>Ga0209232_1000040_pt1 | contig 75627 bp, 68 predicted proteins | sample ETNvirenome_2_60_FD_184066 | JGI IMG/M metagenome (GOLD analysis project Ga0209232, IMG submission 184066) | Marine viral communities from the Pacific Ocean - ETNP_2_60 (SPAdes) (version 2) | ecosystem: Environmental > Aquatic > Marine > Oceanic | place: Pacific Ocean | collected 2013-06-22 | reverse complement strand
TTGATGACGTTGCCACAGCTGCAGGTGGCCTCGATTTCGACGTAATTAGGATGGATATCGGCTTTCATGGTGAATCCTCTAGGATTGTGTGCCGCCACCCGACCCTATGTCGAGTACCGCACGAAGTAGGGCGCGAATCATACCAGAGCGCTAGGGTGATGCAAGCGCGGGCGACAGACGCGCTGAGCCGCTGGCCGACGCCGAATCGCGTCATCGTTTACCATCGCCGCACATCACCAAGGATCATCGAGTGTCTTCCAGCATCCTCCGCCTGGCGCTGCCCTCACCCCTGCGTCGCCTGTTCGATTACCTGCCGCCGGCTGGCGTGTCACCGGCCGCCCTTCAACCAGGCGTACGCCTGCGCGTGCCCTTCGGTCGACGCGAAGTGGTCGGCATTCTTGTCGAGCTGAGCGACCACAGCGAAGTGCCGGCGGAAAAGCTCAAGCCGGCCCTGGAACTGCTGGATAGCAAACCACCCCTGCCCGCACCGCTATTCAAGCTTTGCCTGTGGACCGCGCAGTATTATCAGCACAGCCTTGGCGACACCCTCAGCTGGGCACTGCCGGTACTGCTGCGTCAGGGCGAACCCGCTGAAGCGCGACAAGAGCGCTACTGGCACGTAGCCGAAGGCGCGAGCCCTGACGATCCGCGATTGGTTCGTGCTCCCAGGCAGCGCGAAGCGCTGAAGGCCATCGCCCAGCACGCTCACGGCTTGCCACATGCGCTGCTCAGCAAACTGCAGCTGAACAAGGACAGCCTCGACCTGCTGCTGGAAAAGGGCCTGGTGCGTATCGAATCCCGCCGCAGCAGGCCGACGCGCGGGCACAGTGGCGGCTGGCTGCTACAGGCCGAACTCACCTTGAATACACAGCAACGCGCGGCCTTCGAGGCGGTGAGCGCGGGCCTCGGAGGATTTCAGGCGTTCCTGCTGGCGGGGGTGACCGGCAGCGGCAAGACCGAGGTCTACCTACAACTGATTCATCGCGTACTGGAAGCCGGCAAGCAGGCGCTGGTGCTGATCCCCGAGATCAACCTGGGGCCACAGACGCTCGCCCGCTTCGAACAGCGCTTCAACGCCCGAATCGCGCTCCTGCACTCCAACGTCAACGATCGTGAACGACTCGATGCCTGGCTCGCCGCCCGCGATGGCGAGGCGGACATCATCATCGGTACCCGTTCGGCCCTGTTCACGCCGATGAAGAATCCCGGCCTGATCATCATCGACGAGGAGCACGACGCCTCTTATAAACAGCAGGAAGGCTTGCGCTACCACGCCCGCGATCTGGCCCTGCTGCGCGCGCGCCAGGAGAACCTGCCGATTGTGCTCGGTTCGGCCACGCCCTCGCTGGAAAGCCTGCACAACGCCCACAGCGGCCGCTATGCGCTGCTCAAGATGACGCAACGGGCCGGCAATGCACAGTCGCCGCGCTTCCTGCGCCTGGATGTCAAGAGTCGCCCGCTGGACGCCGGCATATCCGGCCCGCTGCAACAGGCCATCGGCCAGACCCTCGGCGCCGGCCAGCAGGTTTTGGTCTACCTCAACCGACGTGGCTTCGCCCCCACCCTGCTCTGCCATGACTGCGGCTGGCTCAGCCAGTGCCCACGCTGCGACGCGCGGATGACCCTGCATCAACGTCACAACGAACTGCGCTGCCACCACTGCGGGCACGTCGAGCGACCGCCGCGCAACTGTCCGGATTGCGGCAAGGTGGATCTGCGCCCGGTTGGTGCCGGAACGGAACGCGCCGAGGAGCGCCTGGGCATCCTCTTTCCCGACTATCCGGTGCTGCGTATCGACCGCGACAGCACCTCGCGCAAGGGCGCGATGGAGCAGATGATCGGCACCATCAACCGCGGCGAACCCTGCCTGCTGGTCGGCACGCAGATGCTCGCCAAGGGTCACCATTTTCCGCGCGTCACGCTGGTGGCGATTCTCGATGCCGACGGCGGGCTGTTCTCGGCCGACTTCCGCGCCAGCGAGCGCATGGCCCAGCTGATTGTCCAGGTCGCCGGGCGCGCCGGGCGCGCAGAGGAGCCTGGCAAGGTCATCATCCAGACGCATCTGGCCGACCATCCGCTGCTGGTGCAGCTGACCGAACAGGGTTATTTCGCCTTCGCCGAGCAGGCCCTGTCCGAGCGCCGCGCGGCCGGCCTGCCGCCGTTCAGCCATCTGGCGCTGCTGCGCGCCGAGGCACAGAAGCCCGGCCAGGCCGAAGCCTTCCTCGACGACGCCTGTAACCTCGCCGAACAGTTGCTCGACCAGCTGCAGCTCAACGGCGTCGACCTGCTCGGACCGGTTCCCGCACCGATGGAACGGCGTGCCGGCCGCTACAGGGCGCAATTACTGCTTCAGGGCAACGCGCGGGCGACCCTGCACCGGCTGATGGACGCCTGGGTCCCGATGCTCGAACAACTGCCCGGCGGTCGCGCCGTGCGCTGGAGCCTGGATGTCGACCCGATCGATCTGTTCTGATCGCCTGATCGAAACCCGGACTTTTGCCGCCCTGCGCGCCACGCACCTTGAAGCGATACCCATCGCGACCCGATAATGCCGGGTTTTCGCGCACACTTGCGGACTGAGCCGACCATGAAAGACAGCATTCGCCACCTGATCCAGCAAGCCCTCGTCCGCCTGACCGCCGAAGGCGTCCTGCCTGAAGGGCTGACCCCCGCGATTCAGGTGGAAAACACCAGGGACAAGAGCCACGGCGATTTCGCCAGCAACATCGCCATGATGCTGGCCAAACCGGCCGGGCTGAAGCCGCGCGACCTGGCCGAGAAGCTGATCGCCGCGCTGCCGCAGGACGCGCAGATCAGTAAGGTGGAAATCGCCGGACCAGGCTTTCTGAACTTCTTCCAGAACAGCGACGCACTGGCCGAGCGCCTCGAAGCGGCCCTGGCCGATCCACAGCTGGCAGTGCGCAAGGCGTCGGCGCCTCAGCGCGTGGTGATCGACCTGTCATCGCCGAACCTGGCGAAAGAGATGCATGTTGGCCACCTGCGCTCGACCATTATTGGTGACGCCGTCGGCCGTGTGCTCGAGCACCTCGGCGACGAGGTGATCCGGCAGAACCACGTCGGCGACTGGGGCACCCAGTTCGGCATGCTGCTGGCTTACCTCGAGGAAAAACCGGCGGCGGCGGAAAGCGAGCTGTCCGACCTGGAGCAGTTCTATCGCGCAGCGAAACAGCGCTTCGACGAGTCCGCCGAGTTCGCCGACCGCGCCCGCGAACTGGTGGTAAAGCTTCAAGCCGGGGACGCACAGTGCCTGAGCCTGTGGACGCGCTTCAACGATATTTCCCTGTCGCACTGCCAGAAGATCTACGACCGCCTCAACGTCAAGCTGACCCCGGCCGACGTCAAGGGTGAGAGCGCCTACAACGCCGAGCTTGCAGATATCGTCGAAGCCCTGCGCAGTAAAGGTCTGCTCACCGAGGACAACGGCGCGCAGTGCGTCTTCCTCGACGAATTCAAGAACGCCGAAGGCAATCCGCTCCCGGTGATCGTGCAGAAGGCCGGCGGCGGCTACCTCTACGCCACCACCGACCTGGCGGCCATGCGTTACCGCAGCCAGGTCCTGCATGCCGATCGCGCGCTGTATTTCGTCGATCAGCGCCAGGCCCTGCATTTCCAGATGGCTTTCGAAGTGGCGCGTCGCGCCGGCTTCGTCCATGCCGGCATGCAGCTTGAGCACATGGGCTTCGGCACCATGAACGGCGCCGACGGCCGCCCGTTCAAGACCCGCGACGGCGGCACGGTAAAGCTGATCGATCTGCTCGACGAAGCCGAGCAGCGCGCCTATGCCTTGGTCAAGGGCAAGAATCCGGACCTCGATGAAGCCGAGCTGCGCCAGATCGCCCGCGCGGTGGGTATCAGCGCCGTCAAATATGCCGACCTGTCCAAGCACCGCACCAGCGACTATCGCTTCAACTTCGAACTGATGCTGAGCTTCGAAGGCAACACCGCGCCCTACCTGCTCTATGCCTACACCCGCGTGGCCAGCGTTTTCCGCAAGCTGGGTCAAGGCATCGATGAGATCGCCGGGCAGATTCAGCTCGAGGCTGAGCAGGAACTGGCGCTCGCCGCCAAGCTCGCCCAGTTCGGCGAAGTGCTGAACAGCGTCGGCGAGAAAGGCGAACCGCACTTGCTGTGCGCTTACCTGTACGATCTGGCCGGGCTGTTCTCCAGTTTCTACGAGCACTGCCCGATCCTCAGCGCCGAACAGCCAGAGCAGAAGCAGAGTCGACTGCGCCTCGCTGCCCTGACCGGCAAGACCCTCAAGCAGGGCCTGGAACTTCTCGGCCTGGAAACTCTGGAGCGCATGTAAGTGGCTGCAAGGAAGAAAGCCGCGCCCAAACGAGGCGCGAGCCGCTATCAGGCGCCCGCCAAACAGGCCGTACCAGGCTGGATCTGGCTGGTCTGTGGCCTGGTCATCGGCGGTTTCATCATGTTTCTGATGAGCCTTGAGCCGGGTGGCGAGGAGGTCAAGCGCAACAAGGACGCACCCAAGACCGCGATCAAGGAGCAACCCAAGCGCACGCCAGCCAGCGAGCAGGCGACCAAGCCGAAGTACGACTTCTATACGCTGCTGCCGGAGTCGGAAGTGATTCTGCCGCCGGAAGCCAAGCAGCCGGAACCGCCGGTTAAGCCGGTAACGCCGGAGGAAGCAGCGAAGATCGACGAAGCCCGCGCGCAGGCCGCACTCAATGGCCAGGTACCACCGCCGCCGCCCACAGTGGCCAAGGCACCAGTTACCCAGTTCTTTCTGCAGGCCGGCTCGTTCCGCCAGCAGGCGGAGGCTGATCGGGTACGCGCGCAGATCATCCTGCTTGGTCAGGACGTGCGCGTGGAAAGCGTCAAGGTGCGTGATGAGCCCTGGTATCGCGTACTGGTCGGACCCTTCGGCAGCCGCGAGCAACTGAATGCCGCACAAAAGACGCTGGCCGCCAGCGGCTACAAGAACCTGCTGTTGCAACAGCGGCAGACGCGCTGAACGAAAAACGCCGGGCTTTCGACCCGGCGTTTTTCATTCTGGCGCAGCAAACCGAATCAGCTTTCCCGCGGCGCGTAGGCAAACACGTCAGCGCGCATCTGATGCGGGTCCATCCCCGCCTCCACCAACGCATCCAGCGTGCCATAGACCATCGACGGTGAGCCGCTGGCATAGATATGCAACTGTTTGAGGTCGTTGAAATCCTCGCGAATCGCTTCGTGCAGCATGCCGCAGCGACCTTCCCAACCGCAGACGTCGCTGACGACACGGTGCAAATGCAGATTGCTCATGCCCTGCCATTCATCCCAGTGCGACAGCTGGTAGAAGTCTTCGGGATGGCGAACACCCCAGTACAGATGCACCGGATGCGAGAACCCGGCTGCGCGGCAATATTCGATCAGACTGTGCATCTGCGCCATGCCGGTGCCCGCTGCAACCAGCACCAAGGGACCGTCCGGCAGTTCTGCCAGATGCGTGTCGCCGAATGGCAGTTGGATCCGCGCAAAGCCCTGCCGCCGCAGGAATGCCAGCAGCTCGATAGCGGATTCCTCGCGCGCCAGCACGTGCAGCTCCAGATCTCGGCCGCTGCCGGGAGCAGAGGCGAGGGAAAACGCCGACCACTCACCGTCCTCCCGTTGCAGCAACAGATATTGACCGGCGTGATAGCGCGGCTGGCGACCGGCCGGCAGGCGTAGGCGCAAGCGCACCACATCGCCACCGACCTCTTCGTAGCCACTGAGCTGGCAGCTCAGCTCGCGTACCGGCAATTCGCCGGGCGCCAGCACGCCATCCCAGAGCAGCACGCAGTCTTCCAGTGGCTCGGCCAGGCAGGCCAACAGCTCGCCGTGATCGCGTACCTCGCCGGCCTGCCGCACACGTCCTTCGACCAGCAGCGAGGCGCAGATGTGGCAATTGCCGTTGCGACAGCTCTGCGGGCATTCGTAGCCCAGACGCCTGGCGGCATCGAGAAATCGTTCGCCGGGCCGCACGTCGAGCACGGCGCCGGATGGCTGCAAAGTAACTTTCATGTGCACGTCTTATCAGTGAACGGGATGACCCGCCAAGGCTTTCGGGCGGGCTCGGGCCCGCCTCTTCGGGTATGTCAGTCGATACCCAGCTGCGACCAGAGTTCATCAACCCGCTGCTTCACCGCCGGGTCCTGAACGATGACCCGCCCCCATTCGCGGTTGGTCTCGCCCGGCCATTTGTGGGTGGCATCCAGGCCCATCTTCGAGCCCAGCCCGGAGATCGGCGAGGCGAAATCCAGGTAGTCGATCGGCGTGTTGTCGATCATCACCGTGTCGCGCTTGGGATCCATGCGTGTGGTGATGGCCCAGATCACATCGTTCCAGTCGCGGGCGTTGATGTCGTCGTCGGTGACGATGACAAACTTGGTGTACATGAACTGACGCAGGAAGCTCCACACGCCGAGCATGACCCGCTTGGCGTGGCCGGGATACTGCTTCTTCATCGTCACCACCGCCATGCGATAGGAACAGCCTTCCGGCGGCAGGTAGAAATCGACGATTTCCGGGAACTGCTTCTGCAGGATCGGTACGAACACCTCGTTCAGCGCCACACCAAGAATCGCCGGCTCATCCGGCGGACGCCCGGTATAGGTGCTGTGATAGATCGGGTTTCGGCGTTGGGTAATGCGCTCAACGGTGAACACCGGGAAGCGGTCGACCTCGTTGTAGTAGCCGGTGTGGTCGCCGTACGGTCCTTCATCGGCCATCTCGCCCGGATGGATATGTCCTTCGAGGACGATCTCGGCGTACGCCGGCACCTGCAGATCGGAGCCGACCGCCTTGACCAACTCGGTGCGCGAACCGCGCAACAGGCCGGCGAAGGCATATTCGGACAGCGTATCGGGCACGGGCGTCACCGCGCCGAGAATCGTCGCCGGATCCGCGCCCAGCGCCACGGCGACCGGGTACGGCCGATCCGGGTACTTCTCGCACCATTCGCGGAAATCCAGCGCCCCGCCGCGATGACTGAGCCAGCGCATGATCACCTTGTTGCGACCGATTACCTGCTGGCGGTAGATGCCGAGGTTCTGCCGCTCCTTGTTCGGCCCCTTGGTAATGGTCAGACCCCAGGTGATCAGCGGCGCGGCGTCGCCCGGCCAGCAGTGCTGTACGGGGATTGTCCCCAGGTCGACGTCATCACCTTCGATGATCACTTCCTGGCAGGGCGCGTCCTTGAGCACCTTGGGCGCCATGCTGATGACCTTCTTGTAGATCGGCAGCTTGCTCCAGGCGTCCTTCAACCCCTTCGGCGGCTCCGGCTCCTTGAGAAACGCCAGCAGCTTGCCGATCTCACGCAGTTCGGAGACATCCTCGGCGCCCATACCGAGGGCGACCCGCTGCGGCGTGCCGAACAGATTGCCAAGCACCGGCATGTCGAAACCCGTCGGGTTCTCGAAGAGCAGTGCCGGGCCCTGCTTGCGCAGGGTGCGGTCACAGATTTCGGTCATTTCCAGAATCGGGGAGACAGCAGCCGTGACGCGCTTGAGCTCACCGCGTTTTTCCAGGCCGCTGATAAAGTCGCGCAGATCGCGATACTGCATGCTTGAGCCTCGCATGGGCCGGCAGGGACGAGGCGCAAAGTTTAGCGCCCGCGTCGGGTTTTCCAAAACCTGCAGACAGACGAAGGCCGGGTTTCCCCGGCCTTGTTGGCAACGACGAGTCGCTTACTTGCGCTTCATGGACATGAAGAATTCGTCGTTGGTCTTGGTGTCCTTGAGCTTGTCGAGCAGGAACTCAATCGCAGCGCTTTCATCCATCGGATGCAGCAGCTTGCGCAGGATCCAGATGCGCTGCAGCTCTTCCTCGCTGGTCAGCAGCTCTTCGCGGCGAGTACCCGAACGGTTGATGTTGATGGCCGGGAAGACACGCTTCTCGGCAATGCGACGATCCAGTTGCAGCTCCAGGTTACCGGTGCCCTTGAACTCCTCGTAAATCACCTCGTCCATCTTCGAGCCGGTCTCCACCAGCGCGGTGGCGAGAATGGTCAGCGAACCGCCTTCCTCGATGTTGCGCGCGGCACCGAAGAAACGCTTGGGCTTCTCCAGGGCGTGGGCATCGACACCACCAGTGAGCACTTTGCCGGAGCTCGGGATCACGGTGTTGTAGGCACGCGCCAGACGGGTGATGGAGTCGAGCAGAATGACCACGTCCTTCTTGTGCTCGACTAGGCGCTTGGCCTTCTCGATGACCATTTCGGCAACCTGCACGTGACGGGTTGGCGGCTCGTCGAAGGTGGAGGCGACCACTTCGCCGCGCACGGTGCGCTGCATCTCGGTCACTTCTTCCGGGCGCTCGTCGATCAACAGAACGATCAGGTGGCACTCGGGGTTGTTGCGGGTGATGTTGCTGGCGATGTTCTGCAGCATGATCGTCTTGCCCGCCTTTGGCGGAGCGACGATCAAGCCGCGCTGGCCCTTGCCGATCGGAGCACAGAGGTCGATTACGCGACCGGTGAGGTCTTCGGTGGAACCGTTGCCGGCTTCCATCTTCAGGCGCTCGTTGGCGAACAGCGGGGTCAGGTTCTCGAAGAGGATCTTGTTCTTCGCGTTCTCCGGCCGATCGTAGTTGATCGAGTCGACCTTGAGCAGGGCGAAGTAGCGCTCACCTTCCTTCGGAGGGCGAATCTTGCCGATGATGGTGTCACCGGTGCGCAGGTTGAAGCGGCGAATCTGGCTGGGCGAGACGTAGATATCGTCCGGGCCGGCCAGGTAGGAAGAATCCGCGGAGCGCAGGAAGCCGAAGCCATCCTGGAGAATCTCCAGCACGCCATCACCGGAGATTTCCTCGCCGCTTTTAGCGTGCTTCTTGAGCAGGGAGAAAATCACGTCCTGCTTGCGCGAACGGGCCATGTTATCGATGCCCATCTGTTCGGCCATTTCCAGCAGTTCGGTGATGGGCTTTTGCTTGAGTTCAGTCAGATTCATAGAGAGAGTCAGGAAGGATGTAGAAAGCGATTAGCTTGAGAAGCCGCGCAGCAAGAGACGAACAGGTTCGTTGTGCTTTATGAGGCTGAAGTGCGTCGGCGACGGCGTGCAGAGGGCGACGGAAGAATGCGTCGCGAGGCCGAATTTAGCACCGTACAGACGAAGCGTCCACCCTGCCGATAAAAAAAGCCCCCGCGACTGCGAGGGCTTTAGAGGGGAACTTCGGCGAAGTCAGATGTTGCTGTCGAGGAACGCCGCCAGCTGCGACTTGGACAGTGCACCGACCTTGGTCGCCTCGACATTGCCGTTCTTGAACAGCATCAGCGTCGGGATACCACGCACGCCGTATTTCGGCGGGGTTTCCTGGTTCTCGTCGATATTGAGCTTGCAAACCTTCAGACGGCCTTCGTAGTCCTTGGCGATCTCGTCGAGTACCGGCGCGATCATCTTGCACGGACCACACCACTCGGCCCAGTAGTCGACCAGTACGGGACCGTCGGCCTGGAGGACGTCCTGCTCGAAACTGCTGTCGCTGACATTGTTGATGTATTCGCTCATGGATTTTCTCCAGGGTCGGAACGGAAAGGTCGCCATCATAGCCCTACTGTGAGCGGATCGAAAGCTGCAGACCCTCGGGTCGGCGACGATCGCCCGCGAGCAGCGCCCCCATGCGTCAACGACTGCGTTGGCGGATGGGGGCGATCATGTCAGGATGTCTGAGTTTTGCATCGAGACCGCCCAATGCGCCATAACACCGCTGAGACCTTTCCCATGATCGCCGCCCTGGATCTGGGCTCGAACAGCTTTCACATGGTGCTCGCGCGCACCAGTAATGGCGAAATGCGCATCCTCGAACGGCTCGGCGAGAAGGTCCAGCTGGCTGCTGGGATCGACGAAAACCGTCTACTCGACGAGGCCGCCATGCAGCGTGGGCTGGACTGTCTGCGTCGCTTCGCCCAGCTGGTCAATCATCTGCCGCAGGGCGCCGTACGCATCGTCGGCACCAACGCACTGCGTGAAGCGCGCAATCGCGCCACCTTCATCCGCCGCGCCGAAGAGATCGTCAACCATCAGGTCGAGGTCATCTCCGGCCGCGAAGAAGCGCGCCTGATCTATCTCGGCGTGTCGCACACCATCCCGAGCAGTTCCGGCCGCCGCCTGGTGGCAGACATCGGCGGCGGCAGCACCGAGTTCATCATCGGCGAAGGGTTCGAATCGCAGCTGCGCGAAAGCCTGCAGATGGGCTGCGTGAGCTACACCCAACGCTTCTTCCGTGACGGCAAGATCACCCCGGCACGCTACGCCCAGGCCTACACCGCCGCGCGGGTAGAGCTGATGGGCATCGAGCATGGTCTGCGCCGGCTCGGCTGGCAGGAATCCATCGGCGCGTCCGGCACCATCCGAGCCGTAGGCCTGGCGATCAAGAGCGGCGGCTTCGGCAACGGCGAGGTCAACCTCGAAGGGCTGGGATGGCTCAAACGCAAGCTGTTCAAGCTCGGCGACGTGGAGAAGATCGACATCGACGGCATCAAGCCGGACCGTCGCGGCGTGTTTCCTGCGGGCCTGGCGATTCTCGAGGCGATATTCGATGCGCTGGAGATCAGCAGCATGACCCACTCCGAAGGCGCTCTGCGCGAAGGGGTGCTCTACGACCTGCTAGGCCGTCACCATGACGAGGACATCCGTGACCGCTCGCTGAGCTTCCTGATGGAGCGCTACCACGTCGACATGGAACAGGCCGCGCGAGTCGAAGCCAAGGCGCTGGAGGCGTTCGACCAGGTGGCCGAGGCGTGGAGCCTGGATCAGGACTGGCACCGGGAGCTGCTCGCCTGGGCTGCACGGGTGCATGAAGTGGGCCTGGATATCGCGCACTACCACTACCACAAGCATGGCGCCTACCTGATCGAGCATTCCGACCTGCCCGGCTTCTCCCGTCAGGATCAGCTGATGCTGGCGCTGCTGGTGCGCGGCCACCGACGCAATATTCCGCAGGACAAGTTCGGCGAGACCGGGGTCGATGCCGATGCACTGGTGCGACTGTGCATCCTGCTGCGCTTCGCCATCCTGTTCCACCACATCCGCGGTGCTAACGCCGTCTCCGAGGTGCAGCTAAAGGCGACCGAACGGGGCCTGGAGCTGATCTTCCCGTCCGGCTGGCTGGGCGCGAACCCGCTGACCAGGGCCGACTTCGAGGCCGAAGCCGCCTGGCTCGCGCGCGTGGGCTACGAACTGCGGATGAAATGAAACAAGGGCCCTAGGGGCCCTTGATGATACAGGTAACCAGTCTTCGCCTCCTGAGCCAGGCCGACGCGGCGCGCGCCAGCCACATGCCTGAAAACGCACCGCGGGAAACACCTGACTCAGCGCACGCCGACCTGCGGCCCGGTGAGACGCTCCAGCAACGTACTCTGTATGTTGCGCGCATTCTGATTACCGGTGGGGCTGTTGCGCAGGTAGCTACCGTCAGGCTGCAGAATCCAGCTCTGGGTGTTGTCGCTGAGAAAGCCTTCCAGCTCCTTCTTAACCCGCATCACCAGTTTCTTGCCTTCCACCGGGAAACAGGTTTCCACCCGACGATCGAGGTTGCGCTCCATCCAGTCGGCACTGGACAGGTAGAGCTTCTCGTCACCGTCATTCTGGAAGTAGAACACCCGACTGTGCTCGAGGAACCGGCCGATGATCGAGCGCACATGGATGTTGTGCGAGATACCGGCGATGCCCGGGCGCAGGCAGCACATGCCGCGCACGATCAGGTCGACGCGCACGCCGATCTGGCTGGCCTTGTACAGCGCCTTGATCATCTTCGGATCGGTCAGCGCGTTGACCTTGAGGATGATGTGCGCCGGCCGGCCCTCGGCGGCGTGCTGGGTCTCCAGCGCGATCAGGTCGAGCAGCGTCTTCTTCAGGGTGAACGGCGCGTGCAAGAGCTTCTTCATGCGCATGGTCTTGCCCATGCCGATCAGCTGGCTGAACAGCTTGGAGACGTCCTCGCAGAGCGCATCGTCGGAGGTCAGCAGGCTGTAGTCGGTGTACAGCCGCGCGTTGCCGGCGTGGTAGTTGCCGGTGCCCAGGTGCGCGTAACGGCACAGCTCGCCGTTCTCGCGGCGCAGGATCAGCATCATCTTGGCGTGGGTCTTGTAGCCGACCACGCCGTAGATCACCACCGCGCCGGCCTGTTGCAAACGGCTGGCCAGCTGCAGGTTGGATTCCTCGTCGAAGCGGGCGCGCAGTTCGATCACCGCGGTAACTTCCTTGCCGCTGCGCGCCGCATCGACCAGCGCATCGACGATCTCCGAATTGGCACCCGAGCGATACAGCGTCTGCTTGATCGCCAGCACGCACGGGTCCTTCGCAGCTTCACGCAGCAGATCGACCACCGGCGTGAACGACTCGAAGGGGTGCAGCAGCAGGATGTCCTGCTTGTTGATCACGCTGAAGATCTTGTCGCTGTTCTGCAGCAGCTTCGGAATCGACGGGGTGAACGGGCTGTATTGCAGCTCCGGATGGCTGTCCAGACCGGTGATGCTGAACAGCCGGGTCAGGTTGACCGGGCCGTTGACCCGGTACATCTCGCTCTCGCCGAGGCTGAACTGCTTGAGCAGGAAGTCGGCAAGATGCTGCGGACAGGTGTCGGCCACCTCGAGACGCACGGCGTCGCCGTAACGCCGCGAGATCAGCTCGCCACGCAGCGCGCGGGCCAGGTCCTCGACATCCTCGGTGTCCACCGAGAGGTCGGCGTTACGGGTGAGGCGGAACTGGTAGCAGCCCTTGACCCGCATGCCGTGGAACAGGTCGTCGGCATGGGCATGGATCATCGAGGAGAGGAAGACGAAGTTGTCGCCGGCGCCGCCTACCGACTCCGGCACGCGGATCACCCGCGGCAGCAGGCGTGGCGCCGGGATGATCGCCAGACCGGAATCGCGGCCGAAGGCATCGACGCCTTCCAGCTCGACGATGAAGTTCAGGCTCTTGTTCACCAGCAGCGGGAACGGATGGGTCGGATCGAGACCGATCGGCGTAACGATCGGCGCAATCTCGTCGCGGAAATAGCGGCGCACCCAGGTCTTGAGTTTGGCCGTCCAGTGCCTGCGGCGAATGAAGCGGATCTGATGCTCGGCCAACGCCGGCAGAAGCACGTCGTTGAGGATCGCGTACTGGCGGTCGACCTGTTCGTGGACCAGCTCGGAGATGCGCGCCAGCGCCTGATGCGGCTGCAGGCCGTCGGCGCCCGCCTGTTCGCGGGCGAAGGTGACGCGCTTCTTCAGTCCGGCGACGCGAATCTCGAAGAACTCATCGAGGTTGCTGGAGAAGATCAGCAGGAACTTCAGCCGCTCCAGCAGCGGATAGGACTCATCCAGCGCCTGCTCGAGCACGCGGACGTTGAACTGAAGCTGCGAAAGCTCGCGATGGATGTACAGCGCACTGTCGTCCAGGTTGGTCACCAGCGCGACCGGCGTCTCCTCGACGACTTCCAGTGGCGCAGACACCAACTCGGGCAACGGCTGTTCCAGCACCTCGCCGACCACGGCGTCCTGCAGATCCTTTTCGCTGAGTCCCTGGTTGATCATCGCTTTGCCTCGAAAGGGCTCACTGGCCCCGTTTTAATTGTTGTGCCGCCTGTTTGGCGAAGTAAGTCAGGATGCCATCGGCCCCGGCACGCTTGAAGCCGACCAAAGACTCAAGGATGACGGCCTCGCTCAGCCAGCCATTCTGGATGGCGGCCATGTGCATGGCGTACTCGCCGCTGACCTGATAGACGAAGGTCGGCGCCTTGAAGGCATCTTTGACCCGCCAGACGATATCCAGGTAGGGCAGACCGGGCTTGACCATCACCATGTCCGCGCCTTCGGCCAGGTCGGCGCCCACTTCGTGCAGCGCCTCGTCACCGTTGGCCGGGTCCATCTGATAGGTATTCTTGTTGCTCTTGCCGAGGTTGGCGGCAGAGCCCACCGCATCACGAAACGGGCCGTAGTAGGCGCTGGCGTATTTCGCCGAGTAGGCCATGATGCGCACGTTGTGGTGTTCGGCCACTTCCAGCGCCTCGCGAATCGCCTGGATACGACCATCCATCATGTCCGACGGCGCGACCACCTGAGCGCCGGCTTCGGCGTGGGACAGCGCCTGGCGGACCAGCGCGTCGACAGTGACATCGTTCTGCACGTATCCGTTGTCGTCGAGAATGCCGTCCTGGCCGTGCGTGGTGAAAGGATCGAGAGCTACGTCGGTGATGATCCCCAGCTCCGGGAAACGCGCGCGCAAGGCGCGAGTGGCGCGCTGGGCGATGCCCTCCGGGTTCCAGGCTTCGGCCGCATCGAGGGACTTCTTCTCCAGCGGTGTCACCGGAAACAGCGCCAGCGCCGGAATGCCCAGCGCCACCAGCTCTTCAGCCTCCTCAAGCAGCAAGTCGATGGACAGGCGCTCCACTCCCGGCATCGACGGCACCGGCTCGCGGCGGTTCTCGCCGTCGAGCACGAACACCGGCAGGATCAGGTCATCGACGGTCAGCACATTTTCGCGCACCAGACGGCGGGAAAAATCGTCACGCCGATTGCGACGCAGACGAGTAGCGGGGAACAGCCGGCTGGCAGGAACGAAACTCACGACGGACTCCTGGCCCGCAGAACGGGCGAATATGACGTTTATAGGCCCGACACATGACGAAATGATGACAACGCCAGGCCGTCGAGCCTCCGAAACCGCGCCCATTGTCGCCAGCCATGCCGGCGACTGCCAGTGCTTTGATCAGGCGCAAACTGCCGCGCCAGAACTGCGGCAATGAACACCGGCGCATCGCGCGAATCCAACGGAACGTGTGGGGCTTACCTGGAACCGTCCCAGGTATTAGCATCGAACGCATCCGCCGTGCCCGACGCAGGGCCGCTGAACTTGACCAGGAGTACCACCATGAACAAGAAAGTCGCCGTGATCCTCTCCGGCTGTGGCGTCTACGACGGCTCGGAGATCTACGAAAGCGTCATCACCCTGCTGCGCCTGGACCAGCGTGGCGTCAAGGTGCAGTGCTTCGCACCGAACATCCCGCAGATGCACGTGATCAATCACCTGACCGGCGACGAGATGCCGGAGTCGCGCAACGTGCTGACCGAGTCCGCTCGCCTGGCCCGCGGCGAGATCAAGGATCTGCGCGAGGCGCGCGCCGAGGATTTCGACGCGCTGATCATCCCCGGCGGTTTCGGCGCCGCGAAGAACCTCTCCAATTTCGCTACCGAAGGCGCCAGCAGCAAGGCACTGCCGGATGTAGTGGCGCTCGCGCAGGCCTTTGCCGAGGCACGCAAGCCGGTCGGGATGATGTGCATCGCGCCGACCATGGCCGCGCAGATCTTCGGCGCCGGCGTGGTCTGTACCCTTGGCAGTGACGAGGCCGATGCCGCCAAGGCGGTCGCGCAGATGGGCGCCGAGCATCAGGCGTGCGAAGTCAGCGACATCGTCGTGGACAAGCAGCATCGACTGGTCACCACACCGGCGTACATGCTGGCGCAATCCATCAGCGAAGCCGCTTCGGGCATCTACAAGCTGGTCGACCGGGTACTGGAAATGACCACCGAAGACTGATCCGAACGCCGCCAAATGATCCCGGGTCCGCCCGGGATTTTTTTGCGCGAAAGCCGCCAAAGCCGCGGCTGCTCGTGCCGCCACTCTGTTCAGCGCGAACATCCTCGGGCAGCTTGATCGCTCATCCACAGGAACGCCGACCATGAACCACGACGACGCCCTGCTCGCCGAGCAGGCCCAGGCGGTACGCCAGATGTTCGAACGCATCCCCTTCAACCAGGCGCTGGGCATCGAACTGGACGAGGTATCGACCTCCCAGGTCGTCATGCACCTGCCGATGAAGCCGGAGCTGGTCGGCAACTTCGTCCACGGCATCCTGCATGGCGGGGTCATCGCCTCGCTGCTGGACGTGGCCGGTGGGGCGATGGCAATGCTCGGTGCCTTCGACAAGCATCGCCATTTGACTACCCAGGAGCGCGCCGCACGGCTTTCCCGGCTGGGAACCATCGATCTGCGCATCGACTACCTGCGCCCAGGCCGAGGCACCCGCTTCAGTGCCAGCGCGATGCTGCTGCGCTCGGGCAACAAGGTCGCAGTGGTGCGTTCTGAGCTGCACAACGAACTGGGCACCCTGATCGCCGTGGGCACCGGCACTTATCTTTGCGGTTGATCAGCCGATAGGAGATTGGCGGCCAGGGCGACCTCTCGTAAACTCTGCCGCAGATGGCCATACGCCACTATTCTCACGAGGCAGGACGCCCGACTGTTCGAGTGCCGCCGCGTGTCCAGACTTCTGTTTTCCGACCTTCCCGCCGACCAGATTGCCCTGCTCGGCCACAGTCACGACCCTCTGCTGGTCGTTCTCTCATACCTGGTCGCCAGCGCGGCGGCGTTCACCGCACTGGCGCTGGCCAAGCGGGTCAGCCGCAGCGGCAGCCCGCGCGGCCGCGACTTGTCGCGTTGGGTCGGCGCGTTCGCTCTGGGTGGCGGCATCTGGTCGATGCACTTCATCGGCATGCTGGCCTTCAGCGCGCCGCTGGATATCAGCTACGACCATCGCATCACCCTGCTTTCGCTGCTGATCGCCATGGCCGTGTCTTATGTGGTGATGCGTCTGCTCGGTCGCGATCGCCTCAGCGTGCCGCAGTACGCGCTGGCCGGCACGGCCGCCGGCATCGGCATCGCCGCCATGCACTACACCGGGATGGCGGCGATACGCTCGCTGGCGACGCTCTACTACGCACCGCTGGCCTTCGCTGCCTCTGTTCTGATCGCCATCGGCGCCTCGATCGCCGCGCTGGTGCTGGGATATCACTTCCGCGCCAGCCAGAGCCGGCACCAGCACTGGCAGCGCCTGCTCTGCAGCCTGTTGATGGGCGCGGCGATCGTTTCGATGCACTACACCGGCATGCATGCGCTGACCCTGGCAGTCCCCGCCCACATGCTGGAGCACACCGCCCCGTTCGGCAGTCATGGCGGCCAGCATGCCGTCCTCGCCTCGGCAATCGGTCTGGTCGCGCTGCTGGTGATCGTCACCGGCATCGCCGCCAGCTGGGCCGAGCAGCGCTTCAGCGAGCAACGCCAGGCACTCGACCAGGCCGAGCACCAGCTAAACGCGATGACCCATTACGACCCGCTGACCAACCTGTTCAACGGTCGCGCCTTCACCGAGATGGTCACCCAGGTCCTGGCCGCGCGCGAGGAACGTCAGGCGCTGGCCGTGCTGGTGGTGGATCTGGACAACTTCAAGCGCATCAACGACAGCCTCGGCCACCGCAGCGGCGACCTGGCATTGCAACAGGCGGCGCATCGAATCCGCGCGGTACTCGGTCAGCACGACATGCTGGCGCGCTTCTCCGGCGACGAGTTCTGCGTCTTGACCCTCGGCCAGTGGGAGCAGGCCCAGGCGCTGGCCAACCACATCCTCGAACAGCTGCGCCCGCCCTTCACCCTCGGCGACACCCAGCTGCGCCTGACCGCCAGCATCGGCATCAGCCAGTACCCCGAAGACGGCCTGAACTTCGATGCGCTGTTCCGCCACGCAGGCCTCGCGGTCGGCCAGTGCAAGGCCAGCGGCCGCAACCGCAGCCTGCGCTTCAACCCCGCGCTGGAACTGCGCGCCCAGGAGGATCTGTCGCTGGAACAGGACCTGCGCCGGGCACTGAACGAAAACCTCCTCAGCGTGAACTATCAGCCCATCGTCGATGGCCGCAGCGGTGAGCCGGTGAGCCTCGAGGCGCTGGTGCGCTGGCAGCATCCGCAGCAGGGTTTCATCAGCCCCGAGCGCTTCGTCGGACTGGCCGAGCAACACGGTTTCGTCGCCGAGCTGGACGCCTGGGTCGCGCGCCGCGCCTGTGCCGACCTGGTCGCCTTGCTCGATGAGGGCTACGACCTGCGGGTAGCGGTCAATTGCTCAGCGCTCAACCTGTCCAATCTGCAGATGCCGGAGGTCGTCGCGCGCATTCTCGAACGTACCGGTCTCGACCCGGCGCGGCTGACCGTGGAAGTCACCGAGAATGCGCTGATGAACAGCCTTGGCGCGGCGGTGCGCACCCTCGATGCCGTCCGTGAGCTCGGAGTGAAGGTGTCCATCGATGATTTCGGCAGCGGCTATTCCTCGCTGGCCTACCTGCGCAAGCTGCCGGTGGACACCCTCAAGGTCGACCGCGCCTTCGTTCAGGAAATCGCCGAGCAGGCCAATGACCGCGCCATCACCGCGGCGATCATCGCCATGGCGCATAAACTCGGTCTCAAGGTGGTGGCCGAAGGCGTCGAGGAGGAGGTACAGCTGGCCTACCTGCGCGAAAACGGCTGCGATTACATCCAGGGCTACTACTACAGCCGCCCGCTGCCATTGTCGGCACTGCGCGACTGGCTGGCCGCGCGGCGGCCGCTCACTGCGGGCGCGACAATCGCGTGAGCAGGCGGTCCAGGGAATTGGCGAAGGCCTGGCGGTCGCGCTCGCTGTAGGCCCCCTGACCGCCGCCCATCTGGCCCTGATCGCGTAGATCGGTGAACAGGTTGCGCACCGCCAGCCGCTCGCCCATGTTGCGCTCGTCGAACTCGCGACCGCGCGGGTCGAGCGCCGCGACGCCCTTCTTCACCAGTCGATCGGCCAGCGGAACGTCGCTGCAGATCACCAGATCGCCGGGCTCGGCATGTTCGACCAGATAGTCATCGGCTGCATCCGGCCCGCTCGGCACCACGATCAGCCGCACGCAGGCGAACGCCGGCTTGACCTGGCTCTGGCCGGCAACCAGCAGCACCTCGAACCGCCGTTTGAGGGCGAACTTGATCACCTGGTCCTTGGCTGCACGCGGGCAGGCATCGGCATCGATCCACACGCGCATGGCAGTTGCCTCGCTCATGCCACCGCGCGCCTTACGGTCGCCAGCAGCGCCGCCGCGCCGGCGAACATTGCGGCGAAACTGCGGTTGACCAGGCGCTGCTGACGCGGCGTGCGCAACAGCCGCAGCACTTTCGCCGCCAGCCCGGTGTAGCCGGCCATGACGATCAGGTCGACCACCACCATGGTCGCGGCCATCTCGCTGTATTGCAGCAGCAACGGCCGCTGCGGGTCGAGAAACTGCGGCAGTACGGCGAGGATGAAAACGATTGCCTTGGGGTTGCTGGCGTTGACCACAAACCCGCGCAGCATCAGGCTCAGCGGTCTGCCGATGGGTCGCGGGGCGGCGGAATCATCCAGCGCCTCGGGCTGCGCCTGCCACTGCTTCCAGGCCAGCCAGAGCAGATAGCCGACGCCGAACCACTTGATCAGGCTGAATGCCAGTTCCGACGTGGCCAGCACCGCACCGACGCCCGCCGCAACCACGGCGATCTGCAGCACCAACGCCAGCTGCAGGCCGATGGCATTCCAGTAGCCGCGCCAGAAGCCGTACTGCAGCCCGCAGGACATCGACGCGATGGCGCCGGCACCCGGCGACAGGCTGATCACCCAACAGGCAACGAAGAACGCGAGCCAGGATTCCAGGGACATGCTGATTACCTCCATTCAACGAGCGCCGGCCGCCCGGCCGGCGCTTCGGTTCAGTCCGGCGAGCCCTTGCCCAGCTTTACCGGCTCCTTGAGCTTGCGCTTCATCGCCTTGCGCATGCGAATGTTCAGTGCCTCGACGCCCAGCGAGAAAGCCATCGCGAAGTAGACGTAACCCTTCGGCACATGCACATCGAAGGCTTCGGCGATGAGCAGCGTGCCGACGACGATGAGGAACGACAGCGCCAGAATCTTCAGCGTCGGGTGCTGGTCGATGAACTCGCTGATGGTACCGGCAGCCAGCATCATCACCAGCACCGCGATGACGATCGCCGCGACCATCACCGGGACGTTCTGCACCAGACCGACCGCCGTGATCACCGAGTCCAGCGAGAAGATGATGTCGATCACCGCGATCTGCAGGATGATCCCGATAAACCCGGCCTTTACCACAGCGCCGCCCGCAGCCTGCTCCTCTTCCTCGCCTTCGACGCTGTGCCAGATCTCCATGGTGCTCTTGAACAGGAGGAACAGGCCTCCGAAGAACAGGATCAGGTCGCGCCCGGAAACGCCCTCGCCCAGCACCGTGAACAAGTCATTGGTCAGGCGCATCACCCAGGCGATGGATAGCAGCAGCAGGATCCGCGTGCCCATGGCCAGCGCCAGGCCGAAGAAGCGCGCCTTCGGCTGCTGCTCCTTGGGCAGGCGGCTGACCAGAATCGAAATGAAGATGATGTTGTCGATGCCGAGGACGATTTCCAGGGCGGTCAGGGTCAGAAAGGCGACCCATATCTCAGGGTTGCTGAGCCATTCCATGAGGGTTCTTACTCGTTGGGGTTACGGTTATAGAGTTGCACTTCGCTGCCACGCCAACGGCGTACGGCCTTCTGGAAGAACAGGCTGTTGGGCACCTGCACGATGGCGCCGGTGCCGGCTTCGGCCACCTCTTCCAGGGTGGTGTAGACCAGATTGATGTCGATGACCCGACCCTTGACGATCGGCTTGTCGAACGCCTCGACAATTTCCACCACATCGCCCAGCCGGAACGGGCCGACAGTGAGGATGAGCACCGCACAGAGCAGGTTGGACAGCACGCTCCAGATCGCGAAGAAGGCGATGGCCGCCACTGCGACGAAACCGGAGATGGCTGTCCACAGCACGGTGGCGGAGACGCCGAAGCGCTCCAGCACCATGAGCAGCGCGCCGCCGATGATGAACCAGCGAATACCGCCGCGCACCGGGATCAGCAATTCCGGCGGCAACGGGTAACGCGACGACAGCCGAGTCAGTCCACGGGCGACCAAGCGTTGCAGGACATAGGCGACCAGCAGGATCAACAGCACCTGCAAGCCCAGCATCCACTGCAAGCGCCATTCTTCAACCAATGTCAGCCAGGGTTCGCTCATGCACTGGCCTCCAGTTGCGCCTGCAGGCTCTCCAGTATTTCCAGCGCCTCCAGCCAGGCTTCCTCCAGCTCGCCTTCGCGAACCTTCAGCTCGGCCTGCTTGGCCAGCAGCTCACGCAACTCGTCCTTGCGAGCAGACTCATAAAGCGCACTGTCGCCCAGCTGCGCCTCGAGCGTCGCCAGCTTCTCGTGCACCATCGCCAGTTCCTTCTCCAGCTTGTCCGCCTGGCGCTTGTGCGGCGCCAACTGCTGGCGCAGGGCGGCGGCGGCCTGACGCTGGGCGCGCTTGTCGGTCTTGTCCGCCGCAGGCTCGCAGCTGGCCACGGGTTGCTGGCGCGCACGGTAATCCACCAGCCAGCGTGCATAGTCCTCAAGGTCGCCGTCGAAACTCTGCACCTGACCGTCGGCGACCAACAGGAACTCGTCGGTGGTGCTCTTGAGCAGATGACGGTCGTGGGATACGACCAGCACCGCACCTTCGAAATCCTGCAGGGCGAGCGTCAGGGCCAGGCGCATTTCCAGGTCGAGGTGGTTGGTCGGTTCGTCGAGCAGCAACAGGTTGGGCTTGCCCCAGGCGATCAGCGCTAGCGCCAGGCGCGCTTTCTCGCCGCCGGAAAAATTCAACACCGGCTCGTCGCAGCGCGCGCCGCGGAAATCGAAGCCGCCGAGAAAATCACGCAGCGTCTGCTCGCGCTCGGCCGGTGCGATGCGCTGCAGGTGCAGCAAGGGGCTGGCCTTGGGATCGAGCGAATCCAGCTGATGCTGGGCGAAATAGCCGACCGCCAGGTTCTCACCGCGCTGCAGGCGGCCGGACAGCGGGGCCAGTTCAGCGGAGAGTGTCTTGATCAGCGTTGATTTGCCGGCACCATTCGGCCCCAGCAAACCAATACGCGCGCCGGGCACCAGCTGCAGCTTGACCTTGTCCAGCACCACCTTTTCGCCGTAGCCGAGGCGCCCTTCGGCGAGGTCCAGCAAGGGGCTGGACACCTTGTCCGCCTCGCGGAAGCGGAAGTCGAACGGCGAATCCACGTGCGCCGGCGCCAGTTCCTCGAGGCGCTCCAGCGCCTTGATCCGGCTCTGGGCCTGGCGTGCCTTGGTCGCCTGGGCCTTGAAGCGGCGGATATAGCTTTCCATGTGGGCGCGCTGCGCCTGCTGCTTCTCGAAGGCTTGCTGCTGCTGCGCCAGACGCTCGGCGCGGGTTCTCTCGAAGGCCGAGTAGCCGCCGCGGTAGAGCGTCAGTTTGCGCTGTTCCAGATGGATGACGTGATCGACCACCGAGTCGAGGAAATCGCGGTCGTGGGAAATCAGCAGCAGGGTGCCGGGATAGCCCTTGAGCCAGTCCTCGAGCCAGAGGATCGCATCGAGATCGAGGTGGTTGGTCGGTTCGTCCAGCAGCAGCAGGTCGGACGGGCACATCAGTGCCTGAGCAAGGTTGAGACGCATGCGCCAGCCACCGGAGAAGCTGCTGACCGGCAGCGCCATCTGCTCGTTGGCAAAGCCCAGCCCGGCGAGCAGCTTGCGCGCGCGGGCGTCAGCGCTGTAGCCGTCGACGTTGTCCAGCTCGGTGTGCAGACGCGCCAGCGCATTGCCATCGTGGGCCTGTTCGGCGGCGGCAAGCTCGCGCTGAATGCGCCGTAGCTCGACGTCGCCATCGAGCACATAGTCCACGGCCAGGCGATCGAGGGTATCGATCTCCTGGCGCATGTGCGCGATGCGCCAGTCCGGCGGCAACTGGCAATCGCCGCCGTCGGGCACCAGCTCGCCACGCAGCAGCGCGAAGAGGGTGGATTTGCCAGCGCCATTGGCGCCGATCAGGCCAGCCTTCTGGCCGGGGTGCAGGGTCAGCTCGGCGCCTTCCAGCAAACGCTGAGGGCCACGCTGTAGTGTGAGGTTCTGGAGTCGGATCATAATGCCGGCGAGTTTATCAGTTCGCCTGGAAAGCCAGCCGGGCCACCCGCAAAAAAAGGCGTACCACTTATGCCCAACCTGGATCTCTGGACGTTTGCCCTCAACTGCTACGCACGAGAGGGGGTCGAGACTGCCTGCCTGGAACTGCAAAGTCAGGGGGCGGACGTCTGTGTGCTGATCTGCGCGGCCTGGCTGGAAGCACGCGGGGTGGCCTGCAATCTGGAGCGGATGTGTGTGCTGGAAGAAGTCGCTGCACCCTGGCGACACATAGTGGTGGAGCCGCTGCGCGAACTGCGTCAGGCATGGCGCTCGCCGGCTGAACAGGACGAAGCGCTGCGAGAACTGCGCAAAACACTCAAGACACTGGAACTGCAAGCCGAGCGCAGCCTGCTGGAACGGCTACAGACGGCAAGCCGCGAATGGGACGAAAGCGCTGACGCCAACCAGTGGTTGAGTGCTCTTGCGCCGAAAGGTAGTTGCCGCGTTGCGCTGGAAACCCTGCGCAACGCGGCCTATCAGACTCAGCTGGAGCTGGCCGGTGTCTGAGTCGCGGTGCGCTTGGCTGCAGGTTTGCGAGTGGCAGGCTTTTTCGCCACGGCCTTGGCGGCGGGCGGCGCAGTCGCAGGCTTGGCCGCTGAGTCAGCCGCGGCGGGCGCTGCACTGTCAGCTGATTGCGCGGCCGCAGCGGGTTTGGACACAGTAGCCGAGCGGGCGCGAGCCGGTGCCTTGGCCGGTGCAGGACGTGAGGCTGCAGGCTTGGCCGCGGCACCGCCAGCTGGAGTCTTCGCTGCTGTCTTGGCCGGTGCTTTCGTTGGAGCCTTGGCTGGCGTTTTAGCGGCCGGCGCTGTCGCTGCCTTGGTGGTCGGAGCCTTGGCGGATGCTGCTGCCGCTTTGGCTGCAGTCGGGGCGGCCTTGCTGACCGGCTTGCGCGCTGCCGGACGGGAGGTTGCGGCGGGCTTGACGGCCGTCGCCTGCTGCTGGGCGCGCAAGGCCTTGTCAGCGTCATCTGCGACCTTGCGGATGCCCTGAGCCAGCTTCAGGCTCTGCTCGGCATCGCGCTTGAGGTCGGCCAGGTAGGTCAGGGTTTCGCTCTGCCGGCTCTGCAGCAATGCAAGGGATTCTTCCAGCTCGCCGAGCCGGGAGCGCGCTTTGGTCTGCGCCTTGGTCTTGCCCGTGCTGCCGGCCTCGTCGAGCTTGGCGCGCGCCTTGGTCAATTTGTCTTGCGCCTTGCCACGCTGCTTTTGCAGCTTGGCGAGCGCACTTTCGGCATCCTTGATCGCCTGGCTGCAGGCTTTGTCCAGATGCTCGATGAGACTGTGGGAAAGCTGCTGCAACAGATGCAGCGGAGTGGTGACCGACTTCTTCTTCGCGGGCATGAAAGTGCCTCCTGGCGGGAACGATGCCCCCATACTAGACGGCCCGCCAGGTGGCCGCCAGGGGACGCGAAGCGCCATACCCGCCGCAGCGGATGGAAGATCTCAGGCCGGAGCAGCCGCCTGCTTGTGCGCGGTATGCAGCACCTCGATCAGGCAGTCTTCCAGCTCGAACCGCTCATGCAACAGCTGACCGAGTTTCTTGAGCTCATCGGCCAAGCCCGGGCTACCCAGGCAGTCGCCCTTCTCGCAACGATCGTTGAAGCCCAGCGAGACCTGGGTGATGGTTTCGATACGCGGATAGATCTGCTTGGCCAGTTCGATGGCGCGAGCATCACCGAAGGCTTCGGCCTCGGCGAGCAGTTGTTCATAGATTTCGAAGTGGCCGGCAGAGACGTAGTCGACCAGATATTCGCAAAACCGCTGCAGGGCCTGGCGAGCGGCGGCATCGTCACGCTCGGTATGCAGCCCGTCGTACGCATTGATAAGCGCGTGGCGCTCGTTCAACCAACGGTCGATCAGCAGATGTACACCACCCCAGCGTTCCTGGGCATTCCGACAGCTCTCGAGCATGATGACCTCACTTCCCTAATCGATGTTGCTTTACGCCATTCCGAGACGTTTTTGTCTTTCGGTATCGGCCTTTGGGTGAGTGACGGTGACGAGTGGCAAGAATCCGTCACCGCACGAGCAGACTATGCCGCGCTGCTCGAAGCATCAAGCAAAATGCCGACGAATCTTGCGAGCGCAGCGGCACCGGGTGGATGCCGCACGTCGAGAAGAAGACCGCACAAGCGTGACGGGAGTTCGCCGGGGGAAGGTAAAGATCGGTTCAGTCGCGACGCAGCAGTTGCCACGCACAGACGATGGCCATGCCGATGAAGCCCAGCAGGCTCCACTCGGGGATGCTCAGGCCGAGCATGGTCCAGCTCACCTCGGCGCACTCGGCGGTACCGTGCAGCACCAGCCGCGCGATCTCCTGAAACGGCAACGCCTCCATCATGTATTCCAGGCTCGGCAGGCAGCTCGGCAGCTGATCGGCAGGCACGCTCTGCAACCAGATCTGGCGAATCGCCGTGGCCGCGCCGGCAGCCACAAAGAGCAAGGCGAAGCCGGAGTAGACACGCCGCCCCGTCTTTGCCGGCCCGTGAATCGCCGCGGCCAGGCAGATCAGGCCGAAACCGATGACGCAGATGCGCTGGACAATACACAGTGGGCAAGGCGCAAGCCCCATCACGTGCTCCATGTAGAGCGCGATGGCGATCAGCAGGGCGCTGCCCAGAGAGGCGAGAGCGAACAGGGAACGAGGGCTGGCCAGGCGCATGATGGCTCCACTAGCTGGAAAAGTTCGCTACGGTAGTGGAAACGTCGATAGGCTTACAAGCCGCGCGGCAGCGTCAGGCCCGCCACATGGCGGACCTGACTAACCGATCACAAGGTGGCCGGGAGATTGCGATCGAGCAGAACCACGCCCTGCTGGAATAGCCGATTGCTGCTTTCGGTATCACCCAGCTGAGCCAGCAGCCGCGCCAGCTCGGCACAGGTTTCCGGACGATGATCGAAGCGCAGACTCGCTTCCAGGTAATCACGCGCCTTGCCCCACAGCTCGTTGCGCAGGCTGATCCGCCCCAGCGCCAGCAGCAGCACCGGGTTCTGCGGATGATCCTTGAGCCAGCCTTCGGCGTGTGCGAGCTGGCGCGCCGGATCGCGACCCTGCACCCTTCCATAGCGTTCGACCAGGCGATCATCGAACTGGCGTTTGATCGCGGTGTAGAGCACCTCTTCGGCCTTCACCTGGGCGCCGAGACGAGCGAGCCCATCCGCATACGCACGCACCGCCAACGGCTCGCTGCGCAGCGCGCTGGGCACGGTCTGCCAGCGCTGGTTCAGCGCTTCGAGGCTGGTCTCGGCAGGCAGTTCGGAGGGCTGACCGGCCTGCTCCACCGCGGCAGTCCAGGCCAGCACTTCCAGCTCGTTCAGGCGTGCCTGGGGCAGCACGCGGTGCTTGCGCAGCTCCGGCAGCAACCGGCACAGCGCCGACCAGTCCTCCAGCTGCACGTAGAGTTGCTGGAGCAAGGTAAGAACGTAAGGGTGACGCGGATGGTCGTTTTGCAGTTCACCAAGCGATGCGCGCGCCTCGACATACTGGCCGCGGGCGATCTGCAGCTGCGCCTGCGTCAGGCCGATCGCCAGCGCCGCCTCGGGCTCGCGCTCGCGCGCCTTTTGCAGCAGCTCGTCGCTCTGCGCATATTCACCCAGCTCATTGGCTGCGCGCGCAGCACCCAGGTAATGCACCAGCGGCTGCTGATCCTTTTCTGCCGCCAGCTGCAGATGCCCCAGCGCCGGCGCCCACTGCCCCTCGGCAAGCTCGCGCAACCCACGGCGAGAAGCCTTCTCCACCCGCCGGGCGCGGTGCCGGCGCGACCAGGGGTTGACCAGCGCCCCGGAGACCTGCAGCAGCCCGAGTAACCAGTGCACCAGCATGGCCACCAGCCAGAGGCAGGCGACCAGGGCGAGGAATACCCAGAAGCTGGATTCGTAGCGGAACTGGTCGTAGGTGATCAGCACGTAGCCGGCACTCTGGCTGATTGCCCAGCCGAGAAAGCCCGCGATCGCCAGCAGAAGGATGAATACAAGAGCCAGACGTTTCATGTGCGCTGAGCCTCCTGCGCCTCATCCTCGGCCTCCGGCTGAGCCGGCGAATCTGAGGATTCAGACGATTCCGGCGCTTGCGCCTCATCGCCGCGCTCACGCTTCTGCACGTAGCCCTGCAGCGCCTGCAATGCTGGCGCGAGATTAGGCAGGGTCACCTCCACCTCGCGCCGTGACAGCTCGTCGAGACGCTTGCGCAGGCCACTCGCCTGGCCATTGTCTTCGCTGAAGTGATCCTTGAGCACAGAGCTGGCCTGCTCCAGCGACTGCCGGTAGACCTCGGCATTGCCATTGAGCACCGCCCACTGGGCCTGCTCGATGGCCAGCGAAAGGGCCAATCGCACCTGCCCCAGGGTCTGCCCGGCGAGCAGCGGCTTGACGTCGCCACTGGCATCGAACTCCACACGCACATAGCGCGTCAGCTCGTTCAGCCAGCGCTGCCAGCGGCTGTCCTGCGCGCTTTCCGACTGCGCCTCGCCATTGACGAACTCCGGCGCCAGCGCGCTGAGCTGAGCGGTCTGCCCGCGCAAGGCGCCGAGCTGCAGAAACAGCCCGGTGCGATCGAGCTCCGGCAGGCTGCGCAGGGCCTCGAGCCCTTCCAGCAGTTTCTGCCGCGTGCTGTAAGCACCGGGATCGTCCTGTTTCTGCAGAATCAGGTCAGCTTCGTGCACCAGCATCTCGGCGCTGTTCACGTCCTGCATGGCCGAGAGCTGCAGCATCGCCATGCGCAGCAGGTGTTCGGCCTCGGCCAGGCGCCACTCTTCGCGACTGGCACCGAGCACCTGCTCGACACGCCCGGAAAGGCGCTGTTGATCGCTCTGCAATGTCGCCAGCAAGCGCCGCCGCGCCTCCAGCTCGCTAGCCGAAGGCAGCTGCTCCAGCCGGCCCAGACGTGCCGCCAGCTCACGCTCACGCTCGGCCAGCTGGCGAGTCTTCTCATCGGCACTCTGCAGGGCTTCGAGCTGACGATCCTCGTCGGCGCCAAGCTGCTGCAGCTGCCAGACACCATAGCCGCCAAGCGCCACACCGCCCAGCCCGACCAGCAGCGCCAAAGCCGCAAGAGACTTCCCGCCACCGCTGGACGCCGGCCGGGATGGCGCAGGCTTGGCGGGTTTGACCGGATCGACGGCGGGGGTCGGCTCACTGGCGGGGGGTTGCAGCGGTTCTTTCTTGGAGTCTGCTTCGCTCACGTTTCCATCCTTTGCTTCAGGAGGCGGTCACCGCGGTTTCCCGCAACGCCGCCAGCAAGGCCGCGACGCTGGCGCCGCGGCAATCCACAATTCGTTTGGCGCCCAGCTGCCGAGCCATCTCCGCCACCCGCGGACTGGGTACGAACAAGGGTAGCTCAAGCATTTCGGGCCAGGTATCGGCCGCCAGCTCACGCAGCGACAGCAAACCCTGCCCACTGCTGACCACCAGGCCGTTGAGCCGTTCCGAGCGGAGCGTGGCGGCGAGTGTTCCCGCGGGGTAATCGGGCAGGTAGCGCCGGTACAGCTCGAGGATATCCGTCTGCACCCCGCGCGCGCGCAATGTCTCGGCGAGCAGCTCGCGGCCGCCCTCCCCACGCAGGATCAGCACCTTCGGATCGGGTCGTGCCAACGCCTCGCCGAGCCGCGGCAGCGCCAGCAGCGCCTCGCTGTCGTCGCCGAGCGACGGCCAGCTGGCGTCCAGTCCGTAGTCGGCGAGTATCGCGCCGGTGGCGGCACCGACGCTGAACCAGGCTGGGCCGAGCGGAGGTTGCGGCCAATAGCGATCGAGTAGCTCGATACCCAGCCGGGCCGCCGGCTTGCTGACCACGATGACCGCGCAGTAGCGATCCAGCTCGAGAACCGTCGCGCGCTGCTGGGCGGTTTCCGGCAAGGGTTCGATCGCCAGCAGCGGCAGGCTGGCACTGTGAATCCCCACTTCAGCCAATACCGCCGCAACCGCGCCACACTCCTCGGCCGGCCGGGTCAGCAGCAGACGCCAGCTGGTCACGCGTGACCAGCCTCGCCGTAGACTGCCTGGAGAATCTGCTCCGCGCCCTGATCCAGCAGCGCTTCGGCAACCTGCACACCCAGCGCCTCGGCATCGGCGGCGGGCGCACGGCCCTCGGCGCGCAGCAGCACGGTGCCGTCCGGCTGGCCGACCAATCCGCGCAACCACAGCTGGTCGCCTTCGAGCACCGCGTAACAGGCGATCGGCACCTGGCAGCCGCCGTTCAAGCGCTTGTTCAAGGCGCGCTCGGCGACGACACGTGTCGCGGTCGGCGCGTGATTCAGGCATTCCAGCAGCGCATGCAGTTCGCTGTCGGTGGTACGGCATTCGATGCCGACCGCGCCCTGACCGCCGGCCGGCAGGCTCTCGTCGACGCTGATGCTGGAGCGGATGCGTTCACCGAAGCCAAGGCGGATCAGCCCGGCGGCAGCGAGGATGATGGCGTCGTACTCACCAGCATCGAGCTTGGCCAGTCGGGTGTTAACGTTGCCGCGCAGGAACTGGATCTTCAGGTCCGGCCGACGCGCCAGCAGCTGGGCCTGACGGCGCAGCGACGAGGTGCCGACCACACTGCCGGGCGGCAGCGCATCGAGGTCGTCGAAATGATTGGAGACGAAGGCGTCGCGCGGGTCTTCGCGCTCGCAGATGCAGTACAGGCCCAGCCCTTCGGGAAACTCCATCGGCACGTCCTTCATGGAGTGCACGGCGATGTCCGCTTCGTTCTCCATCAGCGCCGTTTCCAGCTCCTTGACGAACAGGCCCTTGCCACCGATCTTCGCCAGCGGCGCGTCAAGCAGCTTGTCGCCGCGGCTGACCATCGGCACCAGGCTGACCTTCAGCCCTGGGTGCGACGCCTCCAGGCGCGCCTTGACGTATTCGGCCTGCCACAGGGCCAGGGCACTCTTGCGGGTAGCGATGCGAATTTCGCGAGACATGGGCAATTCCAGAACAGTGAATTGCCGGCGATGATAACAGGCCGGACAACCAGCCTGGGTTGGCCGGAATCAAGTAAAAGGTGGTGTCACGCCACCGCGCCGGCGCCCGCCAGCTGCACGAGCTGACGGCCTCCAACGCAGCGAACCGTACTGGTTCAGAGGTTCTGCATCAGCTTGCGCACACCGGCCACATGGCGACGGCTCACCGTCAGCGCCTCACCCTCGAGCCCCTTGAGGAACAGCTGGAAATGCCCGAGCGGCGTGCGCTGCAGGCGCTCGATACGATCACGGAACACCAGAGCGTTGCGGTGGATACGCACGAAGCGCTCGCCGAACTCGTCTTCCAGAGACTTCAACGGCTCGTCCAGCAGCACCTCGCCACCGATGTGGCGCAGGGTGACGTACTTGTGGTCGGCGATGAAGTAGATCACGTGGTCCAGCGGAATCAGCTCGATGCCCTTGCGGGTACGCGCGCTGATGTGGGTGCGAGGCCCGGCACCGGAAACCGCTGCCGGCCGGGTCAACGCAGCGAGCTGCACTCGGTTCGGCCGTTCCGCCTTCTTCAAGGCCTCGGTGAGGTGTTCCGGGCGCACCGGCTTGACCAGATAGCCAACCGCGCTGACCTGGAAAGCCTCCAGAGCGAACTCATCATGGGCGGTACAAAAGATCACGGCAGGCGGCGCATCCGTCTCGCAAAGCCTGGCTGCAACCTGCAGGCCATCGAGCCCCGGCATGCGGATATCCAGCAGCACGACATCAGGGCGCAGTTCCTCGATCAGCGTCAGTGCTTCTTCGCCATTGCTGGCAGCGGGCTCGAGGACACGATAGCCGTCGAGGTCACCTACCAGTCGGCTGAGGCGCTCGCGGGCTAGAGGTTCGTCATCGACAATCAGGACATTCATATAGATCTGGCTTCCTGCGTTTGTCTCGCACATGGATAGCGTAGACATGTGTAATGGCGGCCTTCACGGCGCTCCACGCTGAGACTCGCTAGCGGACCGAAAAGTGCCGCTAATCGTGCGTCGATGTTCTGCAGGCCCTGCCGTGTCCCGCGTGAAGCCTGCGCTTGAGCGGTTTCGTCGAAGGGGTTGCTGACCACCAACTGAAACACGCCATCGGCATAATCGGCGGTTACGCTCACCACACCTCCCTCGATACGGGGCTGGATGCCATACACCAGCGCATTCTCCAGCAACGGTTGCAGCGTCAGCTGCGGAATCGGCAGATCGTCCGGTACGCCGGCGACCTGCCAGTCCATCTGTAGACGGTCGCCCAGGCGATATTGTTCGATCGACAGGTAGCGCCGCGACAACTCCAGCTCCTCGCTCCAGGCCACCAACGTGCCGGGCCGCGCCAGGCTGGCACGGAACAGGTCCGACAGATCCAGCACCGCCTGCTCGGCCTTGACCGGATCGCTGGCCACCAGTGCGGCGATGCTGTTGAGGCTGTTGAACAGGAAATGCGGACGGATGCGCGCCTGCAGCGACTCGATCCGTGCCCGCAGTTCGGCCTGCTCTTGGCGGCGCCACTGACTCTGCAGATAGAAATAGCGTAGCAACAGCCCGGACATGATCAGGCTGATCAGCGCGTGACGCAGGTAGAGATTGACCTCCCCGTCGCGCGAAAGCGGGCCGCCGAGCTGGTAGATATCGGCCACCGCGGTGCAGGCCAGGGTCAGCCCGACCACCAGCGCGCAGCAGGCCAGCCCGGCGAAGGCAGTGCGCAGACGCGCCAGTACGGGCCGCAGCAGACACATGGTGCCGGCCGAGAGCAGCACGATCCACTGCACGAACAACGACGTCAGCGCCAGCCGCATCCAGTCAAAGCCCGGCTGCATCGGCTCAGCCAGCACCAGCACGAACACCAGCAACTCGGCGAGCAGGACCAGGCCAAGCAAGGCATCGGGCTGGCACAGCTCGGGGACGAAGAAGTCATCGGATACGGCAGTGGATTTCACGCGCTTCAGCCTGTGGTTTACCTGCCCGGCAGTTTCCTTGCACACCCGGTCAACGGCAAGCCGGGCGCCGGTCAGCCCAAGTGGAATAATCCGGAATTGCCAGCCAGCTCACCCTTCGCCGCCGTAGCGGCGACGTCCCCGACAGCGGCACCATCCCTGTTATCATCGCCGCCTTTCCTCAGCCTTCGGATTTCAGCGAGCGCATACATGAGCACCGACAAGACCAACCAGTCCTGGGGCGGCCGTTTCAGCGAGCCCGTCGACGCCTTCGTCGCCCGATTCACCGCCTCCGTCGAGTTCGACAAGCGCCTCTACCGCCACGACATCATGGGTTCGATCGCCCATGCGACGATGCTGGAAAAAGCCGGCGTGCTGAACGCCGATGAGCGTGACCAGATCATCGCCAATCTGAAAGACATCCAGGGCGAAATCGAAGCCGGCACCTTCGACTGGCGCGTCGACCTGGAAGACGTGCACATGAACATCGAAGCACGCCTGACCGACCGCATCGGGGTGACCGGCAAGAAGCTGCACACCGGCCGCTCGCGCAATGACCAGGTGGCCACCGACATCCGCCTGTGGCTGCGCGATGAAATCGACCTGATCCTCGGCGAAATCAGCCGTCTTCAAGAAGGCCTGCTGGGTCTGGCGGAAGCCGAAGCGGACACCATCATGCCCGGCTTCACTCACCTGCAGACCGCGCAGCCGGTGACCTTCGGCCACCATCTGCTGGCCTGGTTCGAGATGCTCAGCCGTGACTATGAGCGCCTGATCGACTGCCGCAAGCGCACCAACCGCATGCCACTCGGCTCGGCTGCGCTGGCCGGCACCACCTATCCGATCCAGCGGGAGATCACCTGCGAACTGCTGGGTTTCGAGGCGATCTCCGGCAACTCGCTGGATGGTGTGTCCGATCGCGATTTCGCCATCGAATTCTGTGCCGCCGCCTCGGTGGCGATGATGCACCTGTCGCGCTTCTCCGAAGAGCTGGTGCTCTGGACCAGCGCTCAGTTCCAGTTCATCGACCTGCCAGATCGTTTCTGCACCGGCTCCTCGATCATGCCGCAGAAGAAGAACCCGGACGTACCCGAGCTGGTGCGCGGCAAGACCGGCCGTGTATTCGGCGCGCTGGCAGGCCTCCTGGTGCTGATGAAGGGCCAGCCGCTGGCCTACAACAAGGACAACCAGGAAGACAAGGAACCGCTGTTCGACGCCGCCGACACCCTGCGCGACAGTCTGCGCGCCTTTGCCGACATGGTTCCGGCGATCAAACCCAAGCGCGAAATCATGCGCGAAGCGGCGCTACGCGGCTTCTCCACCGCGACGGACCTCGCCGATTACCTGGTGCGCAAGGGCCTGCCGTTCCGCGACTGCCACGAGATCGTCGGCCACGCAGTGAAGTACGGCGTGCAGACCGGCAAGGACCTGGCCGAGATGAGCCTCGACGAGCTGCGCCAGTTCAGCGACCAGATCACTGACGACGTGTTCGCCGTGCTGACCCTGGAAGGCTCGGTCAACGCCCGCGACCATATCGGCGGCACCGCGCCGAACCAGGTGCGCGCCGCGGTGGCTCGTGGCAAGAATCTGCTGACGACCAGATGATCACGTCTGGCCGCCGTATTTCGGTGGTCGGCTGTTCAGGTGCCGGCAAGACCATGCTGTCGCGCCGTCTGGCGCAGCAGCTCGGTTATCGCCATATCGAGCTGGATGCCCTGTTCCATCAACCGGGCTGGCAGCCGTTGCCCACCGAGCAGTTTCAGCAGGCGACCCGTGATGCGCTGCAGGGCGACGGCTGGGTCGCAGAAGGCAATTATTCGGCGGTGCGCCCGTTGGTGCGAGAGCGCTCGGACATGGTGATCTGGCTGGATCTGCCACGCCACAAGGTAATGCGCCAGGTCATCTGGCGCACCCTGCGACGCCTGGCCTGCCGTGAGGAGTTGTGGAATGGCAACCGCGAGCGCTGGAGCAATTTATTCAAATTGAACCCACGCCAATCCATCCTGGCTTGGTCGTGGACCCGCCACCCGGTTTACCGGCAGCGCTACGCCGAGGAAATGCGTAACGCACCGCCATCCTGCCGATACCTACGACTGGACTCACGGCAGGCCATCAACGCCTTTCTGGCGAACTGTCGTCCCGTTAAACCTTATTGAGGGCCTGCCTGTAATGTCTCTGCACATTCGCCCCGCAGTTCGCGAAGACGCCGCGCTGATCCTGCGCTTTATCACCGACCTGGCCATCTACGAAAAGGCCGAGCACGAGGTCAAGACCGACGTCGCCGGCATCGAGAACAGCCTGTTCGCCGACGGCAGCACCGCCCATGGCCTGATCTGCGAGCTGGACGGCGAGCCGATCGGTTATGCGGTGTATTTTTTTAACTACTCGACCTGGCTGGGCAAGCACGGCCTGTATCTGGAAGACCTCTACGTCACCCCGCAGCAGCGTGGCGTCGGCGCCGGCAAGGCGCTGCTGCGTCATCTGGCAAAACTGGCGGTGGCACGCGGCTGCGGGCGCTTCGAGTGGTCGGTGCTGGACTGGAATCAGCCAGCCATCGACTTCTACGAATCCATCGGCGCCAGGCCGCAGAACGAGTGGATCGGCTACCGCCTTGCCGGCGACGCACTGTCAGAGTTCGCGGCCGATTGAGCAATCGTTCGAGCACGCCTGCGCCACCCGCCGCGATGCCGCCGCGAAAAGCGCGCCTGCCCTTTGCCAATGCCTGGTTCTTCCCGGCTGCCGCGCTCTACGCGGCACTGATTCTGCCGTATTCGGTACTGGCACTACTTGGTCTGCTTCCCGCGTTGCCCGGGCTCGCCACATCCGCCGGTCACGCCCACGAAATGCTCTTCGGCTTCGCCCTGGCGGTGATCGCCGGCTACCTGCTCGGCCCGCAGCGACTGCGCTTTACCCTGACGCTGCTCGGCTGCTGGGCGCTGGCACGACTGAGCTTCCTGCTGTGGCCGGGCTCGTGGCTGGCACTGATCTGCGCCGCCGCCTTTGCCACCGGCCTTGCCTGGAAAGTGTTGCCGCGCTTTCTCGGCGCCGCGAAGAAATGGCGTAACCAGAGCGTCGCACCCGTGGTCGCCGGGCTGAGTCTGCTCAGCGCCATCGCCAGCGGCGGCTTTGGCGCTGGCTACGACCGCCTCATGCTGGAGGAGGCGCTGCTATTGCTCGCCACCCTGATGTTCTTCATGGGCGGACGGATCATCGCGCCAGCCATCGCCGGGTACGCGCAGAGCCGGGGATGGCGACTGGATGCGCGGGTGCAGCCGCAGATCGAAGGCGCCGTGCTGATCCTGCTCGGCCTCGCTCTGCTGCTGAATCTTCTGCCCTGGCCGCTCATTCGGCACCTGACCGGCGCCGTACTGGTCGCCGCTGCCGTACTCACGACCATCCGCCTGCTGCGCTGGCAACCCTGGCGCTGCGCAAGGCCCGAGTTGCTGACGCTGCTGCTCGGCTATGCCTGGCTCGCCATTGGCCTGCTATTGCTTGGCCTGGGTACGCTGCTACCGGCGCTGCCATTGAACGCAACGCTGCACGCCTTGACCGTCGGCGCGCTGGGCAGCCTGACTTTCGCAGTCATGGCCCGCACGCGGCTGATCTACCGTTTCCGCGATCCCGCGGCGCAGCGCTGGATACAGGGCGTGGCGTTGCTGATCAGCCTGGCGGCGCTGGCTCGCGTGCTGCCCGCCGTGCTGAGTCAGCCTCACCCGGCCTGGCTGCTGCTCGCCGCCGGTTGCTGGTCGCTGGCCTTTATGGCGCTGACCTTGCTGCTCTGGCGTTGTCGCGACGCCCATTCGGATAGTCCTCGCGGCAACGCTAATCACTGAGTCATCGACCGGAACTCTCGCGCATTACGCTTGACCTACATGCAACCGCCGGCGACTCCTCCCATGTCCGCCGCCGCATTCGCCGAGGCCTGCATGACCGACCTGCGCACCCTGCTGCTGAACCAGGACACCCAGGGAGCCGAGCTCTTCGACTCGCCCAAGGAGCGCCTGATCTTCTACCGCTCCGAAATACATTTCGAGTCCTCGCTGCTGGCCGAACGCACCAGCGCCTACCTGTCGTCGCAGTCGTTCCTGATGATTGCCTTCGCCTCGTCGATGGCCAACAGTAACCCTGAGTGGGGCGAGCTGTTCCGCCTGGTGGTGCCGGCGATTCTCTCGGTGCTCGGCCTCATCACATCGCTGCACGCGATGCCCGGTATCAAGTCCAATTTCGACGTCATCGAGCGCTGGCATCAGAAACAGTCCGAACTGCTGCAGCTCGAAGGCCGCGTCGGTATGCTGCCGAACAACGAATCGGCGCTGTTCGGCGAAGGCAGCAGCCCAGTCGGCGGGCCTCGCTACAAGCGCACCCTGCTGTTCTCGCTGCGCACGCCGATCATCTTCTCGCTGGTCTGGAGCGCATTCGGCCTGCTCTGCCTGGCCCTGAGCCTGATGGACTGACGCACCGCACACCGCCGCATTGCCCCACGCGGCAGCAGATGCTTAGCTGGACGCATCCGTATGGAGGAACCCCATGTCCGATTCAGACCGCCCCCGCTATCGCGTCGATGCTGATCGCCAGGCCGCCCAACGCCGGGTACGCTACGTCGAAACCAACCGCCCGGATGACGGCAGCTGCACGATATGCCAGCTGGACGAAGAAAACCCGGCACCGCTCGACGAGACCCCCGCCATGGCGCAAGAAAACCCCAGTAACGATGAAGATGAAGCCTTCGCCGAGTCGATCCTGATCCAGGCGATCGAGAACCAACTTGAAGCCGGCGAGCCCGCGGCTACCCAGGCCACGCTTAACAAGCTCACCCTGGTCGGCTACGAGCGGGACGAATGCTTGCAGATGATGGCGCTGGTCCTGGGCCATGAGATCCGCACGATGCTCAGCGAAGACCGCCCTTTCGACGGCGCCGCCTACGAGGCCATGCTGCGCAAGCTGCCGGAACTGCCGGAAGCATCCGAATAGGATCTGGATCAAGGCAGGGCCACCGACAGCATCTACACTCAGCAAACAGGGCATGAGCCCACCATCCGAGGAGCGAGCATGTCGTACACCCCTGAGCTGGTTGCTGAACTGGACGTACTCCGACAGTTCAATCTGGAAAATCTGCAGGAAGGGCTGAAGGTGCATCACGAAGCCAGCCCCGCCACCATCGCCGCTTTTGGCCGCCTCCACGCCAAGGGCCTGATCACCCAGGCCGACGGCGGTTACCTCACCAGCCTTGGCCGCGACGCGGCCGAACAGGCGCAAACGCTGCATACCATCCTCTCGGAAACCGTCACGGCCTGACATCGCCATGCCGTTCCGCTTCACCAGTCCAGGGCACGGATGACGCCGGCCCTGGCCGTTGGTCGCTCACTGCAGGCAAACTTGCGCCGCGCCTCAAGCCGCACGCCGATTGGCCGATGAACAGGGGTTAGCCTCGCCTGCACGAACCACAATGACCCGCACCCAGCACATCCACCCGATTCTCGAAGAAGGCATCGACCGCAAGGTGCTGACCACGCTGCGGGCGCGCTTTCTCGCGGTCAACTCCGCACGCCTGGAGCGCGCCCTGCAGGCCATGTCGACGCGCCAGCAGCAGGTACTCAAGCTGCTGCCGCTGCTGTTTCACGTCAACCATCCGATTCTCCCCGGCTATGTCTCGGCGACTACCCCTGCCGGACTCGCGCACTTCGTTCCGGACGCCGAACAGCTCGCCGAAGCACAGCGCCTGAGCCGCTCGTTCGCCTACAAGCCGGCGCGCGGAAAACTGCCGCAGCCGATACTCGGCCTGTTCCTCATGGGCAGCCTCGGCACCGTGGCGCAGGACGAGCACAGCGATCTGGACGTGTGGGTCTGCCACGATCCCGCCCTGGACGCCGGCCAGATCGAGGAACTGCGCCGCAAGTGCGAACTGCTGCAAGCCTGGGCGGCGAGCCAGGGCAGCGAAGCGCACTTCTTTCTGGTCGATCCGCAGCGCTTCAATCAGGGTCAGCGCGAAGCCAGGTTGACCTCCGATGACTGCGGCACCACCCAGCACTACCTGCTGCTCGACGAGTTCTACCGCACGGCACTCTGGCTCGGCGGGCGAATCCCGCTCTGGTGGCTGGTGCCGGACTACGAGGAGCACCGCTACGACGAATATGTGGCGACGCTGCTGGCCAAGCGTTTCGTGCGCGCAGACGAAGTGCTCGACCTCGGCCACCTGGGCCAGGTGCCGCCCGGCGAGTTCGTCGGCGCCGGACTCTGGCAGCTCTACAAGGCCATAGCCTCGCCCTACAAATCGCTGTTCAAGCTGCTGCTGGTCGAGGTCTACGCCAGCCAGTATCCGCAGCTGCGCTGCCTAGCGCTGGACTTCAAACAGGCCATCTATCAAGGGCGGTTCGATCTGAACGAGCTCGACCCGTATATCGCCGCCTACCTTGCCATCGAGCGTTACCTCGGCGCGCGCGGCGACCACGAACGCCTGGAGCTGGCGCGGCGCTGCCTGTACCTGAAGATCAATCGACCGCTGAGCCGGCCGCCGGTCAACCGCAACAAGAGCTGGCAGCGCAGCCTGCTCGAGCGGCTGACCCACGACTGGCATTGGGACGAGCGGCAGTTCGCACTGCTCGACAACCGTGGCCACTGGAAAGTGCGTCAGGTCAGCCAGGAACGTCGCGTGCTGGTCAACGAACTGACCTACGGCTACCGCTTCCTCAGCGACTTCACCCGACGCCTTCAGGCCACCAGTCCGCTCACCAGTCGCGACCTCGGCGTGCTGGGTCGTCGCCTGTACGCCGCGATCGAACGCAAGGCCGGCAAGGTCGAGGTGGTCAATCTTGGTATCTCGCCGGATATGGCTGAACACAGCCTTACCCTGGTGCACGATTACGACGCTGCGGGCGACGTGCGCTGGTCGCTCTATCAGGGCCAGCTCACCGCGCCGGAATTGAGCAATTTCGCCCCATTGAAGCGCTCTCGAGAGCTGGTCGCGCTGCTGGCCTGGTGTCACCGCAACGGCGTGGTGGATGTCAGCACCCACCTGTCCCTGTTCCCTGGCGACAGCGGCCTGAGCGAAGCGGAACTGTTCGCCCTGTTCAGCGACCTGCGCCGTGCGCTGCCGATGCCGCTATGCCCGGTGGACGAAGAAGCGCTACTGGCCGCGAGCAAACCCAGCCGGGTGCTGCTGCTGATCAATATCGGTCTGGACCCCACCCAGCAAGTCGCGGCATCAGCCATCGGCGAGCAGTCGATGCTGAACGCGGCGCCGGAAAGCCTGGTGCTGAGCGTGGATCAGGTCACGCTCAACAGCTGGAACGAGATGTTGGTGACCCGCTACGAAGGGCCGAAGGCGCTGCCACTGTGCCTGCGCGATTATCTGGATAGCCTCGAGCGGGTCGTGCAGGCACCGCAGCTGCAGGTCTTCTGCTTCGCCCGCAATCGCGGACAGACCATCGCGCGGCGAGTCGAGCAGATATTCGAGGATGCTCGCCAGAGCCTTGCCAGCTTCGCTCATGGACGCTACCTGCTTCAGGTTCGCCAGCATTTCCACATGCTGCAGCGCGAGGCGAACGCGCTGCGTCTCACCCACCTGAGCGATCGCGCCGCACTACTCGAACACCTTGGCGAGGCTCACCACGCCTACAGCCCGCTCCGTCTCGATCGTGCGGCGCTGGACGGTGACGATCTGGCGCTGATTCTTGCGCAAGGCCGCCCGGGATGCCTGCAGGTGTTCTACCGCACGGCCGGGGAAATCGCCGAACTCAGCGTGCTCGATGAATGCAATGCCCTCTGGCGCCAGCAGCTGCCCTATCGCGACGAGCGCACCCTGCTGCGCCCGCTGATGCGCTTTCTCGAGTCGATGCTGTACCGGCGTAACGCGCAGCAGCCTGGACAAAGCCAGGAGCTGGTCGCCCCGGCGATCCTCTTCTACCGCATTCAACCCGGACAAGGCGCCCGACCGGCACAACTGGAACGAAGACCGGCGCCCCAGGGCGAGGTCAACGATCCGTTCTACGACGTGCAGGCGATTGTCGAAGCGGGCGAAAACGGTCGCTCGCAGGTCACCCTGTACTGTAACCATCAGGAGTTTTCCGGCCTGGAATATGGTGCCGAGCTGTTCGCCGCCGTGACACGCACGATCATTTCCCGGCGCCGCGACGGTGAACGGTACCCCTGCTACATCACCGACCTCGACCTCACCGGCCTGCACGGCAGCGGACGCAGCCAGACGGTGCAGTACCTGCGCTACAAGGCGCGCCTGGAGGCGGCGCTGAATGTCGCGATAGAATCGTAATGATAACGATTATTAGTTGATACCATTTTGCCTTCACGCTAGGATCGCCGCGCCACCGACGCATCGCCCCTATCCGAGCATCCAACGTGAACGAGCAAGGCAGCAGAACCGATCTGTTCGTCAACCATCGCAACGCCCTCGTTGATTACGCGGCTCCCATTACTGGCTGTCGGGCCGAAGCAGAGGAAGTCGTGCAGGAGGCCTGGCTAAGATTCAGCCAGACCGAACAAAACCACCTCACCCAGCCGCTTGCCTACCTTTATCGCATCGTGCGCAATCTGGCATTGGACATCGCGCGACGCGCCGGCAATCAGCGACGCGAAGAAGACGCCGAACAGCTATTCGCGGGGCTGCCGGCCAGTACACCGTCGCCGGAACAGCATCTTTGCCAGCAGGACGAACTGCGTCTGATCGCCGAGGCGCTGGCGCGATTGCCGGAGCGAACCCGCATAGCATTCGAAATGCACCGCCTGGGCGGTTATACGTTGCAGCAGATCGCGGCTCACCTGAGTATTTCTGTCGGCCTGGCCCATCAACTCGTGCGTACTGCCCTCAGTCACTGCGCAGCGGCACTGGACGACGAGTCATGCTGAAGCGCGATCGGCCGAATCACGCCGCCAACGGAAGCGACCGAACCTCAGCGGAATTCGCGATGAGCAACACACCTCGCCACGACCCTCATTGGAACTCAGCCATGGAGTGGCTGCTTTGGCTGCAGGAGTCACCCGATGACCCAGAATTGCGTGCGGCCTGCGAGGCATGGCAGCGCGCGTCACCTGCCAACGCCCAAGACTGGCAGCGGGCCGCGCGCGTCTGGCATCTCAGCGGCCAGCTGCCATCCGCCAGCCGGAACCGCTGGCCGGGCAGTCGTCGACGTCGATCTGCCGTCATTACAACGGCTGTGGCAGCCTGCCTTGCCCTGCTGATGGTATTGCTGCCAGCGCCACAGGGCACCATTGATAACCCCCACGGTGGGCCGCGCAAGCTGGTGCTGGAGGACGGCAGCCGCATCTGGCTGAAGGGCGGCAGCTCCATTCGGCCACAATTCAACGCGACGCATCGGCAACTGGATCTTCTCGAAGGCGAAATATTCCTCGACGTCACGCCTGACCCAGCGCGCCCTTTCATCGTGCACGTTGCTAACAGCAACGTTGAAGTTACCGGCACCGCATTTACGGTCGCCCTTGATGGCACCACGCTAGACGTGGCGGTTGCACACGGTTCAGTTCGCGTCGAGAACCCGCAGCGCGCCACCGTGCTCACGCAAGGCCAACGCCTGCGACTGAACACTGATGCGGGCTTGCGCAACCGCATGGCTATAGCCCCGACACATATTGCAGCCTGGCGCCACGGTCAGCTGATCGCAGCAGACCAGCCGATCGGCGAGGTGGTGGACCAGCTGCGCTCGTACCATCAGGGCTGGATTCTGCTCAGGGACGATAACCTCGCCGCTGAGCGCGTTACCGGGCTGTACAACCTGAACGATCCCCAAGCCGCGCTCGAAGCCTTGGTCCAGCCACATGGTGGTCGTGTACAGCGCTGGTCGCCCTTCGTTTTGGTCATTGATCGCTGAGCACACGATTTATTTTCTGAAAATTCGCGGGCGTCGTTCGTCTTACTGCATGCAACCGATAAGTATTTGCATTTGCAGAAAGAAGAAGGAACGATCAGTGAGTCCGCGCGTCCCAGCCCACCGCCATCAATCTGTTTTCCAAAGCCTGTTTGGCGCCGTCGTGCTGGCCGGGCTGCTAGCCCACGGACCCGCCGCGGCGGACACAACGCCAGCCTTACAACAGCAGACGCGGCACTACGATATTCCTTCTCAACCATTGTCCGCAGCGCTGATCGACTTCGGCCAGCAGGCCAACATGCAAGTCAGCGCCGACAGCCGGCTGCTAAGCGACAAATACTCTGGGGCGGTACAGGGCACACTCACTCTGGAGCTGGCCCTGCAACGTCTACTTGGCGGCACAGGGCTGATCTGGCACCTCAGCCCAAACGGCGCGCTCAATCTCGAACCGGAACCCTCTCGCGCAGCGCCCTCCGAGCGCCCCATGCAATTCGACGATGTCGTCGTGCTGGCCGAGCAGCAGCGAAAACAGGGCGATACGGTAATCGACCGGCGCACCATCGAGGCGCTGCCGTCTGGAAACGGCGATATCACCAGTCTGCTGCGAACACATCCGAATGTGCAGTTCGATGACAGCGAGTTGAGCAGCAAGACCCCAGGTGAGATCGACCCGGCCGATATCAGCATCAACGGCGCGAAGTACTGGCAGAACCTCTATCTGGTCGATGGCATCAGCATGAACAACGACATCGATCCGGTAGCCGATAACCCGGTGAGCATGACCGATGTACCCGGCCGCAGTCAGGGTATGGCCCTGGACACTGACCTTCTAGAAGAGATTCGTATCCTCGACAGTAACGTGCCGGCCGCTTTTGGCGGTTTCAATGGCGGCGTGGTCGAGGCCATCACGCGCAAACCGCGCAAGGAACTGCAGGGCAAAGTTTCGCTACAGATGGCGCGGTCGGAATGGACCGAATATCACATAGACGAAACCCAGGAGGAGGACTTTCAGAATTCATCGAGCGCGGCAAGCCAACCGGAATTCGACAAGCTGATTACCCGCGGCACGTTGGAAGGCCATTTGACCGACAACTTCGGCTTGCTGGCGAACTTCTCGCGGAAAACCTCGACCATCCCGCTCAAAGGCTACAACGGCAACTACAGCACCCCTGAAGAGGGCATGGACAAAGAGCAGAAACGCCAGATCGACAACTACTTCGTCAAGACCAGCTGGCAAGTGAACGACGCTCTGGAAATGAACCTGAGTCTGACGCACGCGCCGCAGGTCAATGAGTATTTCATCGTCAACGCGCGAGACTCAGCGACGCGCATCCAATCCGGCGGCGACATGCTCAACTGGCGCATCGACTGGGAAGGTACGCTGGCCAAGGTCAGCAATACCTTGTTCTGGAATCGCCTGGAGAACTCGCGAGATAGCAAGAAGGACTATTACAAGGGCTGGTACTGGTCGGAAACCACCAACTGGAGCTCCAGCACACCAACCACCCGGCTCAGCGCCGAGGGGAGCTACGGCGATATCGAACAGCAGCAGACCACCTACGGTTACAAGCTGAACGCGGACTGGACGGCGTTTCGTCTGCTGGGCCTAGACCACCGCATACAGAGCGGCCTGGAGATATCGCAAAAAAACACCTACTACGAGCGGCTCGAACAGTTCCAGTACGGCTCGCTGCGGCGCGCCACCAGCAGCTGCATCGAGAGCGACTGGTGTTCGATGGGCTATACGCCGAACTTCTCTTCGCCCGGCCAGGCCTTCACCCGTCTGAACACTTATGAAGCCGGCAAGATCGAGCTCGATACCCGCGCCTGGGCTCTGTATCTGCAGGACGAAATGAAGGTCGGCAGGCTGACGCTGCGACCCGGCCTGCGCCTGGATGGCGACGACTACATGGAGCAGAAAACCCTCGCTCCGCGCTTCGCCATGGAATTGGACGTGTTCGGCACCGGCCATACCCGCATCATTGCCGGAGCCAACCGCTACTACGGTCGCAACATGAGCGCTTATCGCCTGTATGACGGACGCGCCGCCCTGCAAACCACCCAGACCCGCGCCAACGGCAGCAAGGAGTGGTCCGCACCGACCCGCACAGCCAATGCCAGCAAATTCAGCCAGCTGGACATTCCTTACGATGACGAGCTGACCCTCGGACTGGAGCAGATATGGTGGGACACACGTTTTGCCTTCAAGTACGTCAACCGCAAGGGTCGCGACCAGATCATCCGCACCCAGGGCCGCTATCTCGACCAGCCCACCAGCAACCCGAGCGAGCTGAGCACCAGCTATTACACCTACGCGAACCTGGGCAGTAGCGAAACCGACGTCTACACGCTGAGCATCGCCCCGCTGCAAGATCTCGAACTGCTCGGGACGCTCACCCATGCCGAACTCGCGGTCGACTGGACGGACGTGACGAGCTCGCATGAGGACTACTCGACCGCAGTCAGCGAGGCACTGCTGGAAGATCCGCTGATCCAGTACGACGGCGCGATCATGCGCTACTCCGAGCGTCCGGCGGATAACTTCAATCGCCCCTGGACGGTACGCCTCACCACCAACACCGACATTCCGCAGCTGAACCTCAGTTGGAGCAATTTCCTCCGTTACCGGGATGGCTATCGTCGCATCGCAGATACGGGCCAGAACACGCTGTACAACGGCGCGCCAATCGATATCTGGGCGGAACAGGCCTTCGCCGCTGCTCTGGTCTGGGACACGCGCCTGGCCTGGGAACAGCCAACAGGCGGCAGCCAGGCGATCTTCGTCAACCTGGATGTCAGCAATCTGCTGGACGAAGTGGTGGTCAGCTCGGTGACCAGCAGCGGCGTGCCGACTTACGAGATCGGCCGGCAGTTCATGGTCGAAGTCGGCTACCGCTTCTGATGGCGCGCATGGTGGAGTTGCATGCGTTTGGCCTGTTCCTGCTGCTGGCATCGACCACACCGGCAGCCTGCACATTGACGCAAGAGCCGGGCGGAAAACCGGATTACGCCTGCCTGCGGGAAACCTACAGCCGGCCGCCGACGCAATGGCCGGCGCCCCAGGTGGACGGCAATGTCGCCTGGCAGGAACTGGGGCCGCTGCCCGACCGCGCGCCCTCGCCCCACGGGCAACCCTTTAGCGAAGCCCGCGCCGCGCTCGGCGAACAGCTGTTCTTCGATCCGAAACTGTCGCGCTCCGGACAGATCGCCTGCGCGTCCTGTCATGAGCCCGATCTCGCCTTCGCCGACGGCCGCAAGGTCTCGTTCGGCCACGACCGCCAGGCGGGACGGCGCAACTCGCCGAGCGTGGTGATGAGCGGCTTCACCCAGCACCCCTTCTGGGATGGCAGGGCGCAGGGTCTGGAAGGACAAGCGCTGATGCCGGTGGTCGATCCGTTGGAGATGGCCTTCAGCATCGAGGAGCTGCTGGTGCGCCTGAACGCCGACTCAACCTATCGCGATCACTTCGCCACAGTATTCGGCGAAACGACCATCCAGGCCGACATGCTAAGTCAGGCGCTGGCCAACTATCAGCGCACGCTGGTGCGCTTCGCCCGCAACACGCGCTTCGAGCGCTTCCTGCTTGGTCAGCACGACGCACTGGACGACCGCCAACTGCATGGTCTGCATCTGTTCCGCACCAAGGCACGCTGCATGAACTGTCATCATGGCGCTACGCTGAGCGATGACCAGTTCCATAACGCCGGCATGACCTATTACGGTCGCAAGTACGAAGATCTGGGGCGCTATGAGGTGACCGGCAAGGTAGAGGATGTGGGTCGGTTCCGTACCCCGTCGCTGCGTCTGGTAAGCAAGACCGGACCATGGCTACACAACGGTCTTTTCCCTGATCTGATGGGCGTGCTCAATTTCTACAACGTAGGCATGCCCAGACCAAAACCAACCGCCGCACAGCAGGACGATCCGCTCTTTCCGCAGACGTCGCCGCGCTTCAAAGCACTGAATCTCAGCCGCGATGAGCTAAGCGCCTTACGCAGCTTTCTCGACGCCTTATAAAGCAGAGGAGATAGGGTTGGAAACGCTCGGCTCGGCCGTCATCGGGCAGGGCCAAAGAACGGCAGCAGCTATTCTGCCAGCGATTACGATGCGCTGGACTCATCGCCAGGAAAGATGCTGGCAAGCAATGCTCCCGGCAGCCGGGCTGCCGGGCTGCCGGGCAACGGAGGGTGCAGGCGCTAAAAAGTCAGAACGGATCGCCTGCCGCTTCGGGCTGGTATTCGATCGCGAGCAGGGTGAGCTTGATCATCTTGCCGGATGGAGTCGGCCAGTCGATGTGCTGGCCGACACTCATGCCCAGCAGCGCCGTACCGACCGGTGCGAGGACGGACACGGTGCCTTCCTTGCCGGCATCGTGGGGATAGACCAGCGTCAGGTGGTAGTCCTTGCCCGTGCCTTCGTCGCGGCAATGCACGCGCGAATTCATGGTCACGACGCCCGCAGGCATCTCGCTGCGTTCCACGATCTGCGCCCGCGACAGTTCCTGCTCGAGCGCTTCGGCGGCCGGACCGTAGTCGTCCAGACTGTCGAGCAGCCGCTCAAGGCGCTGCAGATCGAGTTGGGTAAGGATGATCGGCGGTGCACTGGTCATGGGTTCTGGCAAGCTCCTGCGAAAAAATAAAACACGAAAAAAGCAAAACCCCGCCCGAAGGCGGGGTTTTGTTGACCTGCGAAGACACTATCACAGCAGCCCGAATAAGCAAGGCCCCCACCGGCAGCGCCCGGCTCGCGGGGGCTGCACGCAGATTGCGTCAGATATCCTCGAACTCCAGCGCTTCGCCGCCCTGCTCCAGCGTCACCCGCGAGAGCAGCTCTCCGAGGCGCTCGCCGCTTGCATCGCACAGCCACAGCTGGCTGCCTTCGTCGTAGTCGAAATGAAAGCCGCCGGAGCGCGCCGCGACCCACAGCTGGCGCAACGCGGGCTGGCGGCTGAGGATCAGCTGACTGCCGTTATCGAAGCGCACTGTCAGCACACCACCGGAGTTCTCCAGGTCGACGTCCAGACTGGTGTCATCGAATACGTCCTCGACGCTCTCCTGCACAGCATCGACCAGATCGTGATAACGGGCTTCGCTCAGGCTCATGCAACACTTCCTCGAATTGTTCTGCACGCGACGCGGGCCGCATGCGATGGCGGCGAGCTTAGCAGGGCGCAGCCGGATCAAGCGAGCCGCCCGCCAGCACGGCCGCCGTGTGACGTGCTGCTCGCATAGGCAATCCGCCGGGTGCTGGGTATACTCCGGCGATTAGATTTTTCAAGGATTCCAGTCCCCATGAAGCGCCTTCTGCTTCCCTTCATCGCACTCGCCGTCTTCGCCGCCGCGCTCAGCGGTTGTGGCCAGAAAGGTCCGCTGTACCTGCCGGATGACGAGAAAACCGTCAAAGAACGTTCCAAAGACCGTTTCGAACTCTAAAGGAGGCTGTTCATGGAGGCCTTCTCGTACCGCGACGGTCAACTCTTCGCGGAAGGCGTGGCACTGCCCGCACTTGCGCAACGCTTCGGCACCCCGACCTACGTCTATTCCCGCGCGCACATCGAAGCCCAGTACCGGGCCTATGCCGATGCGCTGGATGGCATGCCGCATCTGGTCTGCTTCGCCGTCAAAGCCAATTCGAACCTGGGCGTACTGAACGTTCTGGCACGTCTCGGCGCCGGTTTCGACATCGTCTCGCGCGGTGAGCTGGAGCGCGTACTGGCCGCCGGCGGACAGCCGGACCGTATCGTCTTCTCTGGCGTCGGCAAGACCCGTGACGACATGCGCCGAGCGCTGGAAGTCGGCGTGCACTGCTTCAACGTGGAATCCACCGATGAGCTGGAGCGCCTGCAGCAGGTCGCCGCCGAGCTCGGCAAAAAGGCGCCGGTGTCGCTGCGGGTCAATCCGGACGTCGATGCCGGCACCCACCCGTACATTTCCACAGGTCTCAAAGAGAACAAGTTCGGCATCGATATCGACAATGCCGAGGCGGTCTACGCCCGTGCCGCCGAGCTGCCGAACCTGGAAGTGGTCGGTGTCGACTGCCATATCGGTTCGCAGCTGACCAGCCTGCCGCCTTTCCTCGATGCGCTCGACCGCCTGCTCGCACTGACCGAGCGCCTCGCCGCACGCGGCATCCAGATTCGTCACCTTGACCTCGGTGGCGGCCTCGGCGTGCGTTACCGCGACGAGCAGCCACCTTTGGCCGGTGACTACATCCAGGCCGTGCGCCAGCGCATCGAAGGCCGCGGGCTGGCGCTGGTGTTCGAGCCAGGCCGCTCCATCGTCGCCAACGCCGGCGTGCTGCTGACCCGCGTGGAATACCTCAAGCACACCGCGCACAAGGATTTCGCCATCGTCGATGCGGCGATGAACGACCTGATCCGTCCGGCGCTGTACCAGGCGTGGATGAACGTCATCGCGGTGCAGCCGCACGAAGGCGATACGCGTCGCTACGACATCGTCGGACCGATCTGCGAAACCGGCGACTTCCTCGCCAAGGATCGTGAGCTGGCGCTGTTCGAGGGCGACCTGCTGGCGGTGTGTTCGGCCGGTGCCTACGGCTTCGTCATGAGCTCCAACTACAACACCCGCGGCCGCGCCGCCGAGGTGCTGGTGGACGGTGACCAGGCCTTCGAAGTGCGCCGTCGCGAGAGCGTTCAGGAGCTATACGCCGGCGAAAGCCTGCTGCCCACTTGAGGCCAAGATCATGCTTCTGCGCTTTACCAAGATGCACGGTCTGGGCAACGACTTCATGGTCATCGACCTGGTCAGCCAGCACGCGCACATCCAGCCCAAGCACGCCAAGCAGTGGGGCGATCGCCACACCGGAGTCGGTTTCGATCAGCTGCTGATCGTCGAGCCGCCGCAGAACCCGGACGTGGATTTCCGCTACCGCATCTTCAATTCCGACGGTTCGGAAGTGGAGCAGTGCGGCAACGGCGCGCGCTGCTTCGCCCGCTTCGTGGTCGACAAGCGCCTGACCGTGAAACGCAAGATCAAGGTCGAAACCAAGGGCGGCATCATCGAGCTGGATATCCGTCCCGATGGGCAGATCCGCGTCGATATGGGTCCGCCGCGACTGGTGCCGTCCGAGATTCCGTTCCAGGCCGACCAGGAAGCCCTGAGCTATCCGCTCGAAGTCGATGGCCAGCGCGTCGAGTTGGCCGCCGTGTCCATGGGCAACCCCCATGCGGTGCTGCGCGTCGACAGCGTCGAGCAGGCACCTGTGCATGAACTCGGACCGAAGATCGAACATCACCCGCGCTTTCCGCAGCGGGTCAATGTCGGCTTCCTGCAGGTCGTCGATCGCCGCCATGCGCGGCTGCGCGTGTGGGAACGCGGCGCCGGGGAAACCCAGGCCTGCGGTACCGGCGCCTGCGCGGCTGCGGTCGCGGCAATACGCCAGGGCTGGATGGATTCGCCGGTACAGATCGAGCTGCCGGGTGGCCGCCTGTCCATCGAATGGGCAGGTCCCGGGCAGCCGGTTATGATGACCGGCCCCGCCGTTCGTGTATTTGAAGGACAGGTTCGCCTATGACCGACCAGACTCAGGGCAGCACCCCGCTACCCGACGCCGAAGCAGTCGCCGCCTACCTGCGCGCCCACCCGGAATTCTTCGTCGACCACGACGAGCTGATCCCTGAGCTGCGCATTCCCCATCAGCCGGGCACCGCGGTGTCGCTGGTGGAGCGTCAGGTCAAGCTGCTGCGTGAGCGCAACATCGAGATGCGCCATCGCCTGTCGCAACTGATGGACGTGGCGCGCGACAACGACCGTCTGTTCGACAAGACCCGCCGCCTGGTGCTCGACCTGCTCGACGCCAGCAGCCTGGAAGAAGTGGTCAGCGCGGTGGAAGACAGCCTGCGCCACGAGTTCCAGGTGCCCTACGTCAGCCTGATCCTGTTCAGCGACGCGACACTGCCGGTGGGCCGCTGCGTCAGCACCGGCGAGGCACAGCAGAGCATCGGCGGTCTGCTCGACGGCGGCAAGACCATCTGCGGCGTGCTCCGCCCGCACGAGCTGAGCTTTCTGTTCGGCGCCGAAGACAGCAGCAGCGTGGGCTCCGCGGCGGTAGTCAGCCTGAACAATCAGCTGGGCGTACTGGCGATCGGCAGCCCGGATCCACAGCACTACAAGAGCTCGCTGGGCACGCTGTTCCTCGGTTATATCGCCGAAGTGCTGACCCGCGTGCTGCCGCGCTTTGGTACGCCGCTGCGCTCGGTACGCTGAGCGCAATTGCCGACCAACGCCACGCACCACACGCGCCTGCTCGCGGCCTGAGGCTGGAGCCTGTTCATGCAGAACGAACTCGACGCCTACTTCGAACACCTGCGCAGCGCCCGGCAGCTGTCGGGCCACTCGCTGGACGGCTACCGCCGCGACCTGAACAAGCTGCTGACTTACTGCGAGCGCGAAAACATCGCCGAGTGGAATGCACTGCAAGGCCGACACCTGCGCCAGCTGGTCGGCGAGCTGCATCGCCAGGGCCAGTCCAGCCGCAGCGTGGCGCGCCTGCTCTCATCGGTGCGCGGCCTCTACCGCTACCTGAATCAGGAAGGCCTCTGCCAGCACGATCCGGCTACCGGCCTGTCCGCGCCGAAAGGTGAACGACGTCTTCCGAAGCTGCTGGATACCGATCGCGCCATGCAGCTGCTCGATGGTGGCGTCGAGGACGATTTCATCGGCCTGCGCGATCAGGCGATGCTCGAGCTGTTCTATTCATCCGGCCTGCGGCTTTCGGAACTGGTCAGCCTGAACCTCGACCAGCTCGACCTGCCGGCAGGCATGGTGCGAGTGCTCGGCAAGGGCAACAAGGTGCGCGAGCTGCCGGTAGGGCGCAAGGCGCGCGAGGCCTTGCAAGCCTGGTTGCCTGTACGTGCGCTCGCCAACCCGGCCGATGGCGCGGTATTCATCGGCCAGCAGGGTCGCCGTCTCGGCGCGCGGGCCGTGCAAGTGCGAGTGCGCCAGGCCGGCGTGCGCGAGCTTGGCCAGCACCTGCATCCACACATGTTGCGCCACAGCTTCGCCAGCCATCTGCTGGAGTCGTCGCAGGACCTGCGCTCGGTGCAGGAGCTGCTCGGCCATGCCGACATCGGCACCACGCAGATCTACACCCATCTGGACTTTCAGCACCTGGCCAAGGTCTACGATCAGGCGCATCCGCGCGCCAAGCGCAAGCAGGACACCGACACATGAGCATTCGCCTGATCACCTTCGACCTGGACGATACCTTCTGGGAAACCACGCCGGCCATCCAGAGTGCCGAGACTGCCCTGCGCGACTGGCTCGGCGTGCATGCACCGCGCCTGGGCGAATTTCCCGTCGAAGCCCTCGGCGCGATCCGCCGCATGCTGGTGGAGCAGGACTCGGCGCTGCGCCACCGTATCAGCGAGCTGCGCCGGCGCATCCTGCAGCACGCGCTACACGATGCCGGCTATCCCGCCGACGAAGCGGACGAGTTGGCCGAACAGGCCTTCCAGGTGTTTCTCGATGCGCGCCACCAGGTGCAGATTTTCCCGGACGTGCAGCCCACCCTGGAATGTCTCGCCAATCACTACACCCTCGGCGTGATCACCAACGGCAATGCCGACGTGCGCCGCCTGGGCCTGGCCGACTATTTCCAGTTCACCCTGTGCGCCGAGGAGCTGGGCGTCGGCAAGCCCGACCCGCATCCGTTCCAGCAAGCCCTGCGCCTGGGCGATGCGCGCCCGGAACAGGCCGTGCACGTCGGCGACCACGCGCTGGATGACATCGCCGGAGCGCAACAGGCGGGCATGCGAGCGATCTGGTTCAACCCCAAGCGCGCCGCCTGGCCGCACGATTACCATCCCGATGCGCAAATCCAGAGCCTGGCCGAATTGCCCAAGCTGCTGCTCGGCTGGCGCGGCGACTGAGCGAGAAGCCAGACGCCAGATGCGCAAAAGCCCGCCTTGAAGGCGGGCTTTTGCGCAATTCTTTTTGGTGCTCAGATAGGGCGACTGCCGTACTTGCTATCCGGCTTCTTCGGCGGGTCGGCGACCACATTGGGCTCGACTTCCTGCACTTGGCCGCCACGCGCGAGAAATTCTTCCATGGCCCGCGCCAGTGCATCGCGCTCTTTCTGCTTGGCTTCCAGGCTCGGCAGTTCGTCCGGTTCCACGGCCTTCGCCTTGGCCTTCTTGGCCGGCGTAGCGCGCTCGCTGTCGGTCCCTTCGTCGTCGAGACTGTCGTCGCCATCATCGGCAGCGTTCAGCTCTTCCCCTTCCTCCTCGTCGCTAACGTCCAGATCGTCTTGTTCTAGTTCTTCGTCGCTCATGTTCAACCTCATGGCCTTGCCAAAGCGGAGTAAGTTATAGCCCAGCGATGCGGAAAGACCGACACCGCCAAAAAAAATTCAACTTGCCGTCCCGTGCAGCGTTGCCACAATCTGCCGCGCGCCACCCTGGTCGCGGTGCTCTCCGAGATAGATGCCCTGCCAGGTACCGAGTACCAGCCCCCCATCGCTGACCGGCAGGCTCAACTGGCAGCCGAGCAGGCTGGCCTTGAAGTGCGCCGGCAAATCGTCCGGCCCTTCGTAGTCGTGCTCGTAGCCTCCCTCACCCTGCGGCACCAGGCGATTGAAGAAGCGCTCGAAATCTCGCCGAACCGCTGCATCGGCATTCTCGTTGATTGTCAGCGAGGCCGAGGTATGCCGCAGCCACAGGTGTAACAGACCGACCCGGCATTGCCGCAGTTCCAGCAGTGCGTCGAGCAGCTCATCGGTGACGAGATGAAAGCCGCGTGGCCGCGCGCGCAAGGTGATCAGGGTCTGTTGCCACATGTTCGAAGACTCATGTTCAACGGCTGGTCGCGCGCATTCTAGCGTGGCGCCAAAAAAAACAAAGGGCGCCAAAAGGCGCCCTTGTCATGAACCAGCGAATCGTTACTGGCGAGTGAACTCCGGATAGGCTTCCAGACCGCACTCGACGACGTCCACGCCCTCGTATTCCTCTTCCTCGCTGACACGCAGGCCCATCACCGCCTTGATGATGCCCCAGACGATCAGGCTGGCGATGAACACCCAGAGGAAGATCGACACCAGACCCAGCAGCTGGGCACCGAAGGTGGCATCGGCGTTGGTCAGAGGCACGGCCAGCAGGCCCCACATGCCGGCAACACCGTGCACGGAGATGGCACCGACCGGGTCATCGAGCTTGAGCTTGTCCAGGCCAAGGATGCTGAACACCACCAGCACACCACCCACGCCGCCGATCAGGGTCGCCTGCAGAGCGCTCGGGGTCAGCGGTTCGGCAGTGATCGCCACCAGACCGGCCAGCGCGCCGTTGAGCACCATGGTCAGGTCGGACTTGCCGAACAGCAGACGCGCGGTGATCAGCGCGGCGATCAGGCCGCCTGCAGCGCCCATGTTGGTGTTGACGAAGACCTGAGCGACGGCATTGGCGTCTTCGATGGTGCTCATCTTCAGCTGCGAGCCACCGTTGAAGCCGAACCAGCCCATCCACAGGATGAAGGCACCGAGGGTCGCCAGCGGCATGTTGGCACCGGGGATGGCGTTGATCTGACCGTTCGCACCGTACTTGCCCTTACGCGGACCAAGCAGCAGCACACCCGCCAGAGCAGCCGCCGCACCGGCCATGTGTACGATGCCCGAGCCAGCGAAGTCGAGGAAACCCGCCGCGTCGAGGAAACCACCGCCCCACTTCCAGAAGCCCTGAACCGGGTAGATGAAGCCGGTCATCACCACCGCGAAGGCGATGAACGCCCACAGCTTCATGCGTTCGGCCACCGCACCGGAAACCACCGACATACAGGTCGCGGCGAACACGATCTGGAAGAAGAAGTCGGCACGCGCGGAGTAGTAAGGCGCGTCCTCACCACCGGCGGCGACCACGTCGACGGCGTTCTCGTCGCCGATCAGGAAGCCCAGGCTCGGCAGGATGCCGCCGTCCGGGCTGGAGTACATGATGTAGTAGCCGACCAGCAGATACATGATCGACGCCAGCGCGTAGAGCACGATGTTCTTGGTGAGGATCTCGGCGGTGTTCTTCGCCCGGACCAGACCGGCTTCGAGCATGGCGAAACCTGCCGCCATCCACATCACCAGCGCTCCGCAGATCACGAAGTAGAAGGTATCGAGTCCGTACTGGACGGGTATCAATGCAGTGCTATCCATGTTTCACCTCTTGCTGTCGCGCTTTGTGCGCTGTTCGGTCCACAGGCCATCGCATGCCGCGTCGATGGCCGGTGCCGCTTTTCGGATTGGCCCCGGGGTTGGCTCCGGGGTGCCCTGAATGGATTACAGGTTGTAGCCACGCTCGTTATGCAGGCTGAGGTCGAGGCCGATGGTCTCCTGCTCCTCGTTCACCCGCAGGCCCATCACCAGATCGATCGCCTTGAGGATCAGGTAGGTGGCGATGCCGGTGTACACCACGGTGAACAGCACGCCCTTGAACTGAATCCACAGCTGCAGGCCGATGTTCTCCACTTCGCCGAAGCCACCCAGCATGGGTGCCGCGAAGATGCCGGTGAGCAACGCACCGACTATGCCGCCGATGCCGTGCACACCGAAGGCGTCCAGCGAATCGTCGTAGCCGAGTTTGCGTTTCAGGCTGGTGGCGCAGAAGAAGCAGACCACTCCGGATACCAGGCCGATGACCAGAGCGCCCATCGGGCCCACTGTGCCGGCAGCCGGCGTGATGGCGACCAGACCGGCAACCACGCCGGAGGCGATGCCCAGCGCGCTGGGTTTGCCGTGGCCGATCCACTCGGCGAACATCCAGCCCAGCGCCGCAGCGGCAGTTGCGATCTGCGTCACCAGCATGGCCATGCCCGCGGTGCCGTTGGCGGCGATGGCCGAGCCCGCATTGAAGCCGAACCAGCCGACCCAGAGCATTGCGGCACCGACCAGGGTCAGGCCCAGGTTGTGCGGCGCCATCGGCGTGGTCGGATAGCCCTTGCGCTTGCCCAGCACCAGGCAGGCCACCAGGCCGGCGATACCAGCGTTGATGTGCACCACGGTGCCGCCAGCGAAATCGAGCACGCCCCAATCCCACATCAGGCCGCCGTCGCCGCCCCAGACCATGTGCGCGATCGGCGCGTAGACCAAGGTGAACCAGACGCCCATGAACACCAGCATCGCGGAGAACTTCATGCGTTCGGCGAAGGCGCCGACGATGAGCGCCGGGGTGATAATGGCGAAGGTCATCTGGAAGGTGATGAAGACGCTTTCAGGGAAGGCGCCGACCAGGCTGCCGGGCGTCAGACCGCTGAGGAAGGCACGGTCCAGGCCACCGACGAAGGAATTGAAGTTGGTGACCCCAGCTTCCATACCGGTGGTGTCGAACGCGAGGCTGTAGCCGTAGACCATCCAGAGGATGCTCATCAGGCCGGTGACCGCAAAGCACTGCATCATCACCGAGAGAATGTTCTTCGAGCGGACCATGCCGCCGTAGAACAGCGCCAGCCCAGGGATGGTCATGAACAGCACCAGCGCAGTGGCCGTCAGCATCCATGCCGTGTCGCCTGAATCCAGCGTTGCCTCCTGCGCCAGGGCCAGGCCTGGACTTATCAGAGACAAAAGGGCTCCTAGCCCTGCGAATTTTCGCAGAGTCATGGTTTTACTCCTGGGGCGTGGGGGTTCGGAGGTGCTGCTTAAATCGCGTCGGTATCGGTTTCGCCGGTACGGATGCGGATGGCCTGTTCCAGGTTGACCACGAAGATCTTGCCGTCGCCGATCTTGCCGGTGTTGGCCGCCTTGGTGATGGCCTCAATGACGCGATCGAGCTGATCGTCAGCGATGGCCACGTCGATCTTTACCTTCGGCAGGAAGTCGACGACGTATTCGGCACCGCGATACAGCTCGGTGTGGCCCTTCTGACGACCGAAGCCTTTGACTTCGGTTACGGTGATGCCCTGTACGCCAATTTCCGACAGCGACTCGCGCACGTCGTCCAGCTTGAACGGCTTGATGATGGCAGTGACTAGTTTCATGAAAACTTCTCCCGTTTTAGGTGGACTTGCCCCAGAAGTACGAACCCGGCTCAAGTCTAAGCTCAGTGTCTGGCTCTTGTAACGCTCCGGCTGTAGCCGGTCCGCAGTCCGACACCACCAACCTCTCCGACAACGCGTCGCGAATCACCGATGCACCGCAACCCGTTGGTGCATTCGTCGCTGGGGACAAAGCAGAATCAGTGCCAGCTTTACGCAATGCCCGTTTTTACGGGGTGCGCACGGATGGAATGGATGCCCGACGGACGGTAGCGGCCAGAACACGCACAATATTGGTGCGCGCATGCACCACCAGCTGCTCATTTTTTGTGCGCGCCACCTGAGAAAGACCGGAAAAAGCCCGTGCTACACTGCGCCCCGTTCAACGACAGGTGTTTTCAATGTTGCCGCCAAAAGCTTTCCTAGATGCCATCGGCTCCCAGGCCTCGCGCCTGTTCAACGGCGAGACGCCGCTGCCGCGTGGCGAGTTCGAAGCCCAGCTCAAGGGTGTGGTCCAGGGCGCACTGAACAAGCTCGACGTGGTCAGCCGCGACGAATTCGACAGCCAGATGGTGGTGCTCGCCCGCACCCGCGCGCGCCTGGAGGCGCTCGAAGCCAAGGTTGCCGAACTGGAAGAAAAGCTCACGCCGCCCGCGTCCTGACAGACCGGGCCGGCGACACGATCAAAGGAGTGATCGGATGTCCCTGGCCATAGTTCATAGCCGCGCGCAGATTGGCGTCGAAGCGCCGTCAGTGACCGTCGAAGCACATCTGGCCAACGGCCTGCCGGCACTGACCCTGGTCGGCCTGCCGGAAACCGCGGTCAAGGAAAGCAAGGATCGCGTGCGCAGCGCCATTCTCACCTCCGGCTTCGATTTTCCCGCTCGACGCATCACCCTCAACCTCGCCCCCGCCGACCTGCCAAAGGACGGCGGCCGCTTCGACCTGTCCATTGCCCTGGGCATCCTCGCCGCCAGCGGTCAGCTGCCGGCCGAGCGGCTCGACAACCTGGAATGCCTCGGCGAACTGGCACTGTCCGGCGCCTTGCGCCCGGTCCAGGGAGTCCTGCCGGCTGCCCTCGCCGCTCGAGCGGCAGGGCGCGCGCTGCTGGTGCCACGGGCCAACGCCGAGGAAGCCAGCCTGGCCTCGGGGCTCACCGTCTATGCCGCCGAGCACTTGCTCGAGGTCGCTGCGCACTTCAACGGCATCACGCCGCTCGAACCCTATGTGGCCCAGGGCCTGCTACGACAGATTCAGCCTTACCCCGACCTGGCCGACGTGCAAGGTCAGCAGGCGGCCAAGCGCGGGCTGCTGATCGCCGCGGCTGGCGCGCACAACCTGCTGTTTTCCGGCCCGCCAGGCACCGGCAAGACACTCCTGGCCAGCCGCCTGCCCGGTCTCTTGCCGCCGCTGGACGAGCAGGAGGCGCTGGAAGTCGCCGCGATCCATTCGGTGGCCAGTCACAGCCCTCTCGAGCATTGGCCGCAACGGCCCTTTCGACAGCCCCATCACAGTGCATCCGGCCCGGCGCTGGTCGGTGGCGGCAGTCGCCCGCAGCCGGGAGAGATCACCCTGGCGCATCAGGGCGTACTGTTTCTCGACGAGCTGCCGGAGTTCGACCGCAAGGTGCTCGAGGTCTTGCGTGAGCCACTGGAGTCGGGGCATATCGTCATCGCTCGGGCCCGCGACAAGGTGCGTTTTCCGGCGCGTTTCCAGCTGGTGGCGGCGATGAATCCCTGCCCCTGTGGCTACCTCGGTGATCCCAACGGGCGCTGCCGCTGCACGCCGGACCAGATCCAGCGCTATCGCAACAAGCTCTCCGGCCCGCTGCTCGACCGCATCGACCTGCACCTGACCGTTGCGCGCGAGGCCACGGCCCTCAACGCCCCGCCGCAGACGGGCCAGAGCAGTGCCGTACTCGCCGACCAGGTAGCCCAGGCGCGGCAGCTGCAACTCGCCCGTCAGGGCTGCGCCAATGCCTTTCTCGACCTCGCCGGATTGCGCAGCCATTGCCAGCTCGGCACCGAGGATCAGGCCTGGCTGGAGCGCGCCTGCGAACGCCTGGCGCTGTCGCTGCGCGCAGCGCACCGCCTGCTCAAGGTGGCGCGCACCCTCGCCGATCTGGAACAGGCCGAGCGAATCAGCCGCCAGCACCTCGCCGAAGCCCTGCAGTACCGGCCCGGCAGTCAAGGCTGAGCCTGCTCTAGCACGGGCTTCGGGTCGCATCGATCAGCGGCGGACAACGGGCATCCTTTGCGGTCTGTGTTAAGTTGGATGGCTTTCGCCACAGGCGGCCACTCCCCAGAAACAACCCGAAGGAGCGCAGCATGGAGGCAAAACAGCCCTCGTCGTCCCACCTCAACGCCCCGGTCTTCTACGGCTCGGCGGTCATCATCCTGGCGCTGGTGATCTACAGCGTCGCGTTCCAGAGCCATGCGCAAACGCTGTTTGGCGATACCCAGGCCTGGATCATCGCCAACGTCAGCTGGCTCTACATCCTCGCCGTTGCACTCATCCTGCTCATGGTGGTGCTGCTGGCGTTCAGTCGTTACGGCGACATCAAGCTCGGGCCGGATCACAGCGAACCGGATTACAGCGCCCTGACCTGGTTCGCCATGCTGTTCTCCGCCGGCATGGGCATCGGCCTGATGTTTTTCGGCGTCGCCGAGCCGGTGATGCACTTCCTCTCACCCCCGGTGGGCGAAGGCGGCACCAGCGCGGCCGCCTATGAGGCGATGAAGATCACCTTCTTCCACTGGGGCCTGCATGCCTGGGCGATCTACGCCATCGTGGCGATGATCCTGGCCTACTTCGCCTACCGCCACGGCCTGCCACTCACCCTGCGCTCGGCGCTCTACCCGCTGATCGGCGAGCGCATCTATGGGCCGATCGGCCATGCCGTGGACATCTTCGCCATCATTGGCACGGTGCTCGGGGTCGCCACCTCACTGGGCCTCGGCGTCACCCAGATCAACACCGGGCTGAACCACCTGTACGGCCTGCCGGTATCCGTGCCGGTGCAGATCGGTCTGATCATCGCCACCACGCTGCTGGCGACGATTTCGGTGGTCACCGGCCTGGACAAGGGCGTGCGCCGGCTGTCGGAGCTGAACCTGACGCTGGCGGCGCTGCTGTTGCTGATGGTGCTGATCGCGGGGCCGACGGTGTTCATCCTGCAGACTTTCGTGCAGAACACCGGCAGCTACCTGTCGGATATCGTCAACAAGACCTTCAACCTCTATGCCTACGAGCCGAACGACTGGATCGGCGGCTGGACGCTGTTCTACTGGGGCTGGTGGCTGGCCTGGTCGCCCTTCGTCGGCCTGTTCATCGCGCGCATCTCGCGCGGCCGGACGATTCGCGAGTTCGTCACCGGCGTGCTGCTGGTGCCGACTGCATTCACCCTGCTGTGGATGACCGTGTTCGGTGACACCGCGATCCACATGATCCTCTGGGAACATGTCTCCAGCCTCGGTGAAGCCATCGAGCAGGACAGTTCGCTGGCCCTGTTCGCCTTCCTCGAGCACTTCCCCTTCTCGGGCTTCATCTCGCTGATCGCGATCATCATGGTGGTGGTGTTCTTCGTCACATCAGCGGACTCCGGCGCGTTGGTGGTGGACATGCTTGCCTCCGGCGGCCAGCAGGGCACTCCGGTCTGGCAACGCATCTTCTGGGCCGCATCCATGGGCGGGGTGGCCATCGCACTGCTGCTCGCCGATGGCCTGACCGCGCTGCAGACGGCAACCATCGCCAGCGCCCTGCCCTTCACCATCGCGCTGCTCTGTTCGATGTGGGGTCTGCTCAAGGCGCTGCGCCTGGATGCCACGAAGCAGGGGCTGCGCTACCAGGCCCTGAGCACCTCGCCCAGCGCACCGCGCAGTGCCGGTGGCTGGCAACGTCGCCTGCGTACGCTGATGCTGTTCCCGCGACGCGCCCATGTGGTGCGCTTCATCACCGAAGTGGTGCGTCCGGCCTACGAGGACATCGCCGAGGAAATGCGCAAGCAGGGCTATGCGGTGGACATCAGCGAAGGTGATGATCGTCGCTTGCGCTTCGAGATCACCCACGAAGGCGAGCCAGACTTCATCTACGAAGTGCGCCCGCGGGCCTACGCCATGCCGAGTTTCGTCGCCACCAGCGAGGACGACGAGCGCGAGGAGCGCAAGTACTTCCGCGCCGAGGTGCATCTCAAGGAAGGCGGCCAGGATTATGACGTGATGGGCTGGAGCCGCGAGGACGTCATCAGTGACATCCTCGGCCAGTACGAGAAGCACATGCACTTCCTGCACATGGTTCGCTGAAGCCGAGCTGCGTCCTGGCGCCGGCCAGGACGCGGTCGATCAGTGCGCCACGCCGGCTGCCAGTCGCTCGGCGCTCATGAAATGCAGCAGCTCGGCCAGCGGCAACGGCTGGCTGACCAGATAGCCCTGCACCTGCTGCGCGCCGAACTGGCGCAGCAGCTCGAGCTGCTCGGTGGTCTCGACACCCTCGGCCACCACATCCAGATCGAGGTTGTGCGCCAGGCCGACCATCGCCTGCACCAGCTGCGACTTCTCGGGCCGCACGACCATGCCGGCGACGAAACTCTTGTCGATCTTCAGCAGGGTGATCGGCAGGCTGGACAGGTGCACGAACGACGAGAAGCCGGTGCCGAAATCGTCCAGCGAAAAGCGCACGCCGAGCTCGCCCAGCGCATGCATGGCGCTCTGTACCTGCTCGCTGCGGCGCATCACCGCGGTTTCGGTGAGTTCGAATTCCAGCCAGTGCGGGTCGATGCCGCGCTCGTCGATCAGCCGGTTGAGCGTCGGCAGCAACTGACTGTCCTGAAACTGGCGGAACGACAGGTTGATCGCCATGTGCAGTGAATCCGCGCCGCCCTCATGCAGGCTTTGCAGATCGCGCAGCGCGCGGGCGATCACCCAGTAGCCGAGCGGCACGATCAGGCCGCTCTCCTCAGCCATGGGGATGAAGGCATCCGGCCCCAGCAGCCCTCTTTCCGGGTGCAGCCAGCGCACCAGTGCCTCCAGTCCGACGATGCGCCCGCTTTCCAGGCACAGCCTCGGCTGGTAGTGCAGCTCCAGCTCACCGCGACGCAACGCACGGCGCAGCTCGCCTTCCTGATCGGCGAGGCTGCGCGCGCTGCGGCTGACCTGTTCATCGTAGAAACACCAGGTGCAGCCCTGGGCCGCCTTGGCCTGGCGCATGGCGATCTGCGCGTGCCAGAGCAGCGGATCGGCGTCGATCCCCTCGCTAGCACGCGCCAGCCCGACGCTGCAGCCGAGCATCAGGCTCTCGCCCTCCACCCAGTAAGGCTCCGCCAGTGCTTCGACGATGCGATCGGCGACCGCCACAGCGCGTTCCGGATCGTCGCGGGTATCGAGCAGCAGGGCGAACTCGTCGCCGCCCAGCCGCGCCAGCATGTCACCGACCTCCAGCTGCGCCTTGAGCCGCGCCACCACCTGCAGGATCAGGCGATCCCCGGCCTGGTGGCCGAGGGCATCGTTGACGTGGCGGAAGTTGTCGAGATCGAGATAGCCAAGCACCAGGTCCTGCTCCTGATGTTCGGCCAGGGCATCGAACAGCAGCGCCTGGAAGCCCTGGCGGTTGACGATGCCGGTATGCGGGTCCTGCTCGGCCAGCCTTTGCAAGGTTCCCTGCAGGTTGCAGCGCTCGCGCACATAGCGCAGGCAGCGGCGCAACACCTCGGCACTGAGCTGGTCGCCCACCAGCCAGTCGACCGCGCCTTCCGGCATCTGCGTCGGTTCGTCGTCGAGCAGCAGGATCAGCGGCCAGGGGAAGCGTTCGGCGAGCGCCTGGCATTCCGGTGTCGCCAGCAGCAGGCAGGGCGTTTCCAGATACGCGCTGGCCGTGTCCCAATCCGCCGCAATGATCAGCCGTTCCTTGCTATGCGAGCCCTGCAGGCAGGCGCGCAGGCGCTCGGCCCATTCGGGTCGATCAGCCAACAGCAACAGCGGCATGGACTGAGCGGGCGCTGGCAAGCGGCCTCCGGACTCGGTGATTTGCAAGACGGGCGCTACACGCCCGATTTCCCGCACAGCCCTATGCAAACGCCCTGCCTCCTGCAGCGCGCACAAGACTAATCCATTATTTAGATCAGCCAAGCCCCAACGGCGACGATCGGTGATTTATTGAACCTGCAACGGGCCAGCATCGGCGCGGCAGCCTGTTAAACTCCCGCCCCCGCTTCGAATGACCTGAACACCATGTCCCGACTCAACCCTCGGCAGCAGGAAGCCGTGAACTACGTCGGCGGCCCACTTCTGGTGCTCGCCGGTGCCGGCTCCGGCAAGACCAGCGTGATCACCCGCAAGATCGCCTATCTGGTGCAGCATTGCGGCATCCAGGCCCGCCACATCGTCGCCATGACCTTCACCAACAAGGCCGCGCGCGAGATGAAGGAGCGCGTCGGCAGCCTGCTCAAGGGCGCCGAGGCACGTGGCCTGACCGTGTCCACCTTCCACAACCTGGGCATGAACATCATCCGCAAGGAATACGCGCGGATGGGCTACAAGCCCGGCTTCTCGATCTTCGATGACGGCGATATCAAAGCGCTGCTCACCGACATCATGCAGAAGGAATATTCCGGGGACGATGGTGCCGACGAAATCAAGAACTACATCGACAGCTGGAAGAACGACCTGATCCTGCCCGACGAAGCCCTGGCCAACGCACGCAACCCCAAGGAGCAGACCGCCGCCATCGTCTATCTGCACTACCAGCGCACGCTCAAGGCGTACAACGCGGTGGACTTCAACGACCTGATCCTGCTGCCGGTGAAACTCTTCCAGGAGCACGCCGACATCCTGGAGAAGTGGCAGAACCGCATCCGCTACCTGCTGGTGGACGAATATCAGGACACCAACGCCAGCCAGTACCTGCTGGTCAAGTTGCTGGTGGGCATGCGCAACCAGTTCACCGTGGTCGGTGACGACGACCAGTCGATCTACGCCTGGCGCGGCGCGCGTCCGGAAAACCTGATGCTGCTGAAGGAGGACTACCCCTCGCTGAAGGTGGTGATGCTGGAGCAGAACTACCGCTCCACCAGCCGCATCCTCAAGTGCGCCAACATCCTCATCGCCAACAACCCGCACGTGTTCGAGAAGCAGCTGTGGTCGGAGATGGGTCATGGCGACGAGATCCGCGTGATCCGCACGCGCAACGAGGACGCCGAGTGCGAGCGCGTGGCGCTTGAAATCCTCACCGAACACCTGCGTACTCAGCGCCCCTACAGCGACTTCGCCATCCTCTACCGCGGCAACTACCAGGCCAAGCTGATGGAGCTGAAGCTGCAGCACCACCAGATTCCCTATCGCCTGTCCGGCGGCACCAGCTTCTTCGCCCGCCAGGAGGTGAAGGACCTGATGAGCTACTTCCGCCTGCTGGTCAACCCGGACGACGACAACGCCTTCCTGCGGGTGATCAACGTGCCGCGCCGCGAGATCGGCTCTACCACCCTGGAGAAGCTCGGCAACTACGCCAGCGAGCGCGGCATCAGCATGTACGCCGCCGCTGACGAGATCGGCCTCGGCGCCCATCTGGACAGCCGCTACGCCGAGCGTCTGTCGCGCTTCAAGCACTGGATGGACAACGTGCGCCAGCAGTGCGCGCAGAACGACCCGATCGCCGCCATCCGCAGCATGGTGATGGACATCGACTACGAGAACTGGCTCAGGCAGAACGCCTCCAGCGACAAGGTGGCCGACGCGCGCATGGGCAACGTCTGGTTTCTCGTCGACGCGCTGAAGAGCACGCTGGACAAGGACGAAGACGGCGACATGACCATCGAGGACGCCATCGGCAAGCTGGTGCTGCGCGACATGCTCGAGCGTCAGCAGGAAGAGGAAGAAGGTGCCGAAGGCGTGCAGATGATGACCATGCACGCCTCCAAGGGCCTGGAATTTCCCTCGGTGTACATCATCGGCTTCGAGGAAGAAATCCTGCCGCACCGTTCCAGCATCGAGGCCGACACCATCGAGGAAGAGCGGCGCTTGGCCTATGTCGGCATCACCCGTGCCAAGCGCAACCTGGCGCTGACCTTTGCCGCCAAGCGCAAGCAGTACGGCGAGGTGATCGACTGCACGCCGAGCCGCTTCCTCGACGAGCTGCCGCCGGAGGATCTGGTCTGGGAAGGCCAGGAAGACGCGCCGGTGGAGGTCAAGGCCGCGCGCGGCAACGACGCCCTGGCGGCGATGCGGGCGATGCTCAAGCGCTGACGCCACGTCCTTCTTTTCGAGGGGCATTCAGCACCGGTTTGTATCCCGTAACCCAACCGCGGCATGCTTTGCCGATTGCGGTTTCTGGAGGGATTCGATGTACCACGGCGAACGCTTCAATGCCTGGACGCACCTGGTCGGTGCTGCGCTGGCGTGTCTCGGCGCGATCTGGCTGCTGGTCCTCGCCGCACTCGACGGCTCGCCGCTGAAGATCGTCAGCGTGGCGATCTACGGCCTCAGCCTGATCCTGCTCTACAGCATATCGACGCTGTACCACAGCCTGCGCGGGCGGGCGAAGGTGGTCATGCGCAAGCTCGATCACCTGTCGATCTATCTGCTAATCGCCGGCAGCTACACGCCGTTCTGCCTGGTCACTCTGGCCGGGCCTTGGGGCTGGACGCTGTTCGGCATCGTCTGGGGCCTCGCCGTGATCGGCATGCTGCAGGAGATCAAGCCGCGCTCCGAGGCGCGCGTGCTGTCACTGGTGATCTACGCGGTGATGGGCTGGATCGTGCTGGTGGCGGTCAAGCCGCTGCTGGCGGCGCTCGGCGGTGCCGGCTTCGCCTGGCTGCTGGCCGGCGGCATCTGCTACACGGTGGGCATCGTGTTCTTCGTCTTCGACGACCGTTTCCGCCACTGGCATGGCATCTGGCACATCTTCGTGATGGTTGGCAGCCTGCTGCACTTCATTGCGATTCTGTTCTACGTGATCTGACTCAGCGCGGCTCCAGCGCCGCCGCGCTGCCGAGCACCGCCTCCAGTTCGCTCGCCGCGGCGCGCAGCCGTGGCACGAACTCCAGCAGCTGCGCCATCGAGCAGCGAATCACCGGCGCATGGCTGAACAGGCAGGCCAGCAGCTCGCCGTCGGCATCCCGCACCGGCACCGCACAGGCGACCATGCCGTCGATGAACTCCTCGCAATCGGTGCCGAGCTGCTCTTCACGCACCCGCGCCAGATCGTCACGCAGCGCGCTGAGGTTAGTCAGCGTGTTGCGCGCCATCCGTTGCAGCGGCAGGCGCGGCAGCACCCGCTCCAGTTGCTCCGGCGGCAGCGAGGCCAGATAGAGCTTGCCACTGGCGGTGCACCAGAGCGGCGTGTGGCTACCGATCGGCAGGTTGATCTGCAGCGGCCAGTTGGTCTGCACCCGGTCGAAATAGAGCATGTCCAGCCCGTCCGGGATGGCCAGCCCGCAGGTTTCGCCGATGGCTTCGGAGAGCTGGCGCAGGATCGCCTGGCGCAGCGCCTTGTGCCGGCTGCTACGCAGAATGTTCAGCGCCGCAACATGCAGGCGCTCGCCCGGCAGCAGCCCGCCGCGCAGGCCGAACTGCAGGAAGCCTTCCTTTTCCAGCGTCTGCACCAGCCGGTGCGCGCTGGCCTTGGGGATGTCCAGGCGTTCGGCCAGCGCGGTCGGGCTGAGCGGCTCCTTCGCCGCGGCGACCGCCTCGATGATTTCCAGCACGCGGGTGATGGAGGAGCCTTTTTCGCGGGGAGTGCTGCGCATCGCCTGCCTTGTCGTTCGATGAGATGAGCGCCCCGCAGGGCGCGCACGAGTGTAGCGACCGGCACCGTCTGTGCAACGGTGCTGCGCGGATTACTTCATGGTCGGCATGGCGAACTCGGCACCGGCGCGGATGCCTGTGGGCCAGCGCCGAGTCACGGTCTTCATCCGGGTGAAGAAACGCACCCCATCCGGGCCGTGCATGTTCAGCGGGCCGAACACCGAGCGCTTCCAGCCGCCGAAGCAGTGGAAGGCCATCGGCACCGGGATCGGCACGTTGACGCCAACCATGCCGACCGTGACGTTCTCCTCGAACTGCCGCGCGGTGTCGCCGTCGCGGGTGAAGATCGAGGTGCCGTTGCCGTATTCATGGTCGTTGATCAGCTGCAGCGCCTCATCGAAGCTCTTCACCCGCACCACCGCCAGCACCGGGCCGAAGATTTCCTCCTGGTAGATGCGCATGTCCGGCGTCACCCGGTCGAACAGCGTCGGGCCGACATAGAAGCCGTTCTCATGGCCTGCGACCTTGATACCGCGACCGTCGCAGACCAGCGTCGCGCCCTCCTCCACGCCGAGATCGATGTAGCCGCTGACCTTCTGCTGGTGCTCGCGGGTCACCAGCGGGCCCATGTGCGGCTCGGGTTCGACGCCCAGACCCGGACCGGTGCGCATCTGGCTGATTTCGCCTTTGAGCATCTCGACCAGCTTGTCCGCCACCTCGTCACCGACGCACACCGCCACGGAGATCGCCATGCAGCGCTCGCCGGCCGAGCCGTAGGCCGCACCGATCAGCGAGCTGACCACCTGCTGCGGATCGGCGTCGGGCATCACCACCATATGATTCTTCGCCCCGCCCAGGGCCTGGCAACGCTTGCCGTGGGCCGAGGCGGTGGCATAGATGTATTCGGCGATGGGCGTCGAGCCAACGAAGCTGACCGACTGCACGCGCTCGTCGGTGAGCAGCACGTCCACGGCTTCCTTGTCGCCGTTGACGATGTTCAGCACGCCGGCCGGAAGCCCGGCTTCGGCCAGCAGCTCGCCGAGCAACATGGTCGCGCTCGGGTCCTTTTCCGAGGGCTTGAGCACGAAGGTGTTACCGCAGGCGATGGCCACCGGCAGCATCCACAGCGGCACCATCGCCGGGAAGTTGAACGGGGTGATGCCGACGCAGACGCCGAGCGGCTGCATCAGCGAGTTGGAATCGATGTCGCGACCGACATTGGAGGAGAACTCGCCCTTGAGCAGGTGCGGGATGCCGCAGGCGAACTCCACCACTTCCAGCCCGCGGGTGACTTCGCCCTGGGCATCGGAAAAGACCTTGCCGTGCTCGCTGGTGATCAAGCGGGCGACGTCGTCACGACGTTTTTCGAGCAGCTCCTTGAACCGAAACATGACCCGCGCGCGCACCAACGGCGGGGTCTTCGACCAGCCTTCGAAGGCGGCCTGGGCGGCGGCGATGGCCTCGCGGGTTTCGTCTGCCGAGGACAGCGAAACGTACAGGCGCGGCTCGCCGGTGGCCGGGTTATAGACGGTGGCGTGGCGCTCGGAGCGGCCGGCGACGGCCTCGTTGTTGATCAGATTGCCGAGGGTCTGCATGGCTTCACTCCTGGTTCCAGACGGTTTCGTAGAGGTCGATGATTTCCGCTTCGGTGGGTACGCGCGGGTTGTTGCCGGGCGAGCCGGAGGCCAGCGCCTGGCGGGCCATGGTCGCGCGCAGCTCGAAGAAGCGTTCGCGGGTGATGCCGAACTGTTCCGGGCTCGGCACTTTCAGTTCCTGATTGATTGCGCGCAGCTCGGCGAGCAGCTTGTCGTTCGCCACCTCGACGCTGTCGGTCTGCGCGGCGACGCCCATCGCCCGCGCGCAATCGGCGTAGCGCTCCGGCGCGGCGGGAATCGAGAAGGCGGTTATCGCCGGCAGCAGCATGGCGTTGGACAACCCATGCGGCACATGGAAGAAGGCACCGATCGGCCGGCTCATGCCGTGCACCAGCGCCACCGAGGCGTTGGAGAAGGCAACCCCGGCCAGGGTCGCGCCGAGCATCATCGCCTCGCGTGCGGCGCGGTTGCCCGGCTCATTGAAGGCTGCGCGCAGGTTCGGCGCCAGCAGGCGCATGGCTTCGAGCGCCTGGGCATCGCTGTAGAGGCTGGCCTTGCGGCTGACATAGGCCTCGATGGCGTGGGTCAACGCGTCGATGCCGGTGTCGGCGGTGACCCGCGGCGGCAGCGAGAGGGTCAGCTCGTAGTCGATCAGCGCGGCGATGGGCATGAAACCAAGGCCCGCGCAGAGCATTTTCTCGTCGCTGGTCTCGTCGGTGATGATGGTGAAGCGCGTCGCCTCCGAGCCGGTGCCGGCGGTGGTGGGGATGGCGATCAGCGGCAGGCCGGCTTCGCTGACATCGCGCGGGAAGCGGTAGTCGCGCATCTCGCCGCCGAACTTGCCGAGTATGCCGATGGCCTTGGCCGAATCGATCGGGCTGCCGCCGCCGAGGGCGACGATGGAATCGAAATCGCCTTCGCGGACCATTTCCACACCCGCCCGAATCGAAGCAGCGGTCGGTTCGGGCAGGGTATCGGCGAAGCACTGACTGGCGATGCCGGCCTCTTCCAGCTGGCCGGCGATGCCTGCGACATAGCCGAGGTCGACCATCATGCGGTCGGTGACGATCAGCGGGCGATTGCAGCCCAGCTCCTTCAGCACGCGGGCGAGTTGCCCGCTGGCGCCGGCGCCGACTTCCATCAGGCGCGGCAGAACGATGCGATGACTCATGGGCACTCTCCGAAATTGGTCTGCCTCGCGAGCTGGCAGCTTCTTATTTTGAGACTCAATGTCTCACTATGCATTGGAGAGTAGGTAGAGCAGGCTGCCGCCGTCAACCCGAAACGAGACCTTTCGTCTCAGGGTCAGGGATGTGCTTATTGGAAAACAGGATCAGCGTGCGTTCAGACGATCGCGAAGCTGAGTCGATTGCTGGCGAAGGCGCACACAAGCGGACTGCACATCGGCCCGCGCCTGGGCATCCAGCTCGTCCATATCAGCCTCGACATTGAGCAGCACGGCGTCGACGCAGGCGCTCAGCAACAACACCGCCGCCTCGACATCACAGCGCAGCGACGGCTCGACCATCGGCAAGGCGCGCTCGGCAATGCCCAGCGCCTCGACGCAGGCGTGTGCCGTCGCCAGCGGCACCGCGCATGCCTGCCGCGACAATTCGGGCGCTCGACCCTCGTCCTCCTTCAGATATTCGGAGAAGACCGCCACGTCGTCATCGGCGAAGGCACCGGGACGACCCAGCAGCGAGCGGGCTTCGGCCAGCAGCGCCTCACAGGAAGAACCGCCATGCGCGGCGCTGACCCGCAGCGCCTTAACGATCAGCGCTACGGCGAGGTCCGCGCTGACCGCGGTTACCGCACCGCAGCCGGGCAACGCACGCTCGGCCACGGCGTGGCGAAACTGCGCGAGGCTCAGCTGCCAGAGCCCCTGCCCCGCGCCCGGCCTGTCGGCTTCGCCCATCAGGCCGACTTGGCTCCATCCCAGTGCAGCAGCACATCGAGCATGCGGTTGGAGAAGCCCCACTCGTTGTCGTACCAGGCCATCACCTTGACCAGCTCGCCCTGCACGCGGGTCTGGCTGAGGTCAGCGACGCATGACGCCGGATAGCCGTTGAAGTCGCAGGAAACCAGTGCTTCCTCGTTGCACTCCATGACACCGGCCGGCATCTTTTGCGCACCTTCGCGCAGGATCTGATTGATCGCCTCGACGCTGTCCGGCGCGTTCTCAGCGATGAAGGTCAGGTCGACCAGCGAGACGTTCGGCGTCGGCACCCGCACCGAGAGGCCGTCCAGACGCCCGGCCAGCTCCGGCAGCACCAGGCCGATAGCCTTGGCCGCACCGGTGGTGGACGGAATCATCGACAACGCCGCGGCGCGCGCGCGGTAGAGATCGCTGTGCGCCTTGTCCAGCAGGTTCTGGTCGTTGGTGTAGGAATGCACAGTGTTGAGCAGGCCCTGACGAATGCCGACTGCCTCGTGCAGCACCTTGGCCAGCGGCGCCAGGCAATTGGTGGTGCAGGAGGCATTGGAGACGACGCGCTGATCGCCGAGCAGCTGGTGGTTCACGCCGTAGACCACGGTCAGGTCGCCGCCATCCAGCGGGTGCGAGGCGAATACGCGACCGGCCCCGGCCTGCAGGTGCTGCTCGATGAGCGCTCGCTTCTTGAACTTGCCGGTGCACTCGAGCACCACGTCGACACCCAATTCCTTCCACGGCAGCTTGGTCGCATCCCGCTCGGCCAGCAGGCGGATCGCCTGGCCACGCACCACCATCGACTCGCCTTGCAGCTCTACCGGCTCGGGGAAACGACCGAAGGTCGAATCGAAGCGGGTCAGATGCACCAGCGTCTTGTGGTCGCTGAGATCGTTGATCGCGACCACCTGTACCCGATCCTGCAATCCACGCTCGAACAGCGCTCGTACGACGGCGCGGCCGATACGTCCATACCCGTTGATGGCAATACGTAGCATGCAAATCTCCTCGGAGGGGTTGAAAGTCTGTCGTTAGCTTAGGCGGAGTATCCACCCTTGCGTTCATCGCGGGCCGACCAGGATCAATTAACCGGCGAACCCATGTGCCGTTGGCCAGTCGTAAACCTGACAGAGCGGCCGTGCAGGATCGGCCGCGACCTGAGACGAATCAGGGGGTGTGAGGCATGAGCGAGACAACCCAGACACCGTGGTGGAAGGGCGCGACCGTTTATCAGATCTACCCGCGATCCTTTGCAGACAGCAACGGAGACGGCATCGGTGACCTCAATGGCGTGCTGCGCCATCTCGATCATCTGCAACAGCTGGGCGTCGATGCGCTGTGGTTGTCGCCGATCTTCCGCTCACCCATGGCCGATGCCGGCTACGACATCAGCGACTATTGCGATATCGATCCGCTGTTCGGTTCGCTGGCCGATATCGACCGGCTGATTGCCGAAGCTCATGCCCGCGGTATCCGGGTGCTGCTGGACTTCGTGCCCAATCACACCTCCGATGAACACCCCTGGTTCGTCGAGTCGCGCAGCTCGCGGGACAATCCCAAGCGCGACTGGTACATCTGGCGCGACCAGCCGAACAACTGGCGTGCCGCGCTGGGCGCCGGCAGCGCCTGGACCTGGGACGAGCACACCCAGCAGTACTACCTGCATCTGTTCCTCGCCAAGCAGCCGGACCTCAACTGGCGCAACCCCGAGGTGGTCGAGGCCATGCACGACGTGCTGCGCTTCTGGCTCGACCGCGGCATCGACGGCTTTCGCATCGACGTCATCCACTGCACCGGCAAGGACCCGAGCTTCGCCGATGACCCGCGCTGCCAGGCCGGCCAGCCGCTGTCCGACTTCAACGATCAGCCTTACAGCCACGAAGTGCTGCGCGGTTTGCGCAAGCTGGTCGACAGCTATCCCGGCGACCGCATGCTGGTGGGTGAAGTGAACATCCGCTCCACCGAACGGGTGCTGCAGTACTACGGCGCTGGCGACGAGTTGCATCTGGCCTTTAACTTCAACCCGCTCGATGCGCCCTGGGACCCGGTGCTATTTCGTACCTGCATCCGCGAGGTCGAGCACTGGCTGCAGCCGGCCGGTGCCTGGCCGACGTGGGTGCTGTCCAATCACGACAACGTGCGCCAGCGCAGCCGTTATCAGGGCTCCGAGCGCGCCGCCCGGGCGGCTGCGGTAATGCTGCTGACGCTGCGCGGTACGCCTTTCATCTATCAGGGTGAGGAGTTGGGGCTGGAAGACGCGGTTATTACCGCCGAAACCCGAACCGACCCGGGCGGCCGCGACGGCTGCCGGGCACCGATCCCCTGGCAGGCCGAACCGCCACATGGCTGGCAAGGTGCAGAACCCTGGCAGCCCTTCCCGCCTGACGCCAACGGGCTGGCAGCCGAGCGGCAGACTGGTGAAGCGAACTCCATGTTCGCGCTCTACCAGCGCCTGCTGGCCACGCGCAAAGCCAGCCCGGCGCTGCATCACGGTGACTTCGAAGAATTAGCCTCGCACCCCGAGGTACTGGCCTACCGCAGGCAGCACGGCGACGACCGCCGTCTGGTCTGCATCAACTTCTCCGACCAGCCCCACGCCCACCCGCACGCCGGAGAATGGCACGTCGAGATCGCCAGTGACGGTGTCGGTGAAAGCGATCCCTACAACGGCACCCTTAACCCAGGGCAGGCCGTCGTGCTGCGCCCAACGGAGAACTGAGCATGCGTCCACTCTGGTATCGCAACGCGGCGATCTATCAGATCGATCCCACCCTATTTCGTGACAGTAATGGAGACGGCTGCGGCGATCTGCGCGGCATCACCGAGCGCCTCGACTACATTCGCGGCCTCGGCTGCACGGCCGTATGGCTGATGCCGTTCTATCAATCGCCATTCGACGACGCTGGTTACGACATCACTGACCATCTGCAGGTGGACAAACGCTTCGGAGATCTGGCAGACATCGTCGCGCTGCTGGAAAAAGCCGAAGAGCTGGGCCTGCACGTCATCATCGAGCTGGTGGTGCAGCACACGTCCATCCAGCACAAGTGGTTTCAGGAGGCGCGCCGCGACCGCGAGTCGCCCTATCGCGACTACTACATATGGGCCGACGAGCCCGACGATTTCATGGAGCCGATTTTCCCGACGGTCGAAGACAGCATCTGGACCTGGGACGAGGAAGCCGGCCAGTATTACCGCCATCTGTTCTACAAGCACGAGCCGGATCTTGACCTGACCAACCCGAAGGTCATCCACGAGATCGAGCGGATCATGTCGTTCTGGCTGCGCCTGGGTGTCTCCGGTTTCCGCATCGACGCCGCGGTGCACATGGTGCGCCAGGCCGGCGGCGGTGAACTGGAGAAGGGCTACTGGCTACTCGAACACATGCGCGACTTCGTGACCATGCGCCGGCCCGAGACCGTGCTGCTCGGCGAGATCGACACCGATCCTGAGAAGTACGTCGAATACTTCGGCGACGAGGCCGATCGCGTCACTCTGCTGCTGGATTTCTGGACCAACAATCACCTGTTCCTGGCCCTGGCACGGCAGCAGGCCGAGCCGCTGGTGCGCGCCCTGAACAGCCAACCGCTGCCGCCCAGTCATTCGCAATACGCGCTGTGGATCCGCAACCACGACGAGCTGAGCCTCGATCGGCTGGAAGAGGATGAGCGCAAAGAGGTGATGGACACCTTCGCCCCCGACGAGAACATGCGCGCCTACGATCGCGGTATTCGCCGTCGCCTAGCGCCCATGCTCGACGGCGACGAGCGACGCATCGCGGCCACTCATGCGTTGCTGTTCTCGCTGCCCGGCGCGCCGATCATCCGCTACGGCGAGGAAATCGGCATGGGCGATGACCTCGACCGCCCCGAGCGACTGGCCGTACGCACGCCCATGCAGTGGTCCAACGAACCCAACGCCGGGTTCTCCTGTACCAAAGGTGAACTGGCCGCACCGGTGATCGACGACGGGCCCTTCTCGTACGAGAAGATCAACGTGTTCGCCCAAACCCTGCGCAGCGACTCGCTGATGGCGCGCACCGGCAACATGATCCGCACGCGCATAGGCCTGCGCGAGATTGGCATCGGCAAGCGCACAACCGTCGAGGTGAACGACCCCGCCGTCTTTGCCATCCGCCACGACAACGGCTCGACGGTGCTGATGCTGGTCAATCTTGCCGACAAGGAAACCACCGTCGAGATCACCGCGGACGACCTTCAGGACATGGTCGATGTGCTCGCCGACTGCGATTACGGGCAGCCGGAAGGTTCGCCGCTGAAGATTCGCCTCGGGCCCTACGGCTATCGCTGGCTGCGGCGCAAACAGCAATTGTTTGGATGAGGGCAGCACGATGATTCTCGATGCAACGCAGTGGCACGCCTGGCATGACGCCGGTTTTCCCGAAGATAGCTGGTACCGCGAAGATGATCAGCTCTGCGCCATCGTCGGCGCACCCAGAGTCGATCTGGTGTCTCGCGAACAGTACGGCGATTTCATCCTGCGCTTCGAATACGCCCTGCCGGTGGGCGGTAACTCCGGCGTGTTCTACCGGGTCGACGAAAGCGCCGGGCTCGCTTGGCATAGCGGACCGGAGATGCAGCTGCTCGATGATGCGGTGCACCCCGATGGCAAACAGCCAACCACGCGCAACGGCGCACTGTACGGCCTGCTGGCGCCGGAGCAGGAAACGCAGATCGAGGCGGGCAGCTTCATGGAGGCGCTACTGATCGTGCGTGAAGGTACCGTCGAGCACTGGCTGAATAACCGCAAGGTGCTCGGTTATCGCCTGGATGACCCGGCTTTGCGCACGCTGATCGAGTCCAGCAAGTTCGCCGACAAGCCGCTGTTCGCCAGGTCGCCGATTGGGCATATCGTCCTGCAGCACCACGGCGAGGCCGTGCGTTTTCGCCGCCTGTCGATCGAAGCGCTGAGCTGAACGTCAGCCTTGGATCGGCACGGCGAATTGAGCGAGAATGCCCGGCTTTTCCAGGCTGCGAAACGCAGTGACGGCAGAAGCGCCCCGGCGCCAAACGTCAGGCAAGCCGCGGCCGCCCACGCTTGAGGTAGCGTTCGTGGAACAGCTGAAAGATAAGATTCGCAGTCAGGGCATCGTGCTTTCCGACCGGGTACTCAAGGTCGACGCGTTCCTCAACCACCAGATCGATCCCGTGCTGATGCAGGCCATCGGGCAGGAATTCGCCCGCCTGTTCCGCGATGCCGGCGTCACCAAGATCGTCACCATCGAAGCCTCCGGCATTGCGCCGGCCGTCATGGCCGGCCTGGAGCTGGGCGTGCCGGTGATCTTCGCCCGCAAGCACCAGTCGCTGACGCTGCAGGACAACCTGCTAACCGCCACGGTCTATTCGTTCACCAAGCAGGTGGAAAGCACCATCGCCGTGTCCACCCAGCACCTGTCCTCGAACGACCGCGTGCTGATCATCGACGACTTTCTCGCCAACGGCAAAGCCGCCAAGGGCCTGATCTCGATCATCAACCAGGCCGGCGCGAGCATCGCCGGCCTTGGCATCGTCATCGAAAAGGCCTTCCAGGCCGGTCGTCAGGAGCTGGAAGAAGCCGGTTACCGCGTCGAGTCCCTGGCTCGCGTCGCCTCGCTGGCTGATGGGCAAGTGCAATTCATAGACTGAGTGCAGGTCATTGGCTGAGTGCAGGTCATAGTCCGGGCGCAGCTCAAAAGCTGAACCCGGCTCAACCGGCCGGCGGCGCCTCTGCGCGCCATAGCGCCACCAGCGCACCCTGCGTGCCTGCCAGCGGATCGCTGATGGGCACGCCGACTTGGGCAATTCGCTCACGCGCCTGATCATGGGTGGCCGCGTCAGGCCGCTGCATGTCGTACTGCTGGCCGACCGGATAACCCGCCACCACCTGAAAATCTGTGCTGGCCTCGAGCGCGCAATGCCCCGTCCCGGCCGGTAGCACCAGCGCGTCGCCCACCTTCAGCTCGACCTCCTGACCGTTATCACCACCCAACATGACCCGCGCCCAGCCGCTGGCCACGCCGAGCGCTTCGTGGGCGGTGGAATGGTAGTGATGGTAGTCGTAAACCGTCCCACGCCAGGCAGACGGCCACAGATGGCTGTCGAACAGTCGCTCGAAGGCTTCCGCGGGGCTTGGTCCGGCCAATGGCAGCTGGCGGTAGATCAACACCGGATGCGGGCTGTTGGGCGTGCGCCCGTCACTGGCCAGGTGCAGCTGTTCGGGTTGTGGTGCGGAACTGGGCATGCGGGGCTCCTCTGTCGTCACGGGAATCCGACCGGTAGGCCGTATCGAATTCGACTCGAGAGCTGCCTGCTTTGCTCACCGCAGAAACGACAAAGCCGCCAGGAGGCGGCTTTGCTGGTGACGCCTAGCGCTCGATCAGAGGCCGGACATGTGCTGGATGGCGGCCTTCAGCTCGTCATCGGAGCAGTCGCCACAGGTGCCCTTCGGCGGCATGGCATTGATACCGCTGATGGCGTGCTTGAGCAGGCCGTCCAGACCACCGGCAGCATCGGCACGGGCCGTCCAGGCTGCACTGTCACCGGTCTTCGGCGCGTTCAGCAGGCCGGAGCCGTGGCAGGCAGTGCAGAACTTGCCGTACACGTCGGAACCGCTACGGGCGGCACCACCGGCGGCTGCGGCAGCGCCGGCACCAGCGGCTGCGCACTCTTCACCTTGAATACATACTTCGCCCACCGGCTTGAGGCGTTCGGCGATTGCTTCGTCGGTCGCAGCCTGAGCGCTCATTGCCCAAAGGGCCAATACGGCAGTCTGTGCTACCAGGATCTTCTTAATCAGGTTCACCTTACACCCTCATTGTGGCTAGACACGCCCGCGGCCACGGTATCGCGAGCGGCGGTCAGTATAACGGCAAGCCATGCCGGCCGAAACAATACGAAAGGCCCGGCGTTTCTCCGCGACGCTT
>Ga0209232_1000039_pt1 | contig 75876 bp, 76 predicted proteins | sample ETNvirenome_2_60_FD_184066 | JGI IMG/M metagenome (GOLD analysis project Ga0209232, IMG submission 184066) | Marine viral communities from the Pacific Ocean - ETNP_2_60 (SPAdes) (version 2) | ecosystem: Environmental > Aquatic > Marine > Oceanic | place: Pacific Ocean | collected 2013-06-22 | reverse complement strand
AGATTCTGAAACGATTAATGATCCAGTGATAGTTGTACTACCTAAACTGCCTGTATCGATTGAAGCACCTCCGCCGACACTAAAATTTTGAGATCCAATTGTAATAGTTGATAATGCTCCATCACCGGAAGATCCTGGATTCGCTACTACAGTAGTTCCGCTACCTCCACTGCCACCGCCACCAGAACCTGTGATAGCTACGCCATTGACTATCAAATGTCCAAATGATGCAGTATATGCTGCACTACCAGAAATATTTCCTTCTATTAATCTTACATCGCCTGATGAAGATATTTCAAATAACGGTAAACCAGAAATATCATTAACAGACATTAGAATGCCATCTAATCCATCATCTACTGAAAATAGTGATCCTGATGATGATCTTACTTTAAATATGTCATTACCTGATCCTGTTATATCTAACTCTCCAGTTATTAAGGCATTACCAGTAAATGGGAAAGCTGATGTTGCTCCCGGTACATTTAAAGCTACAGATGCCGTACCTAATAAATTTGATCCTGCTGCTAATATTACATCCCCTGAAGATGATACTGTTAATATAGGAATACCTGATATATCATTAACAGACATTAACACGCCATCTAATCCATCTTGCACATCAAATAATTGTCCTGCTGCCCCTTTTACTTCAAATATACTTGAACCAGATCCTTGTACTGATAATGATGATGTTAAAGCTCCTGCTGCAGATTTTGAAACAATTAAATTGTTGTTAGTTAGTTTAAACCCATTAGAATCTGTAAATATACTTGATCCGCCGCCGCCGCTACCTCCAGATCCAAATCCTGATGCTGCCGCAGAAGCAGATATTTGTGCGGATGAACTAACGGTACCACTTGGTAAAAATGCTTTAACTTGTGCAGATGATGAAACGGTATTGCTAGGTATAATATTTGTTAATCCAGAACCATCACCTGATATAGTTGTTGCTGTAAGACCACCTACTATATTTGTTGATCCCGTAACATTTAATGAACCGGTTATTTTTGCACTTCCGGCTAAAGTATTCAATGACCCAGAATCAACAGATAATATTCCCCCTAATCCCATATTACCGTGATTGGTACAATAATAATATAATGGCGCTGTTGTTGCACTAGTAACTGATATCAATGTATATGCTCCACCAGATCCTGGAGAACCTGCTACTACTACTCCTACACTATATTGAGAACTCCCGCCAGCATCAGTTGAAAATCTAAATGGATGACTTCCACCACTGCCATTACTTGAATCTGACTGATCGAATTTATAGGCATCGCCTTGATTCATGACAATTGAAGCTGTAACTACACCATCTAATAAATATTTATTAGCGCCGTTTACATCTGCCACTGTTACTGCTATTGAATGAGTTGTTCCTGTACCTGGTGCTGCAGTACCTATTGTTTTACTTATAGATAAATCTCCAACTAAATCTAATGAAGCAGACATACCTAAATTATTTCCGCTTAAAGATCCTGTTATACTTCCTAAACGTATTATTCTAGAAATATTTTGAATATAATTATTATTCATATTCAAATATTTTCTGAATATAATTTGTCCTGTTGTAATTTCTATTTCTGGACTTCCGCCGGCTGCTACTTGAAATTGTAAGTACCCATTTCCTTGTGAATACATTCCTGTAGTGCCTTGATGATGAAATGTATATGCAGGTAGTCCCGCGCTTCCGCTAATTGCTGTGAATTTGCTAGCTGATGCTGTTCCGATAACCCTTAAGCCACTTGAAATGCCTAATGATCCTGTTATTTCAGAATTGCCTTTCGAATGAAAGCCGTGTTTTATTATGAATTCGTTTGCCATCTAGTTCTTTTTTTCCCTATCCAAAAAGTACTTTAATATAAATATGATTATAAACCAAATCTTCCTTTTAAGGCGTTGTAGTTTTGTTTGATTTCTGATGCTGATAAGGTGCGGTTATATATTTGTATTGGCCCCATATCTCCATTAAAAGGAGTACCTGATCCAGGTTTAAACCATTTACCTACTCCAATAAAATCCATATATGATGTGTTTATTAAATTAGGAGTTAAATGAGCACTAGTTGTTACAGATTCTCCATTTAAATATATTTGATATTTATTAGTTTCCCAATTAAAAGTTGCATGATTCCAAGTAGCATCAATTGTTTTACCATCTCCTTCATAATAATTAGCTTGATTATCGTTAGTCCATATGGATAATAAAGCATCAAAATTTCCGGTAATATCACCAAAATGAACAGCAACTTTAAAATCATCAAAACTAAGTGGAGTACTGTTATAAGTAGTGTTATTCCATCCTACAGAAGGATTAAACCAAATACTTACTGAATACATATTAATAGAAAGTGGATCAAATTGATAATAATTAGTCGCGCCATCAAACGTAAATACACCTGTATTGTTATTAGCAAACATGCCAGAATCTTGTAATGTAGCAGTTTCTTTTCCCTTTAGATCTGTAACAGTAGCTCCACTCCCAGGATATGATCTTGAATTTGCAGCATCTACATAAAATACCAACCCATCTTCAACAATATTTGGTGCTGCATGTCCTCCCATTATCTAAACCTCGCTTTTGTTGCATTATAATTTTGTTTGACTTCTGCGGCTGATAAGGCACGATTATATAATTTTACATTAGCTATTTGACCTGGAAAATTGTTGCTTGAGAATGGAGAATCGCCTATTCTTGTAGTACAATTAGATGCACCTTGAATATCAGATCTAAAATTAGCTACTTGTTCTGTATCTTTATAAATAAAGGTTCCGTTATTAATTCCGGATCTACAAGTTACTGATATATGAGTCCAAGTGTTAATTTTCACAGGTTGATCGCTAGTATTAGTACCATCTGTATAATATGAGAAAAATTTAATTGTTCTTTCGCCAGAAGTTGTTGAGTCGAGTAAATAAAGATAATAATTAGTTAGAGATGATTGATTTTGAATTGCTCTTCTTCTAGTAAAAATCATGGGATATAGAGATTCTCCGCCGGTATCACTGGTATATCGTATCCATGCATCTATAGTTAAATCTGTGTTATTAGCAATATTAGTTGATGTAGAAAAACCAAAATTTATTTGATCATCTATTCCATCAAATTGAAATGCTCCTAAGTTTATAGAATTAAAACTTGCTCCTGCGGCTAAAGTTCCTTCCGCTGGCCCTATTAAATCATTAGTAGTAGTGCCACTACCAGGATAGGATCTTGGATTTGCAGCATCTACTTGAAATACCAATCCATCTTTTACTATGTTTGGAGAGTAACTTGTTCCCATTATTCGAATCTTCCTTTTAATGCGTTGTAGTTGTGTAACACTTCGTTTGCTGATAAGGCGCGGTTGTAGATGTGAAAAGGTCCCATATTACCATCAAATGTAAAACTTGTATTAAAATATAAACCTAAATATAAATTACTAGTACTTAAATCTATAGAACTTTGTTGGCTACCATTTTCTGACATAGATTGTAATACACCATTTAAATATAAATCAAATGAACTTCCTCCTTCAAATACAATTGTAGCATTATACCAATTTGAAAAATCAGTAAATGATTTAGATTTATAATGATTTGTACCGTTACACCAAATAAATATTAAACTACTATTAAGACTTAATCCTATTAAACTAATATTTGTACTAGGTGGCCTTGCTGCAAATATCCCATCATTTGAACCTGCATCTGCTTTAAACCATATTGATGTTGTTAATTTTGTTACACTATTTCCTAAAGAGGTACATATATCAGGACCAAAATCTATATAATCATCAACACCATCTAAGCCAAACTCGAATGTGGAAGGATTTGTATTAAATGCTACATCATTAATTAAACTACCCGAATCTGCAGTATCTATAGTATTGAAAGTTTTAATACCTGTTTTAGGATAACTTGCCCTATTTGCAGCATCCATGTTGAATACTAGCCCATCCTTAATTATATTTGTTGTTATGCTACCTACTGATCCTGCCATTATTGAAATCTCGCTTTCATTGCATTATAATTTTGTTTAACTTCCCCTTCTGATAAAGCACGGTTATAATATGAGGCACATGCTACTTCCATGTTTGCATAATTACCACTAATAGATCTTCCTATATAAAATAAATGTCCCACATTACTTTCTGCACTTCTAGTTCCTGAATTTTCTAATTCTCCATCTATATATAACTTAGCTGCATTTGATCCATTTATTGTAAAAACAAAATTATGCCAAACATTTTGAGCTATTACATCATTGCCATTTAAAGCACTTGTCCCTACATATGAATAAGCTTTATTTGTTGTAGTTCCTGCAACACCATTATATCCATAACCTAAATTACTTCTTCTTTGTTGCCATATTACCATAACATTAGAATATATAGTATCACCTGTTCTTTTAAGCCATATAGAATTAGTAAATGAATTTGTTGATGCCATTATATCCCCTGATTGAGGTGTACCAAAAGTTATATTATCATCAATTCCATCAAAATCTATTACTCCACCATTATTAGTTTGAAAAGTATTTCCATTAAGAGTGCCATTTCTTAACCCCTTCAAATCCGTTACAGTAGTACCTGTTCCTGGATAAGATCTTGGATTTGCAGCATCTATTTGAAATACTAATCCATCTTTTACTATATTTGTTCCGTGTGCCAATCCCATTATAAACCAAACCTTCCTCGTAATGCATTGTAGTTGTGTGTTCTTTCATTATCACTTAAAGCTCTTGTATACATTTGAAAACAGCCAATTTGACCATCTAAAGCTAGCGTTGAATGTGAAGAATTGTTTCCTAGATATATTGTAGTATCTGCAAAATTAAATGAAGATGGGAATATTACGCCTACTTGTCCTGCTGTCATCCCGGGGTAAGCTACGTTATTTAAGTATTGAGTAGTAGCATTTTCATCACCTGAATGAAATACAATTGTATAACTAAGCCATTGATTTTGTTGACCTGAAAAGCTAATATTTCTATATTTATATCCATTATTGTCTCGATAATATGATTGTAAATTATTTTGATAAATTACTGCAGAAATTGATCTTCCTCCTGTATAGCTTTGATTAGTTGCCATACCAAATATTCTCTGTTCTACATTAGATGCTCCTTCATTTCTAAACCATATAGATAATGTTAAATCTGTAGTTAAAGTACCTAAATTATTAATAGCAGTATTATTTGAAAAAATTAATTCATCATCAGCTCCATCAAAATCAAAACTTAAAGGTAATGTAGATTGAAAAGATGCTCCATTTGTTAAAGATCCAGTTGAACTATTTAAAGTATCAACAACAGAAGTCCCACTTCTAGAATAACTTGCTCTATTAGCTGGATCCATATTAAATATTAATCCGTCTTTAATTATACGTGTTGTTATATTTCCGAAATCCATTATAAACCAAACCTCCCTCGTAATCCGTCGTAGTTATGTAATACTTCTTTTGCTGATAAGGCGCGGTTGTAGATGTTTGTAAGTGATATTTTTCCTGGAAGATAATGATTATCATTTTGAAACCTACCAATATCAAAAATATTACCTAAATTTAAAACTGGAACTGTAAATGTACTTATTAAAACCCCATCTACATATAATTTTCTTATAGTACCTGATTGAGTGACAACGACATTATACCAAACATCCTGTGATACAACAAAACTTGATATATTTAAGCTAGGTCCATCTATAGTATATAATTTAAATCTATCAGAAGATGTAGAATAATTACTTTTTATCATAGCTACTCCTATTCTCCAAGAATTTGATTGAACCGTATTATAAAGATGAACAACATATTGAAAATCACTATTATTTATATTTTCAAATTTTGTCCAACAACTAATAGATATATTTGTTAAACCACTAGTACTAGGATTTGAATTTATATAATCATCTGTTCCATCTAAATCAAAAATCCCACTATTTGTATTTTCCCATTGAGGTGTATTGTTAGATCCGCCTGTACCAGTTAAAGTAGCTGTAATATTTCCTATAGTATCTGTAACCGTAGTTCCAGTTCGGGGATAACTTGCTCTATTAGCTGGATCCATGTTGAATATTAGCCCATCTTTAACGATTCTTGTTGTTATGTTACCTCTGCTAACACCCATTTAAATAGCCTTTATAATTGTTTTTAATCTATAACCTGTTGATGTTGTATAAGATTGAATTTGTGCTACACTTTGTGTTAATGCAACTTGAAATAATAAATCTGATGTATCGCCTATATCTGTTGTGGTTGTTTCTGTGAATGTCACATTACTTCCGTCCCATATTGTCATTATGTTACCGGCTCTTGCATTAGAAGCAGATACAGCTGTATATTCTATGAATGCCCCGTCATATGATGATGTACTTAAACTATGTATTGATTGAGTTACATTTGCTGTAGTTGAAGCAATTTGTGCTGTTCTATATAATGATGTTGGAGAATTTCCTATAAATACATCTGATGATGCTGATACTTCAAATATTGGAATACCTGTTTTATCTTTGACATTAAATAATGTACCGTCCAAATCATCATCTATAGAAAATAATGTACCCTCAGTTCCTATAACTTCAAATACTTTTGAACCAGATCCATGTACTTTTAATGGTTCAGACATATAAGTTCCGGATCCAGATATTGTTAAATTATCTGCAAACGTTGTATCTGGTAAGTTTGTTGTATAATGAAATCCAGATCCAGGATTATTATATCCATGTCTAATACCAAATAATTGCCATGCATAATTTTGAGTAACACCTCTAATACCTGCACTACTATCTTGCAATCTTCCAAATGCCATACCTGCATGAGATGTGCCAAATAATATTCTACTATTATATGTTGAATCAGCGGACGCATTTAATAAAATTGCTCCTTTGGCTTTTATTCCTCCAACTGCGGATGTATCTATAACAGCCGGTTTTCCTCCAGTATATAATAATTCTGATACATTGCCTCCGAACTTTAATGATCCAGATATTTGAGCACTACCGCTCATTAATGTAGTGCCTATCAATGTTTGAGTATCAGAAGTTGAATCACCAAATATATTAGAACCAGATGTTGTTACACGAGATGCTGTTACAAATGAAGAAGTTAAATGAGTAACAATTAAGTTTTCAACAGCCAATTGATTGGTAGTTGAATTATAAGTAAATCCTTCCTCAGAAGTTAATGTACCACCTGCACCCACAAACACCATTCTGCCTGCTGTTGTTAATGAAGAAGTTATTGCTTTTAGGTTTGTTGCATTATCAGTTATTCTAGAACTTAAGCTTGCGCTGGCTTCTGTAAATGAACCTGATATACCAACTGCTGTTAAACTTCTTATTAATGTTGCGTTATTACCTAATGATCCAGATATACCTACTGCAGTTAAACTTCTTATTAATGCTGCATTGTTTCCTAACGACCCAGATATACCTGCGGCAGTAAATGATGATGGAAGATTAGTTAATTGCGATCCATCACCTTTAAAGGCACCGTATGAGGCTGTTGCACCTGCACTACCCGTTAGATCTCCTACTGGTATGGTAATTAATCCAGACCCAGACACTTTGAATAAAGTATCCCCTGATATATCCGATACTTCTAATACAGAATGAATTAAATCATCTGTTATAGAAAACAATTGTCCTTGTGATCCCTGTACCTCGAATATGGTAGATCCCGATCCCTGTACTACTAGAGATGATGATGTGTTATTGGAAGCAGATATTAAAAGCGATCCGGTAATTACTGCATCTCCCGCAAATGGAAAGCCTGCGGCTGGACTTGTTTCCAATGTTGTTACTCTTGTGCTGAATCCACCACTTGCTTCTGTAAATGACCCTGAGATACCAGCAGCGGTAAATGATGATGGTAAATTAGTTAATTGCGATCCATCTCCAACAAAATATTCAGCTGATGCCGTACTAGGAAATATTATATCTCCAGTTGTTAATGAACCTGATATTGTAATTAAACTGCCACTACCTATTTTTAATTGATTATTTAAAACAACATTTTCTGCTCCTACGCCTTGTCCAATTAAAATATTATGAGCACTTGTATTTCCTAAATCATATCCTGCTCGATATCCTATAACAGTATTACGTCCTGATACAAGATTTGTTCCACTATAATCATAACCAGCTTCATAACCTATAAAAATATCTTCTTTAACATAACTTGCTCCATATAAAGCGTTAGCTCCAATTGATATAGTATTGTAATTCCTATAACTTGTGTATTGAGCTTGATATCCTATTGCAACATTATATTCGTTTACAGACCCTCCATTACCTGATCGCATAGCTGATGCACCTATACTTACATTGTAATTATTGGTACCATTCAATTGAGATGTATATCCTATTGCTACAGATGCTGCAGCTGCACAAGATAAAGTTCCATTGGCTCCCATGGCAACACTAAAACTAGTAGTTCCTTGTCCTACTCCAGATCCTGCAAATGTACTAAACATTGCTTTAGATCCTTTGCCGGCATTATATCCTATAAATGTATTATCTCCATAATTTGCATCATAAGTTCCATCTTCGCCTGCACCTATACCTATAAGAGTATTTCCACTTTCTTGATTTAATGCTGTACTTTTTCCAGCTCTATGACCTATTATTAAATTGCTACCTCCTGTAGATAAACTAGTTGCTGCATTATTACCGAATATTATATTATTTGCTCCAGATGATAATACTTCTCCTGATCCAGAACCTATAATTATATTATTATCACCGAAAGAATCTATTTCTATAGATCCAGATATTTTTAATGATCCAGATATTTGAGCATCTCCTGTGAATGGAAATGGATCTGATGCCGGTATGGTTGAATTACTAGCTAAATTTAAGTTAGTACCATCACCAGCAAATGAACCTGAGAATGATCCAGATAAATTTGGTTGTATTAATGGAGTGCCATAAAAATATTCTGACTGCTGAATTAATCCCGGTGTATATGATGATGTAAATGCCATTTCTTATAAATATCCTAATATAATTTGTGCGACTCAAACAATGTACCGCCTCCTACTATTTCGTTAGTAAATGATCCTGGTCCAAATGGTGTTAAATTTGTAAAGCTGTTATTAAATATAGATCCAGAATGTGCTGCGTTATTTAATTTAATTGCATATGCAAATGATCCGGTACCGCCTCCGTGTATTATTTGAGCTCCATCTAGTACTAAACGCCCGGAACTAATATTTATTACACCTGATCCTGTTTTATCATGATTATATTCAAGTTTATTATTTATTTCTAAAGTTGCATCTGCACTATTTAAATGAAAGGCATATTCATTCTGTGGGTAAGTTGCTCCATAATGAAAAAGAGGAGAATCTATTATAACTGTACCTGTACCTTCTATTTTACTGGATTCAGCTCTAGTAGATTGATTAAATGAAGTACCACGCCATACAAATTTTCCACTTTGAACATCCATTAATCTTTTATATTGTCCTTCTGGTTGAGCTGTTCCTGTAACTGTCACTTGACCGTTTACATGATTTAAATAATAAGCTGTTGGTGTGGAACATCTAAGATATTGATTTAATAAATGTTCGCCATTATAACAACTAACAGCTGCATTATTTAATGGGGAAGCACTGCAGACTTGACTGCCGTGGATTTGGGTAAGATGATTATTACTATTTAAAGAATATATAGCTCCTACTATATGAGCATCTATCTTAATATCTGCTCCATTTCCTGTATATAAATATGCTCCATATTTATTAGCTTGGTTTTGAGTTTCAAAATGGCCTGTGAGATTAATAGCCTCTGGGTAGTTAGCAGTAGAAATATAAACTGCATCTCCCATTTTACTTACAGCATAGGCATTTATAGTTTTAGTTCCTGCTCCAGTAACATCAATACATCTATCTCCAGCTACAGTATTATCAAATGCTTGAATATCTGCCATTACATCACCAGTACCAAATTGAAAAAGTTCTGAACCACGTGCTCCTAAACCTTCTGCAATTCCTGTACCTTTTAATTCTAAAAGCCCGCTTCCTGATCCATTAAAGATCATCCTTTGTCTATTTGTAGTTGTAATTCCTCGTATTACAAATTTATCTACTTCAATATGCCCATTAGCTGTTACATTAATACCCGTTGTATTTCCACACACATCAAAAGTACCATACCCTCTAACATTAATATTATCAAAGGTACCTTCCATTAGTGCTATAGAACCCGTAACCGTTGCTCCAGGCTGGAAATAATAATTTACATGGTCTTTTATAATTTGTGATGTAGGTTCATATGTTCCTGGATATACTATAATTGTATCTCCTATATTTGCAGAAGCAGTTGCTGCTAATATTGTCGCAAATGGTTTTGACATATCTCCTACTACAGCTGTAGAATTATCTCCAGATGGTGAAACAAATAAAGATTGAGTGAAATTTGTTCCTGCAGATATGCCTGTTAATTGTGAACCATCACCAACATGACTACCACTTATAATACTACCTGATATAGTGCCTGTAACTTCTATACCAGTATTTGTTGTTGATAATTTTGTTGAATTATTAAATCTTAAATCTACAGATGATGCCGCATTCAAGGTTAACATTGTTTTTGTACCTGCAGCATTTTGGAATGTTTGAGTACCACCTCTATAAAATAATGTTCCTGTGCCTACTTCATCTATATAACTATTACTGCCGTCATGATAAATTTCTAAATCTCCTCCGGTACCTAATTTAATTTTTGAATTATCTGCCACATTGATATGTGATCCGGTAACATTTAAAGATCCTGATAATTTTATATTACCAGTATCAACTATCACATCTCCGGTATCAACTAATAAGTTTGATTGATTAACTTCTACAACATCTGTTGATCCAGTATTTGCAAATACTTCTAGTATTGGAATACCTGTTTTATCTTTTGCTGCAAATATAGATCCTTCCAATGAATCTGTAACAGTAAATAATGTGCCTTCTGATCCTATTACTTCGAATACTGTTGAACCTGATGATTCTACTGATAGACCACCTGAACCAGAAATATTTACTGAACCTGATATTTGAGCATTGCCCGCAACATATAATTTAGCATCACCTGTAGTATTAGTATTAGTTCTATTCATGGTATTACTATTACCAATAGATAGTCCTCCTCCTATATAATTTAAACGAGCAGATCCTGCAACTAAAAATACTTGGGGGTTATTTAAACCAGCATACATTGTCATGTTTGCTGTATTTTGAACTGTATTTAGGTTAGGTTTTAATTCAAATGTAGGTTTAGAATTTGAATCAAATATGTTTAAACGTCCTTTATATTGTCCATTGTATGGGCTTTGACCTATATTTAATTCACTACCAATTAAAATTTCATTAGATGCTGTTATACTGCCTATAACATCTAAGGCACCTAAAATTGATGTAGAACCAGTAACTTGAGCACTACCTGTTATCTTGGTAGTACCTATTAATGTTTGAGTATCTGTTGTATCATCTCCAAATATGTTTGAACCTGAAGTAGTGATTCGAGATGCAGTAACAAATGACGATGTTAAATGAGTTACTATAAGATTTTCTACTGCTAATTGATTGGTGGTTGCATTGTATGTGAATCCATCTTCGGATGTCAATGTGCCTCCAGCTCCTACAAATACCATTCTGCCGGCTGTAGTAAGAGATGATGTTATTGCTTTTAAATTTGCTGCATTATCGGTTACTCTTGAACTTAAGCTTGCGCTTGTTTCTGCAAACGAACCGGATATACCTGTAGCAGTTAAAGATCTTATTAATGCAGCATTATCTCCTAATGAGCCCGAAATGCTCGTAGCGGTTAAACTTCTTATTAATGCGGCATTATCTCCTAAAGAACCCGAAATGCCGGCTGCTGTGAATGAAGATGGTAAATTTGTTAATTCAGACCCATCCCCTATAAATTTTCCAAATGAGGCAGTAGATGTAGAACTTGCTGTTAAATCTCCTACTGGTATTTCTACTAACCCAGATCCTGATACTTTGAATAATGTATCCCCAGAAATATCAGATACTTCTAATACTGAATGTATAAGATCGTCGGTAATAGAAAATAGTTGACCTTGAGAACCTTGAACTTCAAATATTGTCGAACCAGACCCTTGTACTATTAAAGAAGATGAAGTATTATTGGATGCCGATATTAATAATGAACCTGTTATAACAGCATCGCCGGCGAACGGAAACCCTGCGGCTGGACTTGTTTCTAATGTTGTTACTCTTGTACTAAATGATTCTGATGCTTCTGTAAATGATCCGGAAATGCCTGCCGCAGTAAATGGAGAACTTGATGCTCCTCCGCCGCCTGCATATGACCCTGTATGAAATATTTTACCTGTCGAGGTATCATATACTAATGTTTTAAATGATGTATCAGAAGATAAAGAAGAACTAAAAAATAATGAATTACTTGAACTTACAGCGCCAGATGCTGTAACATGATTTGTAACAAATACAGATTTAAATGCGGCATTGCTGCCCGATACAACGACCTTTTTCCAGTTTGGCATACTATGTTCCTTTTACGTTATGGTTAGATACATACACTTATGCCGTGCATATGCCTACTTCCTTTCGGCCTATAACGTTCTTTTATATAAATATAATACTATTATTTTTTATTATTTTTTTGTAGATTTATTTGTTGGTGGACCTGCTTTTATATTTGTTATATGCTGTTCTACTTTATCTTGTAACGCTGCTATTTGTTTTGCATCAGAACCTTTAATTGTTATTGCATCTAATGATCCTCGCAAAACGCTTAATTCATTTATATTAAACATCTTTTCCTTGTTTTAGATATTGTGATTGTAACTTGTATACTATATTGTAAAGTCTCTCTATTTCTGATCCTTTAAATGTAGTATCTTTTATCAAACCTAAAATGTAATTTATCTCATTACGATCTAGATCGAATTTATTTATTTCTTTTTTTAGTGTAGTTGGCTTTTTAGTACGTGCTTTCGAATGAGCCGCCTCTTTAGCTACCTGTTCTTTTGTTTTAATTTTAGAACGAAACCCCATAATAAATTTTTTATATAACTTTTTAATTAGCAATTATTATGCATAAATAAATATATCACCTGTCGATGTATTAACATGCATATTACCATGGCCATTTGAGCCACCATATGTTGGGGCAGTTGAATTAGACGGATCTGCAGCTGCTTTCACAGTTGTTACCATAAAGTCGGTTGGAGTAAATAATGATGCTGTTGGATCAAAACTTGTTCTTAATCCCCATCTACCACCATTGGCATTATCAAATCCAAATACTTCACCTAATCCGGTAGCCGCTTGCTGAATAACAATACCACCATCTCCTGCAGCAGTTGATCCAGAAGCTAATGATATAAATCTATCAGTAACTTTTAAGTTTTCTGTATTTTCAAAAGATGCTGTTCCAGCTACAACTAAATCTCCATTTATTCTAGCATCTGCTATAGTTAAATCGCCTGTTGATGTAATATTACCTGCACCTAGGTCTAATGTTGATCCATCCCAAGTGATACCACTTGATTCAACTTCTCCTGCTGATCCCGCAACTAATATATTATCATTGGTTAAATAAGATCCTGTAATACCTGTTGATGCTTTAATATTACCTATTGCAGATATAGTTGCACTAGAATCTATTGAAGTTTGTCCTACAGTAAGCTTATCATTAATAAAACCACCTTCATTTGCAGTGAATTTAATATCATTAGATCCATTTGATTTGATCTCAACAACACCATATCTGGTACCACCGGTAGAGCTAATTAATATTGCTTCATTTCCGCCATAATTTTCATGTGCTAGAAGTCTAATTTGAGGAGCTGATGAATTATTTGCTAATCCCTGCATTGTAATTGCTGCAGTCTTTTGACCGGAATGGCCGGGTGCTGCAGTTTCATCAAGCGATCCTAAATGTATTAAATAGCCACCATCATCTCTTTTACGTCTAATATCTAATGATCCAGACAATCCCATTGACGCCGAAACTTCTACTTTATCTATTTCTGATTGATTACCTAATGTAGTATTTCCATCTACTTCTAAATTGGTAGTTATTTTTGCATTACCTGTTACAGATAATGTATTACTTGCATCTGCAGAACTTGCTCCAATTGCAAAATTATTTAAATAAAATCCATCATTTTTTGAATCAAGTTTTACACTGTTGGCACCATTATCTAATAATTCTAAACTATTTTGTCCGCCGCTTCTACTTATTCTTATTTGATCACCGCCGGCGACATCTCTCATTTTAATTAACTCTAGGGTTCCGCCGCCTACATCTAAGACATCAATTACTGCACTGGTAGAATCTGGATCAATTGTTATTTTTGCATTTTCGCCAGAGAATGTACTAGATCCAGTAACATTAAGAGATCCTGTAATCTCCGTCTTGTCACCCATATCATTACCTAATCTGGTAACTCCTGTTGTTCTAAGATCTTCTTGTAATGTATCTCCGGTAACTGTTAATGTACCATCAACTCTTAATGAACCTGATATATCTGTAGATCCTGTGATCTGAGTTGTATCTGCTGTAGTATTACCTAATGTAGTATTACCTGCTATTGACAAATCGCCTAGCGATGTAATATTACCTGAAGTTTCTACTTTAAATGTATTATTTCCATTATAGGTATGATGGTTAATTATTGGACTGGTTTGATATTGGCCACTTTGTAAAGTTATTTGACCACCGGTGGAACCGACGGTGCTATTAGTTTTTAAATATAAAGCAGATATACTACCAGATGATATTGCAGTTAATGTTGCTGAACCTAATTGAGATGGAATAACATTACCCGCAAATCGATTGCCTACAAATAATTTATCACGAAAAACACCTGCTGAGCTAACTACATTTAAACTACCAGATATATCTGCTGAACCAGTTATTCTTGCAAAATCGGTTGCAGCATTACCTAATGTAGAATTTCCTTCTACTACTAAATTTCCTGATGATCCTTTAAGATCTAAACTATTTAATTCCGCCTGGCTGCCCGAGACGATGACCTTTTTCCATTCTGCCATGATAATACCCTATGTTATAATTTTAATATAAATATTCTCTTTTTTCAAAAAACATTACTATTGATTATCCAAACCAACATAAAAATTAGTTCTTGTAAAAAATACTCCTCCATTTGGAGCTTCTGTTGTTAATACTGATGATTGAGTAGCAAAAACTGCTACTCCATTTCTTTCAATTTCAAATAAATTTAAACTAGCAGACGTAATTAAAAATGAACTATTTCCTACGTCCACAGATGCAGTCACTGATCCAGAAGTTATTCTGAATCCATCTGCTGTACTCCCGCCTCCTATAGTTCCATCATCTATTTGAGATCTTAATGTTCTTCCAGCATACTGATAAATTGACATATAAACAAATTGATTCGATGCTGGCTGCTGTCCGCTATTCCATGTCAACACTCCTGTCTTGTAATCAAATACATATTTATCATCTGTAATTGCATTAGAAGTTACTCCGGCAGCTGTTGCAGAAGTATCTTTATATACTATTGCCTTATATCCCGGAGGATTTGCTTCCGCAGACTTAACACTATCTGCAGGCACAATATATTTAGGAGAGATAAAATTAGTTTGCTGATCTGATTCTATTAACTGATCTGACGTTACTGTGTCGTTTATTGATGATGGATCTGATGTAGTAAAGTAATAAACTTCTCTTTGACCATCAGCTGCTTGTTTTAATTTTTTTCTGTAATAATATCTTAATATAGGTAAATTATTTATACCGGTTAAAGACGGATCGACTATACTGGCAGATACAATTAATGCATTTTGTCCAGATCCACTATAAGGCAACTGTGAACTTGCTGATGGTATCAAATGATCGTCAGTATATATCTCACCTGCCCCTAAGTCAAATACATCAGTAAATGCTTCTTGACTCAGTATAAGATTATCAGTAGTAAATCTTCTACTTTGTAATAACCTTTCTGATCTATCTGATGAATTATATGACATTTATTTTCCTAACTTACTGATATATTAATTTGTTCTAATGTTTGACTTGGAGTACCTTTATATCTTATTAATAAATATACTTTCTTAAATGTACCGTTAACGGTTTGATTAACTGGATTATTTAATCCTAATGTTAATGTTCCATTTGAATTTGAAAATGAACCAAAGTCTCCTAATATGTCTATATTATCGCTAAATGGATTTAATTGTGCAGACGTTGATTGATTATCCAAGCTACCCCCATATGACGCATTTCCTTTAACTGCATCAAATATTCTTGTTCTACTATCACCACTATTTGCAGGCAATTGTGCTTCAAAAATTATACCTATTGCTATTTTATTTGTTGTCGTACTACTAAAGTCAACTAAATCTGCAGATGAATTAGGAGATAAATCTATAGTTATACTACCTTTATTATTTGTAGCTGTTGTTGTGAATTCTCTCAAATACCATTTATAATGTCCTGAATTGTAATTATCTGCAGGATACCAATATCCGTTAGCGCTTTCTGGATCGACTAAATATCCAGGCTTAACTTGTAAATCTCCAGAATCTGATAAATTTAATAATGTATCAGAATCCCAAGCATTAGTTAATGTAGTAGATGTTCCTATTACCTTCCTACGTGTTTCGTCATGAAAATATTCAACAGTATTGGTTGATGATGCTAATCCACTTCCTAATATTCCCATACTACCACTAGCTACTGGCGTTCCAAATAAAGATGAATCATAATACGGTTGATTACTTGTGGTAGATCCTTGTGAACTGTTTTGCCAATTTCTTCCAGTTAAAGTAAAATTCAAATTATATGTCGGTATAGATCTTGCTTCAGAAATATTTCCGCCACTACTATTTAATGAAAAAGAAAATGATGCCGTACAAAATACTATATCATTTATAAAAGGAATATTACCACTTGTTCTCTGTACAGATTTATCTGATGATAATACACCTCTTGTAGCAGATACCGTTTGTACTCCGGCAGATGTTACACTTACTGAGTCATTTGATAAATTTGGACTTCCTATACTATTCCATCCGTTATTTTGTGTAATTTGTAATGGTGTAGAATTATATCCATATATTGGATTAAAACTATTTGCAACTTGACCAGAGAATGTAAATCCATATGATGTAGCTGTTATAAACGGAGCTCCACTTAACGATTCAGACGTAAATGAAAATGATGTTCTTGTCAAATTTGTATTGCTTATTGACGCATTTGGTGCACCCGTTGTTATATTACTTGGCAAATCTCCAGTATATAAATAAAATTGTGTTGCAGCAGTATTAGGTGTTTTTATAGTAAACTCTGACTGAGAGCCGGATTTCAATCCAACTTCTACTCCATGTATTCTATAATATCCGCTAGCTGAAATATTTGCAGCTGCAGTTGCTCCTCCTGTATACTTTCTTCCAGATATTGGACTATCAACTCCATTAAAGTCTCCATCTTGAAATGCTGCCGGAATAACGGTTGGCTGAGCAGTTTCTAATTTTTCTAATATTAATCCATCTCCGGAAGTGCCAAATGAATTTTGTGTATATGTTATAATCGACGATGTACTAAATTTAGAATCTTCGTCCGGAGTATCATCAGTCTCTGTATCGCTAAATGAATGTGTTGTTCTTATTAGTACTGTATAAGGATTTGGTCCTCCACTACTTAATGCACCTAAGCCAAAATAATTTGCATTATTTTTAACCGTAGAACTACCAGCTGCATTTGCATCTATATTAAAAGTAAAATTACCAAATTGATTAGTTCTTGTTATGGTCGATGGTATATTTGATCCATAATTATTATTAAATGGATTAGTCCCTGTCTGATCAGTTTCGCCGCTCGATGCTGTTTCTGAACTTAATAAAAAGCCTTTTGATATTAAATATTTTTGTACATCTACAATTGATTGTGTTAAATCTAAATTTATATAAGTCGATGTTTGCCACGATTTGCTTAATTTTGCACTTGATTCATAAGTCGTACTTCCAAATGATCCTACAAATAATGAATTTTTAGATATAGTACTACCTAATGTATAGTTAGCTGTTGCCGAATTCCAAATATTTGTATTTGGCAAAGGATTAGGAGCTGATGCACTTAAAATGCCTGCGACAAATCTTAATATTTCGGAAGTATCAGTTTGTGTAGTAAAATTATTAAAAAATGACCCTTCCAAATTAGTTTGCCAAGCATTTGATGTAGGATTTCCGACATTAACATTATATGCATTTATTGATTGAGATACCTTTAATGCATATTTTTCTGTACCTCCAGATCCTGTTATCTGAGAATTTACGTTTACTTTAAATCCGTCGGTTTCTGAAATTGATGCTGTTGCTGTACCAGATGTAATTTTATCTAAATCTAATCCTACTATACCTGTCGAAGGAATATTTGTTAGACCTGATCCATCGCCGGTTATACTACCTGATATATTTAATGAACCGGTTATGTTAACACCATCTACTGCTGTTTCAAGTTTTTGATTACCTGCATAATATAAATTAACCTTAAATTTTTCAGAATCAGTTTTTAAAAGAAGATTAGTATTTCTATCTACAACTCTAAAGTTAATTCTATTACCACCGGGATTAATTGTAGCAGGATAAGGAGCACTAGCATCTTTTTCTATATCAAAGAATCCAATATCGCCTGCCTTAAATCGAATTCGATTATCAGTAAAGTTTATAAGTGTATTAACATCGCCTTTATGTTTGATATATTGAGGAACGATTAGGTCTCCACTTGCTGTTATTGCTGTTACATCAATTGATGGCTGGCCTCGTAACCCGTCGGCAAAGTCAGCTCTATTAGCATGAGAAGATGATATTTCTTTCAATATTTCAACAGAAGATGATACAGCATATGATGCACTAGTAGCAAAAAATACCGTCATCGATGATGTTTGAGCATTTAATACATATGAGGAAGTATTTGCTGTTAAATCAGTTATATTGGTTTTATTTATAGTTAATCTAGAACTTATACTTTCACTAACATTTGTAAATGATCCAGATATTTGAGATGCTATTTGAGCAGATCCAGATAATATACCAGACTTTAAAGTTGCGCCAGATTCTATATTTGCAATCCTTGTAGCAATAGATGACGATAAAGCAGTTGACGAACCACTTATATCAGAAGCAATTTGACCTGATCCGGATATTAATGTTCTTGAAGTTATAAGTTCGTTAGATCTTACTCTATCTGAAAGTGATGCACTTATACTTGTAAATGACCCGCTTATATCAGAAGCAATTTGACCTGATCCAGATATCAATGTTTTTGCAACGACAAATTCATTAGCAGTTATCCTAGCACTGAATGAACTACTATCTTGTATTAAATTTGGCGCAATTATATTACCACTTGCACTTATACCAGCCGATGCAGTTATGCTAGTAAAACTAGACACTTGTTCAAATGTTATCTGATCTCCTACTCTTATAGGAGAAAATCCTTCTAATCTAGCAAATGATCCTGTTACTGATTTTACTTTACTTGCACTTATTATTCCAGTAGTTGTTAAGTCGCCTGATCCGGATATTACTAATGATCCGGTAATGACAGCAGATCCAGAAAATGGAAATCCAACGCCGGTACCTCCGCCGGCATTCAATGCAAATGATGCAGTTAAAGCTGTTATGGCATGTGAAGCGGTTACAGCATACGAAGCACTAATAACACCCGTCAATCCAGATCCGTCTCCAGAAAATGATCCAGTTACGCCACCTTCAGATAATAAAAAATCTACAGTACCAGATCCAGAAACTAACACTGATCCTGTAACTATTAGTCCGTCAGCACTTTCTAGTGATCCAGGAAGTCCTTTGTCACCTTTAGGTCCTTGTAATCCTCTGCCTCCTTGAGGGCCAGGTGTTTGAATTGATAATGTCGGGTTAGGCTGTTGTTGTACAGTTATACTATTACCAGTATTATTATTTGTTATGGTAAGAGTAAATGTGGGTTGTGATATATTAATTTCACTAATATTTTTAGTAACAGATGTTCCCATTTTTAGATAGTTGTTACTTGTTTACTTAATTGCACTTTGCCTTCTAATAATCTTGTTTTTACATTATCATTTTCTAATTCCAAATCATAAACAGCTTCTCCAAAATTGAAATCATTAGTGACTGCATGTCCTAGATAAATTCCTATACTTCCAGAAGTTAATGATGTAGCATTATTACTGCCTTTTAAACTAATATATGAACCTGATGCTGTTTGTGAAAAAGTATCAGTTGATTGACCTGTTAAAGAAGCAAATGTTGTACCTCCGGGTGCAGATTTGATTTGCATTGATGCTGTATATCCGTCAAGAACAACTGGAGTGCCATCCGGGTTTTTATAAACGATTTCAAAATCGACAGTTGCGCCCTGCTCTATAATAAAAGAATATTTTCCCGCCGCCATAGAATCCTTTTCTTATAAATATGTTAAGAACTAACTATATAGTAAAAAAGGGAGACCTAAGCCTCCCTTTATTTTAATAACTAAATAAAATTAATTATTATATAGTATCTAATGCAGATACATAGACTTTACCGTAGAATTCTGGTCTTACCATTTTCTTAGCATATCTAGTCATCACACCTTTTCTTGGAGTGAAGTTATCTGGATCGTATACTAATGGAGTCATTATTAGTGGTACATATGGAGCATAAACAGCACCTGTTTCTAGGAACTGTGATCCTCTATATCCCATTAATATAGTATTCTCAGTCATATAAGGATTCTTATATACTTGGAATCTATTATTAATAGCACCTACTTTTTGTACTCCCATAGCAAATTGCATTTTATCGCCATCCGTATCAGCAGCATATCCTGGAATAGATTCTAAGATAGTTGCTACAGTTGGAGAACATACCAAGAAGTTAGCTCCACCTCTTAAAGTTAATTGGTGAATTTTGTTGCTTACTTTTTGAATTTTAGTTCCTAAAGTTTGGAACCATGTTCCTTGGTTGTATGCTTGAGCAGTTGCATTTGATTGGACAAAGCTATTAGTAGCTGAATCAAATTCAAATCCAATTTTTGCAGACCATCTATCAACAGTTTGAGCATTCTGTACTAACATATCTAAAATTTCTAAGTCAATTTCTTGCGAAATATATTCAGATAACATAGAAGTTAATTCAGCTTCTGCATCAATTGAATGATAAGCATTTAAATCTTGAGCAAATTCTGGAGACCAGATAGCTTTTAATTTTCTTGTCTTAGCAACAATTGCTTCACTTCTCATTTCTAAGTTGATTTCTGGAATATCAAGTTGCGTACTTGAAGCAGCATTATTAGCTAATGCAGCTGGATCTTCAAAATCACCTCTAGCAGTATCTGTTGGTTGCTTTTGATAAATTACATCTAAAGCACCTACAGCTGGAGTAGTGTTAGTTTCAATTAAGAAATGTATATGGTCTTTGTTTTGTAGATCAATTGCAGTAAATTCTGGATATACTGTAGTTATACCCGTTCCTATTACGTTAAATGCTCTTAAACCATTTGGATCATATCCACTTAATGATGTTACTGGTACAGATAATACTTGAGCTTTTTTGCCTATAAATGAAGCAGAAAATTCACTATTATAGTTAGTAAACTTATCAAAATCAACTTGGCTTAAAGCACCTTTATTTGCAAATATACCTGTTCCAGCAGCAACAGAACCTGTTTTAGCACCCGCAGATGATAAAGCAGAGAAAGAAGAAGTTACATCATTAATAGAATAACCAAATCTTCCTGGTCCATAAAGACCTTCAGCTGGAGCTGATCCTGCAGCAGTTCCTGTTCCTAATCCACCTGCATCTGTTTGACCAAATACAGAATCTTTCTGTGATGTTCTTCCTTGTCCAGTTAAGAAATCATTACCTCCTGCAGTTCCGTTACCTCTATTAACACCTTGTTGCGTACCATACTTAAAGTCTAAGTAAAATACTAGACCTGATGGTAAGTTCATTGGTTGTACAGAAACGAAATCTTTTGCAGCAATCTCAGCAAAAATTCTTCTTACTAATGGAAGAGCAACTCCAGACCATTGTTCAGCATTGGAATCAGTTCCAGTAGAATTAGCTTCAGTTACTAACTGCTTAGCTTGGTTTTCTAAAAGAACAGCCATGCCTCTTCTCTCGACCTCAGAATCAATACCCTCTAACAAGCCTGTTTTTTCCCATTTGTTTTCTAAACCAATGGCAACTTCTTGTTGAGTAGTTTGATGATCATGAGGTAATAAAGAATCAATATTCATTGTTTTTCCTCGAATTTATTTTAAATTAGCTAATTTCTTCCATCTAGCAGCTAATGCATTTCCTTCAGAAAGAATTTCTTTCTTAGGTGCAGTTGACTTACTAGGCTTAGAAGCATAGCTTTCTTTGATTGAACGTTTTGTTTTAGATCCAGTAAATGATTCACAAAGTGTGCTATAAATCAATTTTACTTCTCTTAAATTAGAAGCTCTATCGAAATTCTCAATCACTTTCATTTTTTGATTTTCACTTAATGGATAGTTTCTAAACAATTTGTTCGAAAATAATAGTTTTGCATTTAGAAGATTAACTTCGTTGATTTTAGATTTTAAGAATTTAATGACATTATAAGCTTCTTTAAGATCTTTTTCTTTATCTTCTTCTTCTTTTATGTCGTCTTTTTTCTCTTCATCTTCTTTCACGTCTTTCTTCTCTTCGTCTTCTCTCAATGCACTGATGATTTCATCTAAAGAAATATCTTCGTCGACGTTATCTTTTTTCTCGTCTTCGTTTGTTTCTTTTTCTTTATCTTCAGTTTCAGTTAAATCGCCTTCTCCTGGATCTTCAGTATGAGATTGAGCAGCATCAGCATCTAATTTATTATCACTAGCTCCGATTTCTGAAGAATCTACTTCTTCACCTAAATCTTCTTCTAGTTCTCTAATTATTGCTTCGAGTTCTAAGTCCTCTTCTTGCTTCTCATACTCACCTTCGTCCACTTTTGGCTCTTTATCATCCATTTCTGGCATCTGCTCTTTATCTTCCATATCATCCATTTCTGGCATTTGCTCTTTATCATCCATTTCGCCTTCCATTGGCATGTCTTTTGGCTCAGCCATTAGATCATCGCCGGCAGCTGATGTTGAATCTGGAGCATCTGGATTATGATTATCTTCTGGAAGATCTTCAATGTCGTCATCGATCATTTCATCTTCTTCTGATAATTTAGCAGATAGCATTGATTGTAGTCTTGGAGTGAAAGCTTCTTCTAACGCAACTTTTGCGTTTGCTAATGCAGTTTCCCTTACGGCTTTTGCGTCTGCAATAGCTTCTTTCAATAAATCGTTCATCGATTTTTCCTCGTATTTAAATTGGAAATAAGATTATTTGTAATCTTAATAAGAATTAATATAATTTTTGAGTGACCACATATTGAGATGTGGTATCTTTATTACAAATAAATATACAAGGAAATAAAAAAGACTATTAATATCTATCTCTTTCTTGTAATTTATTAATATATTTTGCTCTTATTAGTTGTCTTCGTCTGATTGACGATGGCTTTTCAAATTCTTTTTTATCTTTAAGAACTTGTAATGTATTAGAGTCTTTTAGATTTCTTTTCCAATGTTGTATTGCGGAAGTAATATCACCATATGGATTTCTTTTTGTTTTCATAACCTTGGCTCCTAAATAGTGAGCTGGTATTATAAGTTTTGTAGTTTTATTGTGTCGTATCATAACTTTGTTTTATTAAATATAAAGACTTTTTTTCAGAAAAACAAATTTTTAGGATAATCTTTTTGATTTATCTGCTGTCATATGATCATCAAAAGCGGGTCCTTTGTCTGATACTCCTGCAGAATATTGGTCTTCATTAATATCAGTTTCAGATAAAGCATTATTAACATTATAATATCTATTTAATACCATACCCATATCGTCATATGCAGATTCTAATCTTTGTTGTAATGAATTCATTTCATTTGCTGTTTTCTCAAATACCTTATACGCTTCATTCATTTGTTTCATGTGTCTAGATACCGTTACATTATCAAACCAATGTTCTGATTCTTGTACAGTTAATGATTGCGCTTGTTGAACAATATTATTTAAAGTTTCTGTAATTTCTTTCAATTGTCCGTTAGTAGAAATCATTTCGCCTATTTGGTGAAAATTAGCAACTGCCTTTAAAAAAGATCTCTTATCTTCTTTTTGCATTTTTGTATTTTCTTCTTCTCCTAAATACTTTTCATTTAGGATATGATTCATTAACTTTTTTTCCCAACTTTTCATTTTAACTATACCTTTCTAACATATTAATTAGACTTTCAATATTTTTAGATGCTTGACTTATATATCTACTCATTTGATTAGATTGTTGATTATATGATACATCTTGTGTTGACATTGCTCTATTATCAAATTCTCGAGCCATTTCCTCTTCCAATGCTTCTAGCTGTTCTATTACTTTAGATAAATCTGCCGCATATTCTTGAGCTAATTCTGTATCTGGTAATGTATCTCCGTATGCTACGCCTCTATTACCTTGCATTTGATCGGGTTCTTCGTTTATCTTACGATTCAATCCTTTTGCTATGCCTACTAATCTAATCATCTTACGGCCTATAATTTGTAAAGTCTATTTCCGGATTTTCTGGATCATTACCTAATAAATCAACTTTTAATCCTGTACCTTTTTTGTTTGAACTATTAAATGGCCCAAACTTACTATTATGAGATGCAGATTGCAAATCATTGAATGTAGTCAAATTCTTCTTTCCTCCAATAGTAGGATTTCCTAATTGTGCATTTGCCATTGGTACTGTATTATGTCCCAATATTGTCCCGGTACCTTTTTCGTTAATTGTATTGGTAGGTCCATATTCTGATTTCATATCTACTAATGCCATTTTAAAACTCCCTTATAATAGTTGTTATTAAATTTTCTACTTTAGAATATTTTTTTTGTACTACTTTGTTAACTGATTCATTAACTGGAGATAAAAAAGCTCCATGTGTTGACGGATTAGAAACAAAGTCAAATGCTATCAATTCAAAATCTGGCTGAACTTCTAATGTATTTCCTGCCTCTCTCATAACTTCCTTTACAGATCCCATACCTCTACTAGATATGCCTAATCTTATACCAGATTTAAATAATTCTTTTAAAATATTTCCAGATGGGGTAGATAATACTTCAACTGTACCTACGAGATCATTTCCTTTAAACTCCATTTCTAAAACATTATGCGATACATTATTTAAATTTACTACAGATGAATCCGGATGATCTAATTCTCCTAATGCTCTTCTTTCCTTTATAAATGTATTAGCATATTTTTTTGCTTCTCTTACAAGTACTTCTTTTGGATATATTCTCTCGTTTTGATTTTTAGCTTCAGCTCTTTGCAATACTCCCTTTACAATTAACTTGCCATTATTTTCAGATAATGATTCATTAATCTGTTGAGGTGATATTTCAAATACTGTATAATCTACTAATAATTGCTTATTCATTTTAATCCTTGCATAAATAAACCAGAGTTTACAAATTGGTTTTGTTGTTCAAATCTTTTTCTTTCGTCTGAATATTTTCTTTTTTGCTCATCTAATGATAAATTAGCATTTTCAGGAGCTTTTGAAAATTGTTGCCAAGTTCTATTTGGAATCATTGTGATAATTCTTTTAATCTATTTGCTATACGAACCATTCGCTCGTTAATTTTTGAAAATCTTTTACCTGTTGCTTTCCAAAAATGAGAAGAATCTACTCCCATTTCAGTTTTTAATCTTAAGTTATTTGCAACAATTTTTTCCATTTCTCCTAACATTCTATTAACTTCCATTATACCTCTGTTAACTTTTTGTTGAGGAGTAGATGTAGGATCTTTTTTATAATCTCTATATGATACTTCATTAACAATACCATACATTTCAGACATCATTTTTTTATAAGTTGATTTAGACTCCATAGGTCTAAAATATTTATTAGTCTTTTTAGCTTTTGTCATACCAGCTTGGTCAACCGTATCATCTTCTTTTTCTTTATCTTTAGCTGATTTAGGTTTTGATTGAAATGCATTTGGAGTTTGATATCCAGGAACTCCTGCAGTGGTTGACATTTCATCTATCTCACCTTCTTCTATAGATTCATTATATTCTTTATCTTTAACTTTTTTAATAGCATCATCTTTAGACATCCCTGATGCTACCATTCTAGCTATCATAACATCTGCAAAATCTTGATCTTTATCTCCGTCCTGATCGCCTTTAGTTTCAAAATATTTTTCTAGTTGATCTAATAATTTCATTATTGTTGCCTCTTTATTGCATATACTGTTTTAGCATTTACAGAAATTTGTTTCACTGAAAATTCATAAATAGTGCCTACAGTTAAATGTGCTATATTTATAGATCCGCCATTTGATAAAGTTATAGTGCCTGTAGCCGAAGTTTCTCCTACCATAACTGCTCCATATCCGTAATTAGATCCTGTAAATCCTACAGTTGCATTATTAACAGATCTTACTCCTGTATATTTTCCTGGATGCCCTAATCTTTCAAATACATTATATGTACTTCCGGAAGTAGGTAATATGTATGGTCCACTCATTATTTACCTATATTTTTTAATTCATTAACTAACTCATGATATCTTAATATTGTAAGAACATCTTTATCTTCTATATTATGTTTCTTATTAAGATTTTCTAATAATTTAGCAACTTCATTAATTTTTATTCTTACTACTTTGCTCGAAACTTTAGATTTTAACTTTAATAAATTATTTTTTAAACTAGAAGTTTCTTTAAGGATATATTTTTTAAGCTTTTCTGAGTTAGTAACATTATTAATATATTCTCTTAATATATGTTTTTGTGGTGCTGATAATTTAGAATATTTTTCATTAAATTTATCTATTATCATTTTCGAAGCTAATATTCTAATATCTTTGTTTTCAGATACTAATTTTTCTTTAGTATCTTTTGTAATATTTTTTTGAACATGTTCTACAAGATTAAATTTATTTTCTATATAATCTTTTGGATCATCGGCTTCAGCGTACTCAAACATTTTATAAACTGATGCATGAACTTTATATTCATTTACACGTGATTTAAAAAACTCTTGTACGTTAAAATTAGATTTGAGTTTCTTAATTAAATTATATTTTTCTCTTTTTAATTGAGATTCATTTAATGCTTTTCTAGCGTTTATAACTGCATTAATAAATGTCATAGATTTATCTGCAGAATTAAATTTTTCTTCTTTTAAAGATCTATATAATTTTAATTCTTTATTTAATTCAGAATTTTTTGAGAAACTTTGTTGCAATATTTTTAATGCTGGCGATTTTTTATTTGACATTGTATCGCTAGCTACTTGTCTTACCAATAGTTCAAATATTAAACCGGTATTTTTTACTTTAGAATGTTTCAATCCTTTCATGGGATGCGTCCTATTAGTCCACTTGTTTTAAATAAATATACATGTTTGTGTAAATCATATCATTAATCTTCAAGTAATTGAGATTCGTCTAATAATGTACCAGCATCATCATTACTTTTAGTATTTTTGTCTAATGATTCTTTTAGTATATTTTTACTTTTTAATGATGAATTATTGTCCAATCCGTCAATAAATGTTTTTACTTCCATACTCAATGGATTAGTTTTTCTGTAAGTGTGCTGTATAGGATTTTTATCTTGTGTAAATGTGCTTGATAAATTTTTAGATCCTAATGGATCTCTGCCATTTACTGAATTTTGAGAACTAAATACTCCTGGCTGTTTTGGTCGACCAGGTCCTGCTACATACTCTTGCTCCATGCCAGGTAATAATCCATTCTTATTTGAAACATGCATTGATGCTATATCATGCGGCGTTCCAAAGCTTTGATTTGTTTTCTTAGGATCATTTCCTTCTGATTTTAGTTGTTCTTTTCTAAAATCATTTTTTAAATCTTGTATAACTTGCTCTTTCTCTGCTTCCCATTCATTCGAACTCATATTAAAGATATTTTCATATATGTATTGTTCTGAAAATAATAAACTTTCTTTCATATTAGTTGCTAGCCCAATCTTATCATTAAAAATCTCTACTTTCTGCTTTTCATATATAATACTAGGACTAGTTAATTTTAGTGAAAAGTCTACTAATTCTTCATTTTTAAATCCTTGTGAATATAAATGTACTATAGCAATTTTGGTAAGTTCAGAAACAAATATTTTTTGTATTCGTTCAATTGTTCTTGCAAATCTGACATCTTCTGCTGCTAATGTTGCTTTACCCTCTACGCCCTCATCATAACCTAAAAACGCTTTAGGTATTTTTAATGCTGACATTTGTTTATTTCTTAAATATTCTATATCTTCTATTTGACCATCATTTTGCAACCCGGGCAACGATTCTATATTAGTACCAGATTCTCCTCCTCTGACAGGCAAATAATAATCTTCTAACATATTTTCCATGTTAAATTTAAGATTATATTCTCCTGTTCTTTCATCTATATATGGAATTTTTTTCATTTTATCCATAATAGTTCTCATATGAGTATCTACTTCCGCTGGCGGTATATTACCTACATCAATTTTGAAAATTCTTCTTTCTGGTGCTCTCATTATTCTATTTATTAACATAGCATCTTCCATGAGAGATAATTGCTTAAATATTTTTCTTGCCGGTTCTATCATTGATTTACCGTACGGTAAAAAGTTTGTATCAGATAATAATCTAAAATGAGCTATTTCATAGTTATCAAATTCAGCTTTATTTTCCTTACCGCCGCCGGCATATGACATATGAGATCCTTCTAATATAAATCTATATGCATAAGGATTTTTTTCGTCATACCCTTCTTCTCTTCGAACTTCATATGACGACATAGGAGTTACATTTACTATACCAATTTCTTCTTCTATATCTAAATGTAAATAAAAATCTCCATATTTACATGCGTTTCTGATCCATGGCCATAAATTATAATCAATATTTAAAATATCATTGAATAAATTTCTTAACACTTTTAATATTTCGTCGTTCTGTGTTGATATAGTTAAAGTATCTCCATCTGCATCTTTAACTGTACATTCATCTGCATAAATGTCTAATGCCGATGCTATAATTGGATCCATATCCATTGCTTCGTAATCAGAAAATAATTCTAATTTAGATTGATGAAAATTCATTGTTTGGCTATAACCGCCATATGATCTATTTTGTCCTCTTTGTAATCTAGCAAATCTATCAATATATGAATTAGTAGATGTGCCTACTGATTGTAGACGATTTGAGTCCACTACTTTTAAACGATTTTTTGAAATTCGTCTTACTATAACGTTTGTTGAAAAGAGCCTTCCTAATCTAGCTCTTAATGAAGTATCTGCCATTTCAGTTTTCCATTTTTTATAAATATCATAATAGCCAATTTAGCCCTTCGTTATCTTTACCTGCTTTCCAATCCCATGAAGCATTCTGATTAGTTGTTGCAGAATAAACGCCGTCTGATTTGCCTAAATGGCCCAGAGCTCTTCTAGATAAATCTATGCCTTGTTGATGTAATCTTAATGCAGTATCTCGTACCCATAATGCAATTCCAAAAGACATTACTAAATCATCATTATAACCTCGTTGAGCCTCTGCCCTGCTACCGTTCCATATAAAGACATACAATTCATCTATTAATCGTTTAGACTTTACAATTGGAGATTTTTCTCTAAAATATGTTTCTATTTTAGATATTATTAAAGGTCTTGTTCTACTAGTTGTTGAAAATCCAGGGACTTTTTGTGATTTATTTTTTAAATCATATCCTTTTGCTAAGTGCACATTTTCATCTACATATGCATCTTGTTTATACGAATAATATAAATTTTCATAATTTCGATCAATAGCAACTTGCAATACCGCCCATCCTATATTTGCATTTTCAATTACCAGTAGAGCATTGTTCCATTCTGTTGCAACTGAAATTAGCATATTACCATATTCTGTAGTTCCTATCTTACCTCTGTACTCAGCAACTTGTGTCATTGATTCTATTTCTAAAACATGAAATGCAGAATAATCTGCTCCATCTCCTCTAGCAACATCAGCTACTACTGCATATGCTTTAGTATAATTTGGATAATCCCACATCCAATAATTACCATCGAATCCTCTTTTTTCTTTTGGATCTTCGACATATGTTTGATCATACCATTGAATGATGGGTCCGTCGACTACTGTATGTCCAGATGAAATAAAATCACAATCACATTCTTGTGCTGCTGCCTTCTCTCCTAACAATTGTGTTTGTTCAACTCTCCAGTTTTCATCTCGTTCGGGATGTACTGTCCAATGCAATTTAATTGGATTGAATCTTCCGCCGGCTTCGGCATCACACCAAGTCTTATGAAATAAGTTACCGGTACCATTAGGAGTTGATAACATAATAGCTCCCCCACCTGTTGCCAGTGTTTGCTGGGCAGCTGTCCATATATCATCAATCTTATCTATAAATGCTGCCTCATCCATTACTAATAAGGATAATGCCTCTGAACGACCGGCATCTCCTTTTGATGAAATTGCTTTTATTTGTGATCCATTCTTGAATCTTAATGATAGTTTATTATCCTCTAAGGTCTTGCCTCTTAACCAACTAGGTAAATTATCATGCATCACTCTTACTTTAGTTACAAGATTTTTTGCTACATCTTGTTTTGTTGCTATAACTAAAACGTTGTAATCTGATCTAAATAACATACACCAAAGTGAATATCCTGCAGTAAGAGTAGATATTCCTAATTGTCTAGATTTTAATATTATGTTATATCTATTATCTTTAAGTTCATGTAAAGTTTGTTGTTGAAAATCATAAAGATTAAAATACATCTTGCCTTTAGTAGGATGTTGTATAATACAGTATTTTTTCATAAAATGTACAGGATCAACTGCACATTTTTTATATTCTTCTTTTACTATTTCTTTAAGGGACTTTTGTGCCATTAGTTAAATATATAAAAAATTAAATTAAGATCAAAATAATTAAGGCGATAATTCCTCCGGAGCCTAAACTAAATAAGTTTCTTTGTTTTTTATAATGTTTAGTTTCATTTTTAGCAACTTGAATTTTTTCGTCTTTTAGTCTTAATACTTCGGCCATAACTATCATTTCTGATTCTGTATTTTTTTCTTTTCTGCGATAAGATTCGATAATAGTATCTTTAATTGTCAATTTTTCTCTAAGTTTGTCTTGGATATCACGTTCTAAAATTAATTGTTCTTTTGCTAAATCGCCCGACTCTAGATCCTGTATAACTCTATGCATTAACCATTTGCTAACACAAATTATTGAATCACTTTTTGTATCTGTTTGTGAGATACTCGTTAATGTCACTAACAGTGTAATTATTAATATGTTGAACTTTTTTAGCATATGCCTTTTTTAATTTATATATTTGATTAGATTTATTGACTATTTGAGATTGTAAATCAAGTAATGAATCATTTAAACTAATAATATTATTGTCTAAGGAATCTCGTTCGTGTTTATATTTTAATGCTTGAGTATTTAAACTATCAATACGATTTTGCAATACTTGTTCTTGTTGTTCAAAAGTATTATCTTCTTTGTAAAAATAATTATATGCAATAAATAAAACTAAACAAAGAGTTATTATAGAATATATGTTTGAATTATTGTTCATTGATTATTTCAGTTAATACATCATCAATTAATCTATTGATTTCTGTTTTTAATGTAACAGATTTTTCTGCATCCATAACTGCTTTTTCTAACTGATTTTTCAAATCATCTCTTTCGGATGTTAATTGTTTTAATTTATCTAAGATTTCTTGTTTTTTATCTCCGGATGCTTTGACAAATTTAGGTGCTAGCTTTTTCATGTCCGCAATAGCTTTATCTAATTTTTTTCCTATTTTAGTTACTTCATTTGCCATCTTTTTTCTCCAAATTTTCTAATATTTGCTTTTTTAAATCTTGATAATCATTATCTATACGCTTAATGAATTCAGTGATATTTATTTCTTCTGATCTACCATCTGCGTTTTGCCAATATGTTTCTGTTACTACTTTTTTTAATTCTTCTACTTCTTTATCTGTATCAGTCATCCATGATTTAGCATTTGCTAACATCTTTTTCCTACTATACTCTTCCCATGCTTCAGGCCCTTTTGCTCTTATTAAAGTTTCTTCTTTTAATACGCAATCAAAGCATTTTCCGGATTTGAAGTACATTTTTAAATTAAGTTTTTCTTCAGGCATGCCTTTCATTTTTTTTCCGCAACAAGGACAATTTTCAGGAGCTGTTAATATATCCTTAATATGTTCTCTAACACTATTTGCCGGCTCTCGTGATCTAAAGCCGTCATATTGTGTAACTTTCCATTCGGTGCCTGTTCTTTTATCTGTTTCAAACCATACATCACCAACTTCATGTCTTTCATTTTTTTTGGACATTTCTTTGGCATCCGAAAACCCATGAGTTTTTCTTGTCTGGCTTTTGTGTGTACCTGCTATCATTTGTTTGATAGCTTTGATATTTTGTAACTTATCTTCTGCTGCCATAATACTTAATTATTGTGAATCTAAACCTCTGCCTACTCTTTGTCTTATTGCTGCGAAATCTTTTGAATTAATTCCTACACTTTGTAATAAAGATATTAATAATCCTACTTTTTGTTGTCTAGGCAATTTTGACATTCTATCAACATCAATTTTTGATAATGCCATATCCAAAGGTTGTTTTGCTCTACCTAATTTAGATCTAGATGCGCCTCCTAATGTTTTAGAAAATGCTTCAGGATTTTCATTTAAACGATTGAGAATTTCTTCTTTAATCATATTTCTTAATTCTTGTTCTTTCATTTTGCTCCTTAATTTAATATAAATATACTAAAACTATTTAGTAAATCCTTTATCCATAGCAAAGTTAGCTCTACTGAATTCTAACCTATCTACTAATTTTACTCCATTGCCAATTCTATCAATAGCAACATAGCCTTCAGGCGCTGTTACTGCTAAGCCTCCCCTGCCATCGTCTTTAAAATGTTTTGTTCTATATACTGCATTATTATACTTATTAACAAATATCATTTTTGCTTCTGCTAACAATTTAGAAACTATGAATAAATTTAAAATATCTTTTTTATTTTTATTTATATTATCTATTTGTTGTTGGCCAGAGGCTGTTGCTTTTTCTCTACCTCTATCTGTTTTTAATTTTTCTATTTTTTTATCAATTCTATTTTGTACCCATGATATAAAATTTGAAAATGATCTATTTGGGTTTTTCAAAAATTCGCCTGTTTTAATTTCACTATTAATGTAAATATTTAATAATGAAGATGGTATATTATCATAATCAATTTTTAATGCATCAGCCTGCTTGATATTATTTAAAATTTGTTTTGATTCATCACTAGTTAATAATACATTACCTGTTGTATCTTTAAAATATGCATCATCGTACCATACCACTGGACTATCTTTTAATCCACTTACATTTACTCCAAACTGTGCACCGCTATTTAAACTATTATATCCTGTATGAAATACAATTCCAAATTTAGATCTGGCTATCTTTTTTCCTAATTGAGAATCAGCTTCAACAGCATATGTTATAGCATTTGGCTTAAATGTGTAATGTCTTTTGCCGTTAATTGTCTGTGTTTTCAATGATTGACTATCAAACATAAAGTCGCCTTGAAGTATATTTTTTATGCCTAACGATGGTAAATATTTTAAAGCTTTTTTTAACTTATCAGCAAGGCCTGGTGCATGTCCATGATTCAGATCTACATCTTCTGCAGTATAATTTATTTTAGGAACTTTATTAAATACAGATTTTGTTCCTACAAAAAATTGTCCATTATCCGGATTAGTTCCTACAAACATTGCAGGCGCGCCATCCCACTTAACTGTTGTATTAACTTTTGCGTCCGAATTTCCTCTTAAATTTTTAACTAATTCAATTAAAAATGATTTTGCCATTTTATATCCCTCAAAACCTCTTGTTAATAAGAGTTCTTCTAAATGAGTTAAATGTGTATTGGCTTTTGCTTCTTTTAAAATATTTTCTTGTACAGGCATTAATCTAAATTTAAATGCTGGCCGGCCATTTATTAAAACATCGCCTTTTTCATTTTTAGTGATACTTTTTACAATAACTTTTTTATTTTTAAATTTACCCATGAGTACTGTATCACCAATATTTATTGGAACTGATATATCTTCTATGATTGATGACCACCATTCTTTGGTTAATGCATTTTCTTGAACTAATGCTTCTGGTTTAGTAGGTGCATTTTTAGTGCTATCAATTGCATCTTCTGCTCCTAAAAAGTTAAGAAACTTATATCCAACTTGAGTAGCTACATTAGATATGTATTTACTCCATTGTTTATATGCAGGCTTTCCAGTTATGTTACCAGTATAATCTGTTCCAGCCATTGACGCTCCAGCTTTACCTACAGGAAAATATGAAACACCTAAAGGTGGGCCGTCTGGAAAATTTGTATTACCTATTTCAGACATTCCTCCATCCATTATATAATTAATAACTGAATAGCCTAATGATTCTGCCATTTCTTTTGACGATTGTTCATATGCCCCTTGACTGCCATAAAAGTATCTTGGTCCATCATCTACATCTGTATTAGAGCCGATTGTATTTAATGATATTTCTGTAATAGGATGTTTCAATAAAAAATTACCTATGATTTCATTTTGCAATCCTTTAAATTTATTTAATATCATTTTATGAATAGATGGATTATAAAATCCTAATATATCTTTAAACAAAGATTTATCTGCATTTGCTAACGCTTGTCTTATAGTTGTTCCTGACATTTCTCCAAATCCAGGAACTTTTAATGACACATGTGGTGCAATTAATGTATAAGCGCCATCTCTATAACCTACATTTGCAACACCTTCCCATGGTCTAAAAAATTTGCCTCCTAATCTTTGAGCATCTTTTTCGCCTACCATAAAAACTGCTGCAGTTGTTTCTGGATCATAATTCTTTAATAATTCAACAGATTGATATGGATTGCGAACTTGTACAACATTATTTATACCATGCTTATTAATTATAGATTCTTTTTCTCTATAGTTTAAAGGAGATTTTGGTAATTTTACTTTATCCGAAGTTACTACAAATGTATTTGCTTTACCAAACTTTTTTGCTAACCAATTATATGTTTTAACGTGATGTGGTCCCATTGGCTGGAATCGACCTGGATATATTGCAATAACAGTTTTTATGTTATTTTCTGTTATTAGTTGCTCCGCTATCCAATTACCTAAATTATCCATATTCATTCTTTTATTAAAGATAAGAAAAAAATCTCACGATTCCTAATTTTTTAGTTGCTTTTTATATAAATATAATTATTTAATATTATCCGCAATGATATGTACATGATATTAATTTTGTATTATCGGGTTCTGTGCTCCAATCTACATCTTCTAAAGCTTTAGCAACTGTATAATTGTGTAGCAAGTCGTCGTTTTGTTTACACCCATATCCGCCAGACCCTGACGCCGTCGTTATATAATCTCCATTTTCAATATTTCCATTTTGAGAACAAACTAATATAGGACCGTCCCCTAAGGAAGCAAAGTTATGTATAGATTCATATCCATCGCCCAATGCATCCCGATCTAAAACACTATAATATACTCCTATGACTCTTTTATCCTGATATGTAGATGACGAGACTATGTAATGATCAGGCTGATAACTTCCGGATAATTCTGATTTGACTGTTACTACAATTGTACCCGTGTCGTATGCTGAACTAGTATTTTCGTTAATTGTAGAATTAATATTATCTTGTGTTAATACATGGCCGTCATGAACTCCGGTGAATGTACCCCATGTTACATTTTTATTTAATGCTGTAACATATGCTATAACTCCGCCGTCGCCTTCATCTAATCTCATGTAATAATTTGTTACGCCATGATTTGGATAAGTTTGATTATCTAATCCGGCCTGTAATCTTAATCCGAATCGATTCGAATTGTTTCCATCATTAAGCATTGTAACAACATATCCACTAGCTACATTACTTTTTATAGAATGGCCTGAAGTCGGTAAAAGTGTCCCAGCTAACAATCTTCCAGTTATAGTTGTATTATCACTATTGGCATTTCCTAATGTAGTTGTTCCATCTACATCTAAATTAGCATCCGCTTGTATATTACCATGGAATCTGGAAGCTGCCGTACTACTACCGTTCCTATCTGTTATATGATCTACTTCAAAAGCATATCCTGCTGAAATTTTACTAGTACCAGTAATTCCAATTCCTATAGGACCGTTACTAGTACGAAGACCTGAATAAAAATTAATTAATCCTTGTGCATTTATATTGCCGTTAGCTGTAATATCATAACTTGAAATTCCTGCAGGTCTAAAATCAAATGATGATCTATGAAATACCATTCTTTGACCGATATTCATTACATATGTTCTACCAACTCCATTTCCTACGTCACCTACTGTTCCTGTTCCGTATTGAACTCCTCCTATACTTCTTACCTGGAACATTTGATTGAACCAATCATCTGAATCAGCACTGAATCCATATCTTAATCCACTGTTACCTCCGGTAGATGCTTGCGATGCAAAAAATAATCCGTTTGAAAATGCACATTCAATAACTACCATATGGCCTTCATTTTGAAATAAAGTGCCAGGCGGTGGAGGTTGTATCATTCCTATAGGATAATCAGGCGCAACAGTAATACGAACAGATTGTGCCGAGGCTCCCCCTAAAGATCCGTCTAAAACTAATCTGGTATAATTTTGTGATAGATATGTATAGTTTTCAAAAAATTGTGCTTTATTGCCAGAATCTATTACTGCTAATGTATATACAAAATAATCTGCTCTAGTAAAATCTGTTAATGTTATATCTTTTGCAGTTACTGAGCCACCAGGATCTATTATAAAATTACTAGATGATATTTCTAAATTACCATTCGATGCGGATATGAAATTGTCTGGCGAACCTAAGAAGAAATCGGATGAACTTATAGATGTATTTGTTCCATCAAATTTAAAAAAAGATCCATCTGATTTACCAATAAATGCTCTTGGTGTTCCGGAATTATATTCTAACTGAATTCCTGTTTCTCCGTATGATGCCGATGGTATGAGTAATGATTTAGCAGTTGCATCAGCAAGGAAATTAGTTGAATTTGCTCCCGGAACAACAAATGGGGTAACGCTAGTGTCATTTGTTACATTCACTGTAAATGAAACTCCATCTCCATCGCCGCTGACAGTAAATCCAGAATCTATTCTTATCGCACTGGTACCAGCATTATAATCTCTTATAGGCGCGGCGCTGACCGGATTGTCATTATTATCAAAGAAAAAGTTGGTTGAGCTATTTACTAATTGTAATCCTCCAGAATTTAATAATGCTGCAGCACCTCCTGGATATGAAGGCGTGGAACTAAAATTACTTACGATGAATGCATTATCGCCTTCTCCTTGACTGCCGTCAGCTGTTACTGTAACGGTAAAATTACTTACATCATTGCCTTCTATTCTAGATGAAGCTATATCAAATCCTCCGACTGATCCTTCTGTTGCATTAATCTTTCTAACTATAGCATCTCCAGCTCTTGTTATATGAAATTTGGAAGATGATATCTCTATATTTCCATTTGAACCACTTAAAAATGCACTTTGATCATTTCCTACAAAAAACTTATCTACTTTGACTTCTGCTTTAGATCCACTTATTAATAAAGATTTTTCATCATTATTCCAAGCAAAATATCCGCCATCAGGTGTTGATGCACCACTTTCACCTCCACCTAAATAAAAGCTACCACTATGATCTAAATACGATGTAAAATCGCCCAATGTCGCATTTGTACCATCGCCTTGAGCAATTGCTCCGTGGAATCCAAATACAGTCGATGTCATAATCAATCCAGGCTGTAATCCTCCTGTCGTATCGATAGTTGATAATGATCCAGATAAGAAATCAAAATTAGGTCCTATAGGGCCGGTTGCGCCTGGACTACCTGGTGCTCCATCAGATCCATCACTACCACTCGCTCCCTGTCTAGATTTAGCAAGTGTCATTGTTTTTGTTATACTAATACTTGCGCTTGTTGCTGTAATATTGATCGAGCCTGAATCATGTGCCATTGCTGAAATAGCTAAAACATTACCCGCAGGCCCGCCTAATGCTGATGATACTCCAGTACTATTAGTTCTTGAATATGAAAAGCTTCCTGTTGAATTTGTTAATCCTACAAATACAAACATAGATGAACTACCTTCTGCAAAACTTGTAACAGTACCATTTTGATTTGCTACAAATGTATGAGATTCATTAGTTAAAAATCCATTAATGGATGGCTGTCCATCTTGGCCATCGGTTCCTGGCGAGCCGTCGGTTCCATCAGAACCTGAACTTCCGCCTTCTAATTTGAATATAGTAGTTTGGTCTGTAAATCCATCGCCGGAGACATTAATAGTTACAGGAAAATTATCTTTATCAGATGCCAACCCGCCGGCATTTAAATTACCGGTAAAAGTTAAACTACCAGAAACTATTCCACTAAACAATCCTGCGGAGTTAGTTGTTATACTACCGGTATCAAATGTAAAATTAGTTACCGAAGTACTTTGATTTGTTGTTATAGTAACATTACTAGCAGAAATACTACCAGTTAAATTTTGTTGAGCAATACTAAATATTATTTTATTAGGAATAGCATTTGTTGCAGATGCCGATGCAAATGTCATTACTTGAGAATCTGCAGTTAATATTAATGACTTTGCTGTATTAGACGCTGTTGCCTCATTTATTGCTTGGTCGACACTTGTTCCGGATTCTAATCTTAATTGGCCTCTAACTGTTAATGATGAGCCATCCCAAACTAATCTATCTCCTAATGAAAAATTAGATCCAGAATCCACAAAAAATCCAGTATCTGAATTAGCATGGTTACCGGCACCAATAAATAATTTGCTAGATTCCATTTTTACGCCGCCTATTGAACCTGTATTTGCTATAATGCCTCCTTGTAGAAATACATTATCAGTTGCTAATCCAAATCCCGGATTTGAATTCCCAAATACATATGACGAATTTGCTAATCCTTTAAGGTCTCCTAATCGCACTTTTAAGTCTACATCATAAACTCCACTTCCTGTTCTTTCAACAATATCCATATATGGCGTTGCTAAATTATTTGGATTAGCATTTAATCTTATGAATCCAGTACCTATTTTTCCTGTTGAAACTATAACCTGAGATCCGCTATAAGACTGTGCCCCGGCCGGAGTATCTCCTAATGATGCGGATGGGCCAGCTGTAAATGTTGCTCCATATCCTCTAATTAAAAATAACTGTCCTGAAAGATCTGTATCACTTGATGGGTCTTGTCTAGATGATGATACAACTTTAACATACTCTGTACTAAATCCTGTTGCTGATACTTTTTTCAAAGATAATATTTCGTCAGCGCTGAATCCAGATACATTTACTACAGACATGGTTGCGTCAGTAGGAAGATAATTACCGGATGGCGTATCAGCTGACGCAGTTAAAGTTGTTGAATTCGCGACATATAATTGTCCACCGACTGCATTGACAGTTTCTTTTTCAAATACCGCGGTAGCTAATGTTCCTCTTATTTTAGCATTTTCGACTTCTAAGAATCCATTATGTTCTGCTGATATCTTCCATCCTTTTAAATCAGATGCATAATCGGCAGTTTGAATACTACCTGCAGAATCTATAATTATATTACCGCTGGATAATTTTTGATTATCAAAGGTCCAGCCTGCAATTTCATTTCGTGTTGGTGATAATTCAAATATTCTAGTTCCTGCGGTATTAAAACCTTTGATACCAAATATATCATCAGTAAGTTGTCCAATCGCAAGCATTACATTATCTCTATCATTATCACCTATATTATTCTTGCCCTGTCCTGCATCTCCATGAAATGTTAATAATTGATAATCAGCATCAATACTAATACCAAATTTATCTTGAGTGGAAGTTTTAAAAGATGATAATCTTTTATCATTAAATGCCCATGATGAAATTTTATTTCCATTGCCGCCAGGATCTCCTAATAAGAACACATTATTACCTCCTTGTGTTCCTATTATACCAAAATTATTACTAGTAGTATGGAATATTCGTATACGATTGTTATCATCCTCTCTAACCTCAATAGTTGGAGATGATGGATCTGCATTCAATATTATACCTTTATTAGAAGTATTGACACTTGAAAGTGTATTGCCTATTATATTCCAATTTGCAATTTTACCACCACTAAATGAAACATTTGATCCTGTTATTTGTCCTTCGGCTTTTAATCTTAAACTTTCATTTGATGATTTTATTTCTTCTGTATTAACTACAAATCCTGCTATTGAAGCAGATCTAAATATAGCTAATCCGTTATCTGAAATAGATGATGATGCGTTTTGTGGCGTTGCCGGACTTCCGTTAATAGTAGCAGGAGTTAAAATACTATTTGCAGATAACGATCCTAATATAGTTACGCCAGAAGTAATAGTACCGCCTTCTAATAATACTCTAGATGCAGTTATATCACCACTTGCTTTTAATCTCAATGCTTCATTTGCAGATCTTATTTCATCAGAAACTACTTCGAAGCCTGCGATGGATGCCGAAGCAAATTTAGCAAATCCATCAGAGTCTATTGATGAAGAAGCATTTTCTGTAGTAGATGGCGAACCTCCTATCGTGGCTGGAGTTCTTAAACTATTAACAGTTAAATCAGCATTAATAACTGCATCAGCCCCTATAACAAGTAAATCGTTTTGAGGATCTAAATGAAATAGTGACGAACTAATTTCTATGTTGCCTTCTGAACCTGATATAAACTGTGTATCATTAGTACCTATAAAAAACTTCTCAGCTTTTATATCAATCGATCCTCCATTACGAGTCGTAAAAATTAAATGACTACTATCATTATCTCCTACTAATTGTAGTCCGACGCCCTCTTCTATATTATCACCAATTTGCATTTGGCCAGATCCAGAATATAATAAAAATCCTCCTGGGCCTGTTCCATCTATTGCTTTATTTAATCCTTCGTATCCAACAGATCTAATAAATCCTGAGTTCAATCCTCCCATCTCTATACCAGAAGCAACCTGATTTCCTATAAATAAAGATCCTGTTAATAGATTACTTGTGCCTTGAATATAACTATTATCTCCGTCAAATACAGCTCCAAATGCAACTGTTTCTAAATCTGCTTTATTACCTCTAATATCAAAATATTGAAATTTAAAACTTAATGGCGTATGCATATGCTCCATCGGAACACGTTTTGCAATTCGTACATAGTTAGGTGTATAACCCGTTTCACGATCAGCCAATACTTCAATATCCGAGATAATAAATAATCCTGTTCTTAATACAAATCTTATATCTAAATTTTCTTCTGATTGTGCTTTGAATCGTAATTCAACTGTTGCAATGTTACCAACTGCATTTCTACTAGCAAATACAGATCCAACGCGTGTACCAAAATCACTGCCGTTGTTAAAAGGTGGATCTTGTAAACTTTTTTGGAATGTCGCTGGCACGTTCATGTCGCCTATTAATATTTCTGTTACTGGATTATCTGGAACAATATCATTATTAATATATAAATCTAATCTAGGATCTGGAATATTAGAATCATTACTTATATAATTACTTACCGCGGATGGTACTGTTGCTTTAAATCTTACTACATATGTTGTATTAGGATAAATTTTAGGCTTATATTGATCTTTAATCTGGAATATTGCTGCATCACCCTTAACTGAAGTAAATTGATTAGTATTATTATTCCAATCGGTGACTAATGAAACTCCTCCTATCAAATCATCTACGTTATATTCTGGTGCTAGCGCATTTGTAGATATTCCACCTGCTACACTCGATGACCAATATTTTTGTATTTCTTGTAATGATTCGAACTGGCCGAAATTTTCGTAAAATGAACCTACAACTACATTTGTCTCTAACGATGTTTCATCTATTAAAATATTTTGTTGTTCTAATATCGTATCTCCTAAATCTAAAAAATCTCCGAATTGGCCACTAGGTTTAAATAAAGTTTTTATTCTATATACATCCCCTGTTTCGGGCTCTGTATCTGCTATTATTATATCTGCAAAACTTGCCGAATTTTCTGTTAATATTGTCTCTGCTGGCTTAACGAAACTAGCAGTTACGTTTGTTGCCGCCTCAATTTTTGAAACTGTTTCTTGTAGTAATAAAAATCCAAATATATCTTTTTTAGTAACTTTAACTGAAAAAGCTCCGAATGTATTATCAGATTGATTTGCAAATCCGGATATTTGTGATATTCTGGCTGTTGATTTATTTAGTACAGTATCGATATGAAATACATACGATCCACTTAAAGGACGATTTCCTGCTGCTGGCGTAAAATTACTCCCAGCTGCGATAACTTTTGCAAAGTCATCTGCTTGTGAATTTGGAAGAACTTGTCCGGCTGCATTTAATACTGTATTTTGGGGTACAGATATTAAAGGATTAACAATAGTAAGTTGTCCTCCTTGCATTGAAGCTGATAAAGGGAAATTAGTAGTTTTTAAAACGGAGAATCCACTTACAACTTGTACAGTAGCTGAAGTTGTTTGTTTGCCGGCTGTTGCAGCTACAGTATTATTAGTACCACTATTATTGACGATAGCAGTTCCTTGATTTCGTGAAGGACTATTGCCACTTAAAGAACCGCCGGTGACTGTTCTAGTACCATCACTCACTGCCGTATTATTATTTTGTGTAGTAGTAGCAGCAATCACTTCTACTGAACTATTAGGTCTTGTTTGATTTGTAAAAATAGAGTCTATAGTTACGGGCTGTCTAAATGGCTGTACAATTTCTGTTATAGTTAATGATGGCTGTTTTGTAAATATTATTTCTGATGTATTAAATGCTGAGGGTGCCACTGGCACAGATCGTGACCATAAAGCATTTGGTATATTTCTAAAATTAGATGCATTGGGATCAGTAGAAAATTCAATAACTTGCCCATCATCATCAATTGCTAATCTTCCTGCAATAAATACTCGTGCCGGACCGGGTGGGGTATCTGGATATACATAAATAGATATAACACGTGTCCCATCCTTTTCTACATATTTTAATGGTTCATAATATATTGCATTGCCATTAAAATCAACTACATCAATATAAACTTCGCTACCATCGACAAATCGGCCGTTTTGCATTCGTATCTTAAAAAGATTTTTACCCGCGGTTAATTTTTCCGGAAAGTCTATAATATCAAATAATTCACTACTTAGTAGCGAATCATCGATTTTTATATACTCTAAATTTTGTAAATTAAGTAGTTCAGCTTTTTTGCGTATAGGCACAACGTTCCTTTTTAATAAATATTAGGAATAATTTATTTTAGAATATCCGTTAGACTTTTTGATTTCAATAAGTTTATCAACAACGTCTCTCATTGTATCGATATGTGATATACATAAAATAAAACCAAATTGAGATTTTAAATAATCAAATAACAAATACATATTATTAATATTTTCAGAATCTAATACTCCAAAGCCCTCATCTATTGCTAAAAAGTTTGGTCTAGGTAAACTTGTAATATTAATTAATGATGTTCTTATTGCTAATGAACATATAAACTTTTCCATTCCCGATGTTAATTCTAATGGCCAAAAATTATCATCATCATAAATTATATAGCCATTAATATTTTTACCATCAGTTTTTAAAATCATATTAAAATCTACAATCTGAGTTAAAATGTTATTTACTTCGGTTTCTATTTGAGGTAATGCTTTTGTAATTAATTTATATGGAACTCCGTCTCTTTTTATTGACTGCAAATAATATTCATAACCTTTATATTGTTTTTCTAATTCTGCTAATCTTTCTATAGATTCTATAGCTGTTTTTTTACTTTGTTCCGCGACCTGTATCTTTCCTGTTATAGATTGTATATTATTATCTAATTGTTTTATTTGATTAGATATATCATCTCGTTCTAATATAATATCATCTATATCTTTTTGTTTTTGAAAATTAAATTTCAAATCTTTTTCATGTTGTTTAGATTCATTATATTTTTTATTTGCATTTTCTAATAATGTATCATTTAAATCTTTTTTTGATTTTATTGACTCGATATCTTTATTAATATTTAAGATATCATTATCATATATTTTTAATTTATTATTTAGTTCATTATAATTTTCTTGATCATCATATGCACTACACTGATTTAAAAATTGCTCATAATCAGATTTTTTTGCATTTAATTCAAATAAAGTATTTTGTAATTGAGGTAATTGATTAACGGCCTTTTTTGTATCTTTTAACCATGGATTATCAATACAAAATTTACAATTAGGATCCCATTTATGTTCATCTAATTTATCAACCATTTTTTGAGCATGCGATATTTTACTATCCAATATTTGTTTTTTATTTTCTATATCATTTATCCTTGTATATGATAACTCTATTTTTTGTATATCAGATTCAATTTCATTTATATTATAATCTTGTAAATCTTTTTCGATATTAATCTTATTATTTTCAATACGTGTTATGTCGTTTTTTTGATTATTTAAGTGTTGTATTAAATATTGTTCTGCATTTTTTAACTCGTCTATTTTATTCTGTGCATCCTCAATTGATATGACATCTTCTGATATAGTTTTTAATTCTGACGTCAATCCTACTATTATATCATTTAAATCATTAAATATATTAGATAGTTTTGTCTTCTCTTTTTTCATTTTTTTATATGTAGGAGTTAACTGATCTATATTTTTTTCTGATTCAGATAATGTCGTTGCGTAATCATTACGTTTATATTCTCTTATTAGTGCAGATGTATCTCTAATATCTTCGGCTGCAATTTGATACTGTTTTTCAAACACATCTATATCTAAAAATTGAGTTAGTAATTCTTTACGTTCTCGTTGTGACTTATCAATAAAACCCGTATTGTTATTTTGCAATGATAGTGCTGTTAGAATAAAATCGTCATATGATCCAATATATTTTCTAATAATTTTATTTGTTGTATCTCTTTGGTCGCCATTTAATAAAACTTTATCTCCATTACTATCCATTCTCCAAAAGTCGACATTTACTTTTACATGACCATTATTTTGTTTTTTACCGCGTCTTTCTATAAAATATTCTTTACCATCTAATTCAAAATGAAACTTACAATGAAACATAGATTTTTTATTATTTAAAACATGTGCTGCTTTAACTGTTCTAGAACATCTATCAAAACAACAAAATGCTAATGAATCTAATAATGTTGATTTACCACTGGCATTAGCAGCAAATAATCCATTTGTTCCATGTATATTTGCAAAATTGATAATATTATCTTCACCGTATGAAAACATATTTGAAAATTCAAAATGTTTAGGAATCCATGTTACGTTTCTTGTCAATTGTGCATCAGTTAATTTAGAATGTACTGTTCTATTTATATGACGAACTACATCTAACATTGTATCAGATAGACCATGTGTGTCAGTTAAGTATTCTGAAATAACATTGTTCTGCCATTCTACGTCTCGTACATTACCAAATGATATTTTTTGTCCATTAACATTCTCGTTTAACGAATGTATTTTTTGTATACTTATTTCTTGTACTTTATACTGTTTACGAATTTCAGATACAATTGTTTTTAATTGACTAGCATTTGTATTTTTAACTTTTAAACGAAGTCTCGGTCTTGGCGGTATTTTATTTGAAGGATTTAATATTTTGCCTTTATCTATTTCAAATGTATAGTATCCATATACATTTTTAATTTCAATAAACTTTGCTGTTAATGTTGGTATATCCCATTCTAATATTCCGTGTAATAATCCTTCGCCATGATTTTGTTGTATTAGACTTCCGGCATATGCTATCCTTTTTTCTGAATCTAAAAATTGTGCTGGTTTATGTATATCTCCCAACAATGTTAAATCATGTCCTTTAAATATATCAGTAGTTACATGTTCATTAGATATTTGAAATCCTATATCCGTTACGGCCGAATTTACAGCTCCATGATGTAATGCTATCTTTATATCACCTTCAAAATCAGATGCTTTAATAAAATTTAATGGCTTTTCGAACACTGACATAACATTAAAGTGTACATTAGATATCTTATATATACCATTGTCTTTGAGATAATGTAAGTTAGGATGATTCAATGCCTTAACAATTGGACTTAAGGCATCTAAACGATTAGAATTATTTAAGTTACAATCGTGATTGCCTGTAATTACTAATGTAGGTGCTATATTCGATAAATTTCTAAAAAATTGTGATACTTGAAATACTAATTCAGGAGACATATCTGTTTTAGCGTGTACAATATCTCCGGCTACATATATTATACTATTTTTAGTTTTATTAGATTTGATATGTTTATATAGTTGTTTAAATACATGTACATATTCTTTATGCCTATTAACGTTTCTTACATGCACATCTGCTACATGAAATATTTTATCTATCCTATCTATTCCTATATCTATAAACTGCATAAAATCTTTTCTTGCATTAATTTCTCCTGAGAAAGCTTATAAGTGCTATCTATCATATTTTGTATCTTTTTAAATCCTAACTCACTAGGATCTGATTCTGGCAAATCTACTAAATGTACATCTATACCATTTGAAATGAAATAATCTGCTGCTTCTATAGCTTGTTTCTTAGCATCATTATCTAAACAGATATAAATTGATTTCACATTACGTTCAACTATTCTTTTCTTTAATGTATTTGAAATGGTTTTACCAAATAATGGTATTGCATTTCTTTTAATAGCTATAGCATCAAATGCGCCTTCTACTAATACAATTGGCATGTTCCAATTAACATGTAACTCAAAACCTATTATATCTTTCGATATGTTTGGATTGCGGTGTTTTTGTAAATCTTCTTTATAATACGCTCTAGATACAAAATAATTTAAATTGCCGTTTGCATCAAAACTAGGAATAATAATTTTTCCGGAATATACTCCCTTATCAGCATAACCTATTCTATATTTTAAAATATCATATATATCGATATTTCTATTTCTTAAATAAAATACTGCATTTCTATATTCCGGCGATCCTTTATCGAAATGCCATAATGGCCTAAATTCTGCAGGCAAACTAACTACCGGCGTATCAGTTGTAGTACGATTCGGTAAATGATCTATATCATTTGTTAACTGAATGAGTTTCGAAATTTTTAATCTATCAACTTTTAATTTACGAGCTAGTATTGCAATTTTTCTACCACTAGCGTTACATACCCAACAATGCCAACGTTGAGATGATACATTTACTTCTAATTTCTTTTTATGATGATTACAAAATGGACAGTGAAATGCTACATTGTCATTTGAATTAACTTTACCAGTACCTAAGAATGATTCTAATAATGTGATTATAGCAAATTTGCTCATATATTATATAATATTAATATTAGCATTAACATTTAACATGTCAATGTTTTATTTCAATAATAAATTATATCAATAAAAATTTATAATTACTTGAATATAATAAATTTTTTTCAAAGAATCAAGCCTTTAACCAACTTTCTGGAACATTTTTTTCTGCCCATAATATACCGTGTTTATCACAATAATCTCCATATGTTGTCTTGGAGCCTTTTCTAATTTTAGTTTTTGCATTTTGAAATACAATTCTAATATCTAATTCAGGATGTTGCTTCTTAATTAATAAATGTTTTTTACGATCTTCTATTACCCATCTACCTTTTGTTTCTACTAATATACCATTTGGTAAAGTAAAGTCAATAGTATAAGTATGTTTAGTTTCTGGCCTAATGTAATTTATAACTGTTGTTTCGTATTCAAATTTTGTTTTTGATTCTTTTAACTGATCTGCAACTTTATGTTCAAATCCAGATCTATAACCATGCTTAATTGCGTTTTTACGTACTTTAGATTTTGATCTCCAACTCATTATAACCTTTTATATAAATATTAGTAGTCCCAACGAACAACAAAATTCATATCAATATCATTTCTTTTTTGTACCGGCTCTGCCAATTTACCTACTGCTAATAGTCTTGCTTTATCGTCATATAATCCTATTGTGGTAATATAAGGAAATGCAGATCCAGATAAAAACATTGTTTTTCTGTATTGACCGGGACCATTATATTTTTCAGCATCTGTACAAGTATTGTCATATCCCGTAGGTGGATTATATGTAGAAGAAGGATTAACTGATACATTGCCAGCATCTTTAGGCACACGCACCATCACTTCATTTTCATATATAGTATGAGTACCTCTATAATTAATATTAAAATTGCCTGCCGATAAATTAGAACTACTGACAAAAATATTATCATATTTTTTTAATGGCGATGAAATAACTATTTGTCCATTTCTATAAAATGTATTACCTGGTATACTACTTTGATATAAAGATCCTGAATAAAAATTTTGATTTGATAATGATACTATTGAAGCATTTGAAAGATTATAATCATACATTCTTATTTCTGCTATATCTCCTAAAAATGCACTTGATGAAGTTTCGCCTTTTGATCCTATAAACGTATATGCTGTATTACCTGTAGTATTTTTTGGCAATGATCCGGATTGGCCTGATTCTAATCCATTAATATAAAATCTACATATAGAGGCCGAATCATTAGTTAATGCGACATGCATCCAATCATTTCTATATTGCGCGCTCGCTGATATATGAAATTCGTTTGATCCATCACTACATTGAAAATGTATATGTTCGTCGTGTAATGCAAACTGAAATGGAGTTTTAAAAGTATTAAAATTTCCAGTACCAGGAGTAGGCATTTCATTAATAAAATCTTCCGTTTTTAACATATCTTGTTTTTTATCATAATATGTTCTACGAAATACTTCTCCCTTAGATAAAATAGTTCCAGTATGTGTTACAGAATCAGGTTTAATCCAAAAAGAAAATGCCCATTCATCACATCGATTGAAGTTGTTAAATATTTTATTATCTTCTATTTTTATATAACTTGCACTACTAGTAGTAAACCGTCCAGCTAATCCAGAAGAAAAATAATCTGATCCGCCGGCATGAGTTTGGACTCCAGATTTTATAAAAATATTTTTGAATAAAGCTGTATCATTCATTGAATCAATTTTGCATGATATATTTTTGCTATCTATTATTCCAACATTTAATGCTAAGTGCCTGTAACATTGATTGAAAGATAAATAAAATTTACAATTTTCTTTTTTTGCAAACGACGCACTATCTATTAATGAATCTTTTAAATTGCCATTTTTATCATCATATAATGAAATTGAAAAATTATCTAAATTTTCAAATTTTTCTACTGTACTAACTATACTTAATGATCCTGGTTTTATTTTTTCTCCTACAGTGCCATATGGCATTGCAATAGTAGATGCCGAGACAAATAAATTTTTTGAATTTTTTGATATATCTGTTAATTCTAAAGATCTAGCAGGGTCATATGGATATCTATAATATTTATGATCTAAACTATTCCATACAACATGCATATTATTGATAGAATTGAAGCTATTATTTGTTTCATAGAATGTCGATGTATCACCTAAAGTTTGTGATAGTCCGAGATGGTATGCTTTTTGTAATCTATAACCAGCGCCTTCATAAGACGAATTATTTATTTTATAATGTTTATATGCTTTGAAAGGTTTATGAGTAACATCGTTTTTACGAATACTTCTAAAGACTGTAGGTAAAGTTGGCATATCATTTTGCCCTTAAAAATCTAATTTTACTTTTACAAGTACTTCTTTTGTTTTATCTTTTAACAACGGCTGACTTAATTTTGCTACTGCTAACAATTCTCTATTATCATTATATAAACCAACTGTAGTGATATAACTTGTAGGATTTTCTATAAATGTTGTATATTTTAATTCTCCTAGCGATCCTGTAACATATGATGGATTATTTGAATAATTATACTCTCCGTTTTTAACTCTTACAAAATAATAAGAAGATTTTACTTGTTCAGATGATCTTGCCTGAACACCATATGTTCTAGACGCGGCTAACGGCGCAGAATGGGATCCAGATAAAGCATTATATAATCTTTCAATATTTTTTCCATCTATTGATGAAGATTGTTGAGTACCAAAATCTGCTCCTCTAGTACCAGTTAGATCTAATTTATCACCATCTAATACTACTATACCATATTCTGGATATAATAATCCATATTTATGATCATTTGTATTACTAAATATGTTAGTACCAGTACCATCAATTGATCCAGATAATATATTATAAATTCTACCACTCTCTCCAACAGTACCAGAAGTCAATGACGAATCATCTATTAATGATAAAACTTCTCCACCGGTAGGTATTCCCGATGCAATCTTATTTAAATGTCTCAAATTAATTTCAACATTTCCTGGATCTAATTTTTCTTTAAATCTTGCTCTATTAAAATTCATTACATAAATACTATCAGTATCAGCTCCGCCTATTGTAAATTTTAAATCATTAGGTGCTAATAATAATTGTGCATATTGTTTATAAATAGCTCTAGATGGAGTATCGTTATTTAAATTTCCTGTTGTATCTCTCGAACCAGATCCATTGAAGTTGCCATATGCTATAGAAAATTGTGATATTCCATTAATATCATTAATAGTTCTAAAATAACTTGCTTGTGCTGCTGTTTGTCCTGAAGCAGATACCATTGCAATTAAACTTCCGGTATTACCAGAAAATAAACCAGTTGTTACAGTAGCAACATTATTTGATAAAATATCATCCGATGGATCAAACATTGTATATACTCTACCAGTTTTAGCAGATGCTTTTTGCGCATCTCTTTCAGCTACTATTTGATTAGCTAATTGTCTTGCTAATTGCTGTAATTGAGCAGATGCCGCATTTTGGCCTCTTTGAACTAATGCATTGACGGTTGATTGCGGATTTGAAATATTACCATATGTTGCCATTTTTATTTACCTTTTTAATAAGTACTAGTATTTTGACTTACAGGAGCACTAGGTGTTACTGCTAATTGTAATTTTTTAACAGTTACATTAAATGATGCTCTACCACCAGTTTCATTACCTATAATTAATATTGTTGCAGATTTATCTGTTACTAATTGATTCCCTCCTGTAAATTGGAAAGCCATTCCAGAAACAGTAACGCTTTGAGCAGCTTCTGAATCACCTATAAATTGAGGAACACTTGCTGCCATTTGTTGAGGCGCTGTTTGTGTTGCAACTAATGATCCAACTGAAGAATCTGATAAGATTGCTGTATATCCAAATTGTGCATTACCTGCATTAAAATTTTGTGTCTGTGGCGTAAAGTTAATAACCGCTCCAGATTGTATTTCTGAATTGGTATTAACACCGGGTATAGTTACTACTGGAATCCTTGCTGTTCCAGGAGATAATGTAACTAATTTATATTTCATCATTTGAGTTTCATCAGGTAACGCTTCGGTTATAGGCATATTTTCTATGGCTGCTCCATAAAATGCTGTCCCTAATGGATGTTCTGTATTATATAGATCATAATCAATCTCATCATCAGCTAATGCAAATTGAGTTATTTGAAATTCATTTCTGCCTCTTGCTAATAATTCTCTTCCTTTTTTTGTGAGAATTGCGTCAACAGTAATTGTACTATTATCTAAGTATCCCATTGTTTACTCCACTTTTTTTAATAAATATGTACTAATCATAATTATTCAACTATTAAATTACCTGGAATTATTTTATTAGATCCTCGAGGAGCTTTAGGCTGTCTAGAATAAATTAATTGATTAGGGTTAGTTTCAAATATTTCTACTACCGGCTTGTTTTCTAAAGCTTCTATTTTTGTAGGCTCATTAATGCCAGGACCCACTAATTGTGTACCTAAGTATTTTATAGATTGTTCTTTTGTAAAAAAGTCATCCATGTAAGGCGCCTCTTTTAAACTTCTACTATAAAATAATCCTAACGATTCACTTATAGCATGTGCTTGATTAACTTTGACTTTATCTCCTCTCAATCCTTCACGCACCGAACCACTATAGTGTAACACTACTTCTTTAAAAATACTACTAGGTCTTGCTATATCAGCAACTATTTCATTTAATGTCATTAACGCTTCTTCTTGTTTAGTATTTACTTCAAAAAGTAAATTTGTCTCAACTGAACTAGAAGCTAAACTTAATGGTTTATTAATTAATGATTCAAACTGAGGACCGTATATAGCACTACTAGTAGGTGATGGTTCTGGAACATGCATATTATACATAGGCTTAGATACCGACGGCTTTTTTGCTATAATTTGTTTAGATCTTTCTAATGCATGTGGCTCAATTAATAATCCTGTCGCTTCATCTATTCTTTCTGCTAATAATTGTTTTATTTGATGGAATAATGCAAAATCATACTGACTAAATATTCTTATGTATGAATTAACATCACTAGTATTTGTAAACTTCTTAAAATATTTTTGTGAAAATTGTTTTAATAATGGATACTCATTTGCTGTCATATCATCCGGATCACCTATGTAATCGTCTAATTCTACATCGCCAATCTGATTAAACATATCTTTATTTATTTGATCAGCAAAACTATAAAATAAACCAACTTTATTTGAATCTAAAGATGCATAATCAAATTTAGAACGTTCTCCGGTAGATGTCGGCGATAATGTTCTTACTAATGTATTATCATCAAATCTTATTTTTTGTGATTTGGCACTATTCATACCACTTGATACACCTTGAATAAAATAAGTTTCTTCAACTGGTATAAAATTACCTCTAGCATTATTTAATGGAGTATTGAATCCTATTGTTGTAGCATTTGTTGAGAACGGTATACTTCCATTAAAATCTTTTATTGTTTGATTAGGATGACTAGAAGATATTATAGTTTCATTAGAACTTAAATCAAAACCGATAGTATTAGATCCTAATGTATATTGTCTTACTAATGTATCATATGAACTTGATGGATTTAGTGCACTAACATATGACGTTGGATTAAATGTATGCTCATCAAAAGTTTTTTGGTCTATAAATTCTAACCATTCTCTATACTCTTGCATGGATCCAGAAAATGTATCAGCTTGTGCTCCTAAGAAATTGGTTAAATATGCATAAACATTATGCGTATCTACAGATGCTGTTCTTGCTCCTATATGTACTATATTTCTTGAAGTATTAGTAGTTGGCTCTGACCAAGCTTGAAAATGACTACTAAATGTAGGAGTTACAGATAAACTTGATGAATAATTAATATTACCAAAAATAAAATCAGATGCATTTTGAACCGTTACATTATAAGTTGTATCTGTATTAGATCCTGAATTGAAATGATTTCCGGTTGTAGTATAATCATATTTTACGTTCCAATATTGACCATTAAAAATAGGAACCCAGTCTGTAGAGGCTGTCATTGGAGTATTTGTGCCAACTGCCTTTCCTAATGAAAGTACTAGCCTACCAAAATCAGCACTGCCAGAATATGATGCAGTATATTGAACTGCTATTACTGCTTGAGGTGTCCCATTACCGGAAGCATTTTGAGAATATAACATCATATTCTCTTTTGCGTATGGCTTAAATCTAAATTCTCTTGTAATAGGTGGTATGACTCCTTTTTCAATACCCCAATCCCCTATACTAGAGCTTATATGATTAGACGAATAATTTATATTAGATCCAGAGTTAAATTGTATAGCATATGAAAATCTATCTTCTATCAACGCCGGCGTTTCTTCTGAAGTCTTAGGTCCTCCATATTCACGTATACTTAATAATGTTTGAGGTATGCCATACATATTCATTAAGGCTTTAATAGATCTTGTAGTACCTTTAGTTTTTAATAAGTAAGGTAGATTATTAACTATACGTCTCCATACTTCATGTGTTATTTCTTCGTCTGAATTAGAAAATATACTACCAGATTGAGCATATAATCCAACACTATTGGTTCCTAATTTATATTGCCATAACTGAGTTGCTTGCTTGCCATTTGCTAACTCCCAGCCTAATGAATTTGCTATGTTAGGTAAAATACTTTTATCAATTGATAGTTTAGGCTGCTCTTCTAATTTATATGTTCTTGTTAATGCATCTACATATGTCCATAATATATCAAAATGTTGTCCTATCATATTTACAAACAAATCATATTCAGAATTATTTGCATCTAATCTGATATGTTCAGGTATCGATTTAATTAATGCTGATTCATTTTGTTCGTCATATTTTGAAGCTGTTGCACTCACTCCTTCAAACCAACTAGTAGATAAAGATCCTGTAGTCTGATGAACTTTATATTTACCGTCGTGTAAATATTTCGGCCATGGCATAATTTTATAATGCTGAGCTCCTATATATCCTCCGTCAATACCATGTGTAGTTAAACTACCAGTAGGCTCATAATAAAGATATTTTTCAAATGCATCAAATTTTCCTATTATTTGATTTTTTCTGCTTGTAAATTTACTAATATTTCCTTGCAATGTACCAGTATCAGATCCACTAGCATTTTGTAAAATGTTTAACTGCGAATCATAATATTCCATTAATTCTAATTTGTATTTAAAATTAGAAACTCGTTCGAACGCCGATGAATAATTAATAAAATTTTGAAATCCAGTATAATCAATTCCTAAATTTATGCCCGATAAAGAACCTGAAAAATATGAATCAACTATTTGTTGTGTTGTGGTTGTATTAGCATCTAATAAATCATTCCAAGATTTAAAATTAGTTTCTGTTATTGTATTATATTCTGCTTCAACTTCAAAATTAGGTCCCCTTAAAAGATTTGGCGCAGGTGGTTGTGGTACTCTATTTATATTAATACTATCAATAATTGAATCACAATATTGTTCAATTATCCAACATGTATCATTTAATTGTATATCATCTTCTAATGGATCTAATAATCTTATAACTAAATCATCTTCATTAATCCATTCTTTTTGATTAATAATTTTATAAATTTTATTTTTGCCAAAATTTAATGCTATATCAGCATCAAATGCTGATGCATATTCTTCCATGTAATTAGTTAATATTGCTTTTCTAGCATTCTGATCAACTTCTTCGATATCTGGACGCAATACTACTTGTAATTCTCTTCTGTCTGGCGATATTTCTTTTACAACTACGGATGGTAATTCTGAAACGCCTATCAATGGTTTATAGACATTAATTACTATATTAAATAAACCTCGTTGAATATTAATGTTATTTAGTTCTGTTACAAAGTCTATATAAACACAATCTTTATCTTGTATAAAATTAGTAACATCTACACTAGTTAAAAGTTCATTTGTAGTAGGGGCATATAAATGCATTTCCACGCGTGGATTGGCATTTGGTATGGTCGATAATTGTTTTAGATTTAAAAACTTTAAAGTATCTTCTTTCCATACTATGCCAGTACGTAATCCTTTATTATCTAATATTTCTTCACTATTTGTGTATCTATCTAATGACATTATTATGTATAATCTTTATCTTGGTAATTATCAAATGTTTTTCCCGGAAAATAATTTTCTACAGCCGCTTTAGCATCTGCTGGCCAAACAATAAAATATTTTCTATTTCGATCATTTAATGATTTTCTCACATACTGTATTGCAGAATATTGCTGTCCAATCATATATTTAACTGCTTCATCAATCTTAGTTTTAAGTTCCTCTCCTTTGACAAATAAATCTAAATCTATACTATCAAAATCTGTTTCAATTTTAACTAAATCATCATATATAGCTTGAAATTGAGATAATGTATTTGAATTAATTACTCTTTCATCTATAACATTTATATCATCTAGCGCATTGTCAATTAAAGTTCTGTAATTTATAAACGAGCCATCAATATAAGCCGCATAATCAAAAAGATCTACAGGAGTTTCTCCTCCTGCATCGTTAGGCACAGTAAGTCCTGATACATCTTTTTTTACAAATGTATCATAAATATATGATCCAATAATTAATTTAATGTATGCTCCTCTTTTTACTAATCGTTTTTGTCTTGTACCTGCAAAATTTCTAGGTAATCCTTTTCTATCATCCTGACCAGGCGGTGTTATATCTACATCAAATGCAGCTGTAGTTGCAACGGCTGCTCCTGCTAAAATACCAGCACCGGCAATGAAGGGAGCAGCAATCACAACTCCGGCACCTAAAGCCGCAGTACTACCGGCCGCAATAGCAAACGCAGCTGCGCCGCCGGCGGCAGTTGCCGCAGTTGCTCCACCTCCTATAGCTGCAGCACTTCCAATTGCCTGTCCTAATGTCCTTTGTCCAATTGCTTGTATAGTATCTTCTGTAAATAATCGTTTGATCCCAAATACATATCCATCTAAAGTATCTAATAACGAATCTCCTTGTTCTACTAATAATGTAAAATCTCGCGTACCAGGTTTATAAAATATTTCATCTTCTTTACGTTTATTCATAAACAAAAATACTCTATCTGCCTTTTCTACTAATCTCATAAACTGCGAATCGCTATTTTTTTGTTTGAATCTGTTTCTTATTTTCTTTTTTATATACTTAAATTTATCATTAGAAAACATTACTTTGTATATATCACTATTCGGTCCTAAATTTTCTAAAGCATAACTAATGTAGTTAGCTGGCTGTGCGTTAAATCGTTGATCTAATTCTGCTGCTCTCGCTGACAACTGGGGCAATGTTTCCATTATTTGTTTTTTGATCGCATCAATTTGAGCTTGTGCATTTGCTTGTACTTGTAGTCTTATCAATTGGTCAGATGGATAATATGCTATCGATCCGGGTGGCTCATATGGCTGTAAATGTTCTATATCAAATGAATTGCCCCCATTGCTATAGTTATCTAAATATTCCTCATATTCGGCCGAATCCAATCTATCAACTTCTGCTATATGTGCAAAATCACTCCAGCCTGGAGATTTATTTTCAGCTGCTACGCCTTGAATATAATTTACTAATATATCATATAAAGGATCATTAGGATTAATTATACTTAAAAATGTTCTAACACCTTGCGTAATCTGGTCAATATCTGATTGTGTAATATTTTCATCTTGAAATACAGTCATACCTCCATTTTGAATCAACACATTAGTTAATCCTCTATCTCCATATAATCCAGCTGTTAAATAGCCACTTTGAAAATTTCCTGTTATAACAGAATCAAATGCTGCAGGATCTTCTGTGAAATCGATACCGGATACATCAAAATTATTTACTAATGCATATTGCCTTAGAACATTTGTTGCTATAACCTGTTTCCAATAACCGTTAATCATCATTCGTAATAAAAATACTTTATCATCAGATCTTATACCCGGATCCTGATCCACTATTGCATCATCGTATGGTATAGGCCATTGCAAGGCGATCATTTTTCCTTCAAATTTTTCTCTTAATTTTTCTCTATAAGTTTGTTTTTGATAAACTAAATTATCATAAAATCCATTTAATCTTTTACCTGGAATTAGCAAGTAATCTCCTGGATCTCGTTCGAACTGCACAGCATTCTCATCCTGGCCAGGCGCATATCCACTATCAAATCTTACTCTAGGATTCCATGATACTGATCTATCTAATACTTGTCTAAATCTAAATTCTTCTACAGGATCGACATCTCTATCTACATCGCCTTCGTACTTGCCATCTAATTGCATATCGAAATCTCTAACCTGTTCTATCGTTGCCTCATTTATATCACTGTAAGTTTTATCTCTTTCTACTAACATTACTTCTAATGTCTTATAATTTGGTATTGGAAGTGCTGTACTATTCTGTATAAAAAACACACAAAATGTAGTTTTAATAACAGTATCTAAATCTATTCCAGCATCAATACGTTCTTGTATTGTAGCAGGACCTCTTTTAATATATTCATTATGAAAGTCTGGTGGATTTAAACTTATTTCTTTGTTAATTAAAAACAATCCATCTACTCTAGGTGCAGATAAAGATGTTGGATCTACATAAAAGTCCCACTCATCATCTAATATTTCATCTAAATCTTCTGTACCTAGCGACGGTAACATTTTATCTAATTTATATTTTGAATATTCTGGATTATCGGCATTTAATGATACAACTTTATTTTTTCCTCTATTAGATAATTTTAAATCATCGGGCGATACTAATGCTGCGTTAGATGGCTCATCAGCTGTATGAGAAACTAATGTTTTTCCATTTAAGTAATTTTCATCTTCCGGAAATTCTTCTTTCATTACATTAAGTAATAATGAATGCAAATTTTCTTCAGTCGCTTGAATACCTTCGTTGCCTCTATTTAAAAATCTATTTTCTGCCATTATTTAACTACTTTAAAATAAAATCTATCATCAAATATTTGTACGTCATCATCACTATCTCTAATCACTTTTAATTTAATTTTATAATATCTTTCTGGCATGAAACTATTTAAATCTAAATTAAAGAAATTTCCATTACCATCACATGAAATTTGCGTTGCATTTTTATTGGTTTCGTCGAACGGAATCAAAGCTTCATCTGTAACGCTATCACAGATACTATAATAACTTGTTATTGGTAATCTATCTTGTGTTATATAAAAAGAGCTAGTCGCATATGACTTAGGAGGAAATTCAGGTCTTACGCCTAATCTAAATTTAACTTTTTCTCCTACATTATATTCAGGCTTAATATTTTTGATATACGGAATATATGTATCAGACGATATTTCACTATAAGAGCCTGTTCCTGATAAATTAATATTATTATATGCAACTTCTAATCTAGGTACAAATACTGTATGAGTTTCTCTTCCAAAATATTTTATAGACCCTAATATATCTCCGTTAATTTCTTGTTCATAATTTCTTTTTACGATGAACCCATTATTTGTTATATCCCCATCAATCCATCTTTTGACTATATCCGTAACATCCATTCTGATATCTGGAGATTGATTTTCGAATGATTGACTTGCCTCATATCCAGATCCTGTCATCCATGTACCGCCCCCTAATCTTTCAGTGACTCCTAAATTATTATAACTAGCAGCAGAGCCTGTATTCCATGGTACTGCAGATGTGCCTGATTCATCTCCGGATCTATTTAACCAAGATGATCCGACGCGCGTTTCTGGTATATCAGAAAATAATCCATTACCATTATCCCATGATTCTGAAATTGGAAAGGCCTTTATTGTATATGATAATGGCAAATCAGATGCTTCAGATGCTTTGATATTTAAATAAACAGATGACGATAAAGCACTTGTTCCTATAGGAGGTATTTTGCCATTTGATATATCATTACTAATAGAAGTTATTTGTGATCCAAAATCTAATAATATTCTTGTATTTGTAGTATTAGCTTGTACAAGACCATTTATTTTAGATCCACTAGCTACTTTAGTTAATTCTAAAATTTGATCAATTCCAGTATTCTGTTTTGGAAATCTTTCATATAATGTAGTATCTCTTTCTGCAAAATATAATTTATACATTTTTCATCCTTTAGTTTTTAACTATCTTTCCTTTAATATCTTGATTAGGATATTTGACTTCAAATATACTTGGATCTAGACTAGGATAAATAATGTTATTTTTAGTTGCTGTTTTTATGTCATATAAATTTCCAGAATAGCCTTTTGTAATATCATAAAAGTTTACAATTTCAAAATCTGCTACGCTTTGAACTCCTTCTACTTTATCAAGTTCTGTCATTAAATTAGATATATTTAGTGCCATATTAATTTGCATTTTATCATTATCTAATATTTTTTTAAGTAAATCGACACATCTTATAAGAACTTCATTACTGTTAAATGATGGCCTAGGAACAATTTCAAAATTTACTCCTATATTAATTATATGTGCAGTTTTGATATTAATTGCATCTGTTAACATTCTAAAATTTGATAAATAAGTTCTTAAATTTTGTTTTAAAGCCGGATTTAACGGTACTAAATTTTTATTAATATCATATGATAATGTATACAAATTCAATGCTAATGGATTTGATATAGTATCTCTCGGATAAGTTGTGTCATTACTATCTTGCTGTGTATCTCCAACAATATATGCTTTTGCAACAGATCCAAATTTTCTTGGTAAAGAATAACATCTTACAATATAATCTTCTCTTGTTATAGCTCTATTTTGAGATGCAAAAGATGCCATGGCATTTTGTCTTAATGTTTCGATATCTTCTTTTTCTCTTCCGCCCGTCGCCGGTATTGCGTTATTAATAGCTACACTAGATTTGACAAATGCTAAGTCTACCTGTCCTAATGACTGATCATCATTATATTCAATTTCATTGATAGTTGTAATAGAATTTACATTTGAATTATCAGATACACCTCCCCCTACACTATATGTAACTGTTAAAGAAATATTATCCGGTGCTAAACCATATGTCCTTGTTCTTAAAAAATTAGTTGGATCTAAATTTGTTGTAGTAGTTCTTTTTAAATATTCTAATCCCATACCTACATTTTTTGGATTAGGTATTAACTCTTCATCTGCATCTGAACTTATACCAGAACCAAATACTAATTCAAATGTATTATCATCTCTTAGTCTTTTTATAAATCTTCTAGGGGTTCTTTTTAGTTTTAAAATATAAGGCACGGTAGATTTATATTCAGATAATGCCTCATCATTAAATTTTACATTTAAAATATCTTCAAATATAGTATCCTGTGCTAAATAATCTACTTCATTCCAAGTGTTACCTCTGCTATCTACAACAGAAATAATATCTAATAAATTTGTATCTGGCAGTGATAATTTATCATATGATTTTGGATCACCAAAAGAAAAAGTTGCTGTTTTAACATCTCCTGAAACTACAGGTACAGATTTTTTTAACAAATAATATTGTACATTACCGTCTGCATCTAATTCATATACTGATATATCAATTGGATCATTAGATCCGCTAGATCTAAAATCTATTGGCTCTAAAGATCTAAAATTTACTCCTGCTGTATTTGATACTTGCATGCCGGCATTAATATTTAAGGCATATCTATAATCTGGCATTGCATCATCTCCTGTGCCTATTGCTGGTAACAGTTGATAAACATCTAATTCGGTTCTAGCAGGAGAATTTAATTGGGTCTGATATCCGAATAATTGTGCCAATTTTATGACACTACTATTTTCTTGAGCTTCGCTTAATATACTTTCTCTGAACGACTGATCAGAATAGTATGATAAGACATCTCCTACATATGATGCCATTTCAATAAACATCATACCTGGTGACGATTCGTTGAAATCTGAATATGTATCTGGGAAATAATTTTTTGCAAAATTTACTAAATTACTTCTAAACTGTCCAAAGTCTTTGTTTATATATTTTATATCTTTTTTAACGAGAGACATTAATATCCTCCTCCTATGTTATTGGCAACAGGCGCTGTTGATTGTTGTTCAACATTTTCTTCTTGCACTACAATTCCATCTGATGAAGCAAACACTGTAATCAATTGATTTGCTCCTCTTTCAGATACTTTAAATGATAATGTTATCACTATTTGATGTTGATCTATATTTTGAAAAACACGTAATTCTTCTATTATAATATAAGGTAACCAAAATTTAATATCTTCATTTAACGACTCTTGCAATTCTAGAATCAATTCTTTTGTATTATTTTCAAATAAAGATCTTTGTATATCAGTTCCAAAATCAGGCTGATATAATCTTTCTCCTTTTTGAGTTAATATTAAATTTTTCAAATTACTCATGGCTTGCTGTTCTATAGTATAAGACGATTTAAATACTCCTTTACCTGCCCCAGGCTGAGAATTATAAGTTGATGATTCAGATCTAGATCCTCCTGCATCTTTATTAAAAGGCAATAATATGCCTAAAGGCTTATCTGGCGTTTCGTTATAAAATTGATATGTATAAACATTTCTTGCCAATTATCGTTTTCCTTTTTTCTTATCTATTGCTTTCATTAAAGCAGAATAATCTTTTGTCATTGCATTTACAGCCGTCTTAACACCTTCATTAGACATATTAACTGCTTTCCCTTGTATATCAGTTACTGGCGCAACATGCGGAACTCCAGGATCTGTTGACATCATTGATTTAAATGATTGTGCCATGCCACTATCAAAACTCATTGCTCTATTTTCTTGCAATGGGCCGGTACTATTTAAAATATCATTTAACATAGGATCTTTAACATATTGTTTTTGTTTCCTAGGCTGTTTAGATACTACATTATTTAAGTTCATTCCATGACTAATAACTTTTTTATGATCTACTTTTTTTTCTTGTAACAATTCTTTCATTTCTGTTCGAACTGCTCTTGTAACTTCTTCTCGTATAACTTTACGTAATAATTTTACGAATGATTCCGATTTCATGATTTTCCTTTTAAATAAATATGATTATATACTAATTCAGTTATGATATTCCGTTAAATACTACTATGGTAAAAGGTAAAGGTGTTGGCGGCGTAGCCGGATCTTTGAATCCTATGTATATACCTATTATAGATGATAAATGATTCTGAAATGCCGTAACTAAATTTTTTGCTGTTGCTTGTGGACTAAAACTTTTTGACATGGCGAAGTGTAGATCTTTTGCTAATTGTATTGGATTGCCGGGAAATAAAACTATGGGGCTAGGAAATATAACTACAGGGTCATTAACTATTGCACTACTTATTATTTTAGCTTTGAGATCATTTCCAGTAGCTGGTTGTATTTGGTCGACCCCGGCAAAATCTAATGCTTGATTTAAATCACTTTGAGATATAACATATCCTGCAACTATAGGAGCAAAACACGGAGGGGCCGCTGGCAATGGACTAATAGTAACTCCTATACTCGGAGTCCAATATTTCATAAAGGCTACTGCAACGGGGAGATAGTCTTTAAATGCCAAATCATCATCTTTAGTTGAATTGGTATTCAACATTTGAGTCATTGCATCTCGTAATATTTTTTGTCTAAGAACTCCATTTACTACAGGCTGTGTAATTGTACCTGTCGAATATTTTAGTGATATAGGCGTTGTAGCAACCGTATAAGCTCCTGCTAAAAATTTTACAAATTTATCTTGACTAAGAGTTGTTCTAGTTAAAAACTCTACTACAGATCGTTCAAATGGTTGCCATAGTGCTGCCATATTATTGTTTCATTCGTGCTAGTGCTGCTTGTATTTTTGTTAGTCCAGCTTGCAATCCTGGGTTAGGTCCTGTCGGGCCAACGCCTGTTGCATATGGTGATGATGCCTGAGCAGTTTTCATAACTTCTTTCAAAAAGTCTTCAAATAATGTAAAAAATTCATTCATATTCATTTGCCATTTAGGCGTAGCAATATTAACAGATTTTTCGGCTGATAATAAAATATAATCTTTTCTAGCATTTAAGAATAATCGATCAGATGAAATTATTACCTGCGAATCCTTATAACTTTTTACACTGCCTTGCGTTTCACCAGCGCCTAATTTTTGCTGTGATGAATTAATTTTTATTTCCTGATCAGATGTTAAATAAATAAGTGATTTATCTTCATCTGGTTTTTCGATTATAAAATTTTCTTCTGATTGTTCATATCCATTTGTTAACATAAGAATTGGACTCATTGGCTTATCACCTTTCCATGGAGTCTCTTTATTCTCATACTCTATTTTTCTTTTAATACCATTTTCTTCAAGATCTTGTGGTTTAGTATTATTAGATGAAAATCTGATAGCCGATCTATAACGTGAATAAAATAATTTATCACCTTGATATGGCTGTAGTTTAGTAACCTCGACGTTATCAGAAATTTTTAATGGAGAATCTTCTTTGTCTATACCATTAGCTAATGGATCATCTGATGGAGGGAAAATATTATTTAATCCTATCAATCTGTTTTCATTCAATTGATCAAAAAAGTTAATTGAATTAGTATAGTATAATTTTTTAGTTTTTATAAATGGATCTGCATTCTTATCTATTAAATTAATTACTAAAACATACTCACCAAATAATGGTATATTACTTACATGCGGATCTAACGGATATGCAGGCGCGACAACCATACTTTTATTGCCGGTACGATACTTAACTTTGATACAGCCAAAAGGATATTCTTCGCCGGTATCTTTGTCTTCGCTTTTTTTAAATGAGATCTGGTTGTTTACTACTTCCGCTATGAAATAACTTGCCATTTACTTCCTCGTCATGTTGTTTTTTAATTGACTTAATTTCATCTTCAGCTTCTTCAAGTAATTTTTTTCTTTCTTCTTCAGTCATGCCAAATTCGTTGCCATCATCATCAGATTTAGATGTAACTAACCTTTGTACTACAGCTGCTAATTTAACTAATGCATCATCATTCTTTACTGATACTTCTAAATAATCTTTTAGTAAAGGAGCTATTATAGTTGCATCTCCTATATTTTTTATGAAAGGTTTTAGATCTTGTATCAAAGAATCTATTTGACGCGACTTCTTTTTTGAATTATGATAAACATCTTTCATCAGATCGGAAAAACTTGTTCCTTGAAATAATTCAAAATCGTTCATAGATCCTTTTTAATAAATATAAAGGAAAAAATATTATGTAAACAAATGACCCGATAGTTGATATGATTTTAACATTTTATGAAAATCTTTTCTCATTATGTTAATCACTTTAGTAATATTCTGGGTCTTAAGGCCGGTACGCTCTCTTATTAAAATGTAGATTGCTTTCTTATTAAAATTTTCTATATTATCTGACATTCTAAAAAGTTCTACTACAGTATCTGCTACTAATATATCTTTCTTGTTAGAAAAAATCATATTAATATTTTGATCATACCAATCACACCATAATTTTACAAAATCTCTTAAAGATTCTTGATAATTAGATAATGACATTTCATTAGTAACATCGCGAGATTCATCAATTAAAGTAGTATCTGCTTTTCTTTTAAATTTTTGATAATTAGAATTATTTTGTATTATTAAATAATTTTTCGCTATTATTGAAAAATATGAAAATGCTTTACCTTTTCCATTTTCAAATTTATGTATTTTTTCATTTAAAAATGCAACTACTTCACATTTAATATCTTCGTATGGTATATCGAAATATTGAAACTTAAACGTATGATAAATATTTTCAACTAATTTATTAAACGGATAATCTATATATTCTCTATATACTTTATTACGCAAGTGTTGCTCTGATTCATTATTATACGCTATTATAGCTTCTTGTGTTATATACGTAAAATATTGTTTCTTAGAAGGCTTTCTACCCCGTCTTGCTTTCGGTGGTAAGGTCTCTTCTACTTTTACCCAATCATAAAAATCATTTACTGCTCCCATCAGAATCTCGAATTTAATTTTTCAGATATATCTTTCATCTCTTTAAAAACATAACCAGTTTCATCATCGGATTCAAAAGAACCCAATCTATCGATTTGTTTTAATTTAGAATTAGATTGCCCAACTTGAGTTTTTAAATCTTTAAAAAATGTATAATAATCTACATTAGATTTTTCTAAATCTTCTATATAGTCTTCGCCGGCTTCAACTTTACGCAATAAATTAACATTAAATAAAACTGATGCTAATAAAAATACTGATAATATTATTATTGTAATTAACATATTAATCTCCAAATAATTCTCCAAATAATTTAGTTGCATCTACTTTATCTGTAGATAATTTATTTGTTGGCTTCTTTTTAGGTATCGGTGCTGACGGCACTTCGTCTCTCCACATTTCATACTCTATTCTAGCTGCCATTAAATCTGCTTGATGCATTACATATGGTAAATTTGTTCTTAATTTAGATTCCTTCATTCTAGAAATAAAATATGGTTTATTACTTTCATCATATAATCCATCTGTACATTTTATTCCTATCATTTCATTAAAAGATATCTTAATCTCATAATGTTGTAACAACCAAATAGATAAATCATTAACTAATGCAAACGGATTTTTAGGATTGACTTTAAATATTTTTCCTTGATTTTTTCTATGCCATTCTGAATCATTATATACATAAACTTCATTACCTTCGCCCGGGAATCCTATTTTGCCTAAATCATGGTTCAATGCTACAAACATTAATTCTTCTCTAGTATAGCCTGTCATGTCAGCTCCCATTTGAGTCCATAACTCATAAACATTTCTAGCACATTTAATTACTCTTAATACATGATCGACATATCCTCCTATAAACGCATTATGATAATGATCTACACTTGATGCTGGCGCTGTACTAATTCTTTCTTCGTATTCATTATACAATTTTAATAGTTTCTCTTTTCTATCTCCGGTAAATTCTGTTTCAATTACCTCTAATAAACTATTCCAATTATTTGATATTTCTTCTGCTTTTAAACTCATAACTTTATATTATTTGATCTACTACTCCATATTCTACTAATTGTTCTGATGTTAAGAAAAAATCTGTTTTCATCATTTCTCTCCACCACGTGGCATCTTTTTTAGTTTTGCCTTCCAACAAATTATATATGGTCGTTTCTAATGTTCTTATATTATCGACATATGCTGATATATCGCTCATCTTGCCACTAATAAAACTAGATGATTGATGAAACATAACTGATGATCTTTTACTCATCATTCTTTGTCCGGTACCATGAGCTAATATTATCGCCGCGGCCGAAAATGCTTTACCTCTACATATTGTATTAATTTTTACTGATAAAGATTCAATATAATCTATCATACCTAACATGTCATATATATCTCCACCAGGCGAGTTAATAATTAAATTAATAGGATTATCTTTTTCATTATCATCGCGATTAGAAATTATAGATCTTACTTTGATCATAAAATCCACTAAACTCATTTCGGTTATTTCATCATTTAAATAAATAACCGAGTCATCAAAATCAACTAAATTAGTTGCTATGTCAGATAATTTAGTATAAGGACTATCTTCTATTTCTTCTTCTACTTCTTTAGCCTTAGGCTTTTCTTCATATAAACTCATACGTTAATATAATAACTTTTTTTCGTAAATCCTAATCAAATTAATTTTTTAAGTTGTCTTTCTATTTTTTTAAGATCTTTTTGATGTTTATTTTTATCTTTTTTCCATTTAGCTTTACCTAATTGTCCTCTAACAAACACCATTTGTTTTGATAACTTATTTTTTAATTCTTGTTTCTCCCTTTTAGTTAATTTATTTTTACTAACTACTTTGGGCGTCGGCGGCAATGTACCTTTCAACCTAGGTTGTTCAACCCCTTTATGAAAAACTCTACCATCTTCATGAACAAATTCTTTCATGAATTGCCATCCTCTTATCATACCTTTTGATTGATATCCTTTTGAAATTTCGGGCGGAGCTGATATTTTCCTAGTACAACAATTACATAAAACTGATAAAGTATATTCTGCTACTTCTTCGTAATTTTCGCATATCTTACCTCCGAAATATTTGTTATCCGGATTACTATTTTTGCATATCATATAACGTAAACCATTACGTCTAATTGACTTGTAACTATATTTTTTCTTTTTCATGTCCAATAAGCGTTTCTTGTTCTTTCTTGTGGGTTTTCTGGTTCTTTTGGGTTTTCTTCTTCTTTATAAATATCTTCTTTATCTTCTGCTTTTTGGTTAGTAACTGCATCATAATGTGTTCCATCGTTTCCATTACTACCGATAATATCCATCCTCCTATCAGCTTCTTCTTCATTCCAATTATCATAGTCCTCTCCCGGTAAAGGTGAATTCACATCTAAAATACTTTCTTTATTTTCATTATGTATATCAAAAGCTTTATTCGCTCCTATTAATAATACAACTGCTAATGGGTCGAATACAAAAATAAAAATAAGTATAAACCAATTGACTACTTGATTCATAGGACGATCTAATAATTCAGATACATACTTTAAAGGCCCTACTTCATTTGCTGCTTCTGAATTTGATTCTAAATCTAAAACATTTAAATCTAATTTTGTAATAGAATCTGCTAAGGACTCTATTTTAATAGATACCTTATCACGTTGAATTTTAAAATCATTTAATTGTCCTTGAAGTACTCTTCTAGTTTTAGACGATGTAGATGTCATTATCTGGCCTGTCTCCTTATCTCTCCATTGTACTTTATTATTAGAAAGTCCTTTTGATAATTCTGTTATAGAATTAGCTAATTGATTTTTTTCAGAAGAATAACTATCCATTTGTTCTTGAAATCTACTTTTCTTCATTTCAATTATTTTAACTTGTTTATCAATAATAAATAATTCATTAGCTGTTGTCTGATATGATGCTGTTAAGAATCCGTATATTCCAATAGATGTAATAAACATTAATATTAAAACTGCACTTGTTAAATAACCCTTGAGTAGTATATTAATTTTTTTCCAATAACGATGTAAATATGTTGCCGCAACTAATTTTGAAACTTCTAAAATACTTGCCATGATAGCAACTGCAAAAGCTTGTGCTGCAAATAATTTACTAATACCGAATACGCTATAATATGCAGCACAGCCAGCTAATGAAAGTGCTGATGCCAGTACAATATATGCAAATATTTTTTTCATTTAACATTAGCTAAGGCTAACTCTATCAGCTACAAATTTTAACTTACTTCTGATTATTCCTAATCTTCGTACAGCTTCATCTGTATTGATAGCTTGCTTTTTTGCTAGATCTTGCATAATAAATATCATATTATCAGCTTCATCTAGTTCTCTTAAAACACTATCTTTGTCTTTCATAACTTACCTTATTTTTCTTTTTTTTAGCATAAATATCTCGATACTTGAATAATGCCAACTCTTTTGCTTTAGCTTCTAGAACAACATCTATACGATGTCCATAATTTTCTATAGGTCTAAGAACATAATCTGCATGAGCTTGTTCTTTAATTTTCGAGAATTCTTTTTTATATTTAGCAAATGTAGGCCATTCATCAATTTGATCCCAGCCTATTCCATGCTTAGCACATACTTCGGTTAAGTATTTTTTCTTTTCTATTCTTCTAGATTCTGAATAGTGAGTACATTGAACGACATTTTTAGGCCAAGTAGATCCGGCTAACTCTAATGCCTCGCGTTCAGTCAATTCATCAGTATGAAATGTATGATGAAAATAATCGAATGTAATAGGAATGCCAATTTCTTTATGAAATAAATCATACAATTGTCGTACACTATATAAAGAAGGCTTATCATCATTTTCAACTACTAATCTAGCTTTGCAATTATCAGATAATCGTTGCCAACCGTTTATCCATCGTTTAGCAGTAGACTTTCTATCGCCATATGCGCCGGCAATATGAATATTAATTTTATTTTCATGAGATGGATCGAATCCCATTATATCAAATAATTGAGAATGTCTTTCTAATCCAATAATAGTTTTATCAACTACATCCATGTTAGGAGATCCTAATACATGAAATGGTCCTGGATGAGTAGTTAATCTATGTCCATTTTTTCTTGCATATTCACCACAAGCAAATAGAACGTCACATATCTCTTCATAGTCAGGCAAATTTTCTAATTCATAATGATCATGCCATGGAAATAATTCAGAACCAATTCTAAATAGTTTGATATTATTTTCTTCATTCCAATGTAGATACATAAACAAGTCATTAGCATTAGCTAATGCTTTTTCGCTTAATATATCCAGGCGATCAGGAAACCAAGTTGCTTTCCTAACACCTCGCGAGGTAGTTACTCTACCTCCTAATTTTTTAGGTCTATTAGTTAGTGTCATATTGACACACGCATAGCCTACTCTTACTTTTTCATCCATATTTAAATATAAGTAAAATTTTTCAATTAGGCAAATTATTCTTCAACTATTTCTGCATCATCAATACTATCACACAAGTAATATATGTCATCTTTTTTTAGTATTGTGTTAACCATAAAATAATCCTTAAGGTCATCTGAACTAACGTTAGACGGTATTGTTGATTGCTTTAAAGTTCGTTTTAATACGAATCTATTACCATTAAAATTTAGATGTTTATACCAATAACTCATAATCAAAGACTGCGGGTCAATTTAATTTACTTTATTGTAACTGATTTAGGTTTGCTATCTTCTGAATAGGGCGCATGAAGTTGTAGTAAACCGTTTTGTAACTTGGCATCTAAATTAGATAAATCAAATTTTCTAGAAATTCTCCATCCAAAATTAAATGACCTTTTTGCTATGTTACGTTGAATATAATTTAACTCATTTTCTTTGTTTGATTTTTTATATTCAACTTTTAAAATATCTCCCTCTATAGTAAGATTGATATCTTTTTTTGTTAAACCTACACATGCAATATCAATATTAAGTCCTTTATCTGACTCATATATATCTACTGGATGGTTGACTCTGATTTGATTGAAAGGAGCAAATTCTCCTTCTTGTTCGAAAAAATTTCTGAATAAAATATCGAACGGCGATGTGCCGAATGTTGTTAGTGTTCCCATAATTAAACCTCCTTAAATTGTTTATTATTTTATTGTTAAACTTTAGTTTTAACGTAATTAAATGACCCGCAGTATCTTTAATTACATATATAAATATACTAATTTTCGCAAATTGGCATATGTAGTTTGATAATTTGAAAGGCTTTAAAATACCTATAATTATCTAATGTTGTTTTTAATACTTCTTTATCTCTTAATAATATATGACCCTCTAACCATATACGTCTTGCAAACGAATTGATGAGAGATAAATTATCAGAATTAAATGCAATTACATCATCATATTTAGTTATACAAATCCTATGTTCGCCTATAATAATATCTTCAACTTGTGCTAACTTTAATTCTTCTTCTTGAACTTTTTGATATTTAGCTATTTGTTTGAGCATCGCTCCTCGAGTACCTAACTTATCGATATCATAAAGATATTCTACTTTATTTGAACTATTTAATAAAACAAATAAATCAAAATCATCTTCGAATATTTCTATTTGCTCTAATGACATTATTTTTCTTCCGTGATTCCAAATACAGTTTTAAATTGATTTAATTTTAAATTTTTCTTGGTAGATGCTTTGTTAAAGGCCTCTGCAATACTATTGGCCGTAATAAATCCAATAGCTTCTTTTTTACTATCTGATAAACTAAAATATTTAAATGTTTTCATTTTATATAAATATCATTTTAACTTACCTAGCAAGCCAATTTGATAAGCTCTTTCCATGGCCGATTTCGCTTCTTTACAAGTTTCCTCAATCCTTTCAAGTTCTTTAAACGTTACATCAAATGATTTATTTGCTATACAAAACTTTCCTATAACCTGATATTCATTTTTTGTAATATACTGCTCCGCAGTTAAATTATTTGATAAATCAAAATCTATACTACTATATAGTTTACCAAATTTTCTTACTCTTTTTTCGTCGATAGCGTATCTACTATTTACACTCATTTTTGTATTTTTTTAATAATTAAACAAAATCCGTCCTCAGCTATAGAATGATCTAAAATTACATTTCCAAACTTATTCTGAGCCCAGTTAAATAATTTACCTCCGTCATGACTTATTAATCCATTACCGAGATTTGTACCAGAAGTGAATAATGCAACAATGCCATCTTTAGCATGCCTATACATCACTTCTAATGTCTTACATGTATAAGTAAAGTTATCTATATTTAAGTTCGTATCATATCTTAAATTATTAGATCCTACATTTACACACCAATCTTTAATTATATTGCTAGATAATTTAGACCAATCACTTAGTATAAGTTTATCAGATATATCAGGATAAATTTTCTTACCTGCCGTAATTAAAGGTTCATTAAAATCTACTCCCGCATAATCTACTTCACCGTATTCAGATTTATGCATGGAATATAAATCGCCTCTACCACAGCCGAAATCTAATATACTAACTTGTTCTGGAATATATTGCAATACTGTTCTATAAACATTCCATTGTATTTCTCTATTATCATATCCAACTGCTTCTGAAGAATTTTCTAAATATGATATATCGTCTATATTATCAGATTTCTTTTTAGGTTCTTCTTTTTTAATAATTTTTTTTATTTTATCTAACATATGATGACCTCCTTTTTCTTTTTTCTATTCTTGCCATCTTAGCTTCAAATCCTTTAAGATCTAATCTCATCGGATGAGTTCGATTAAAATGTTGAGTAGTCTTACATGATAATGCTGCATGGCTCCAAGCTTCATCTTCGGTTAACGCCGGCGGAAGGAAAAATTCTTCCGCCAATGCATAATCTCCGTCTATAACTATAAATGAGCCATCATCTTTTCTTCCTACTATTGCATTAGGATAATCACGTAATACTCTTTTCTTATCTTTATTCATAATTAAAATGATCTAGGTCCTACAACTGGAAATGAAAAATCTGCACATTTTTCATAATGATCTATAGTCATTTCTACATCTTCATTATAATTAGCTCTAGTATGTCCTAAAGACTTATCTAAATATAATTTAGTAGGATCATCTGATTCTGATAAAAAGGTATCGGTTAAAGCTGAATCTATAGAATATAAACTCTTTTCTTTATCTACCTGAACCAATGTATAACAATTACCTGCTTCAGATCTTATATCATAACCTAATACTTGATTTTTCTTTTTTCTAATATTAGTAACTATACCAACATTAAATTTATCATCGTTTCGAAAAACAACAATATTGCCTTCTGTATATGCTGCTTTCATTCTTAGGAATTTTGAGTTTCAATAACTTTACAGATCCTTGTATCTTGGACTGCTTTAACTTCGAAATCAATTCCTGTATCTTGGAAATCTTTATTGACTAATGCTTCTGCATGCGTTACAGAAGTTGCATTTACTAGATATTGCTCGGATACATGTTTTACACCTTTTGGAGTATCCGTAGCTACTTTTACTTTTGCTATATAATAACTCATTTTTTATTTTTTAATTTAACTTACTTAAATATAAGAAATATATTTCGTAATGGCAAAGCTTTTTGAAGCTTTTTTTAAACTATTTTCTATCTGAATAATGTTGATGGGGTTGTGTATGTGTTTGTTTATAATTGTAAGCTTTATAAGGATTCTTTTTTAGTTTTTTTGTAGTACTACATCCGATGGCTAAAATAAATAAAATTATAATAATTAATGTTAACTGTTTATTCATTAATCAAATTTATTATAATACATTTTTTTGCGATAATCTTTTGCTAATTTTGATAGAACATTAAACATAGCTGCCATATCATCCATTGTATCATAATTACCGTCTCTATATAACATGGCTAAGAATTCTTCCATATCATCCATTACAATATCAGAATTCTTCCATTGTTGTACAATATTAGATTTTATCCTAGCCTCATTTATTGGCTTATCATTGGACTCATTATGTTTCTTAGCAACATCATTTAATGTAGGTAATGGTTTACCTGATTCTCTTTCCCAAGCAAAGCCTTCTAATAATTTTTTTAGTTTCATATCTATCTTTATTTTTGTGGTGGTATTGGCATTGTTCTTCTGCCACCTTTTTTTCGAAGTTCTTCTAATTGATCAGATACTTCATTATCAGCTCGCATTTGTAACATTAATACAGATTCATCGCCTAATATACCTTCTAATGTTTTATATGTATCATAAGCAACGCTTGGATTAGCTGCTGCATTTTTTGCAGATTTCAGAGCTCCTTCTAATCTAGTTACTATTTCTTTTCTTAAAGAAGTTCTACTCATTGTACCAAAGCCTACAATATGTATTTGAGGATCTACTGGATCAAGTTTTTCTAAATCTAATACTCCGCCATATTTGTATTTTCTTTCAGATAATACGCTTTCAACTTCTTCTTCTATAATAGATTTTAATTTGTTATGTAAATCCGTTTTCTTCATTATGATCTTTTAGATTCTGTAACAGATTCTTTTCTATATTCTGTTACTAATTTTTTTATTTCTCCAATTGCTTTTCTTGCTCTTGTTGCTGCTGCCCTATTCCCTTTATCAACAAATTTAGAATGATTCTCTGTAAAGTCATTCCAATGTTTTTCCATTTCTCCGTAAATATCATTTGATGTCATAACGTATCCTTTCTTATAAATATGATGAAAGATTAGAAATAAGTAGCTTCTAAATCTTCGTCTTGTTTAACATAAAACTCTTTAAAAAATTCTACTTCTAATTGTTCTTCATCTATAACATCTAATGCTTGAAATATTAAACTTCCGTCTAAATATACTTCTCCTATTAATGTATTATCATCTATAAAGTATTCTAATTCTTCACCAGAAAAAGATTCATTTGTTAATATGTTTTCAATATCTATCATATACAAATAAATATATTTTTAATTAAGTATTCATTACTGATTGATAAGCTTTTTGATATTGTTGTTCTAGAGTTAGATTAGGTTCTTCTACTCTAATTTTTGCGACTTCATCGAACACTTTATATCTCTTACCATGTTCTTCTGCATTATATAACAATTCTTCTATTTGACTCATAGCAAAAAAAAGGCTACCGAAGTAGCCTTAAAAACTGTATTTATGATTTAAATGCTAATAACACTTCTCTGATCCCAATTCCTATAGCAATCCCGGCATATAATATACTACCGTTAAATAATAATGCTATACCGACTGCTCCAGCTAATGCTGATTTGAACCAGCTCGAATTTACTATTTTTTTCATAATATACTCCTTTGTTTATTTATAATAAATATCTATGCAATCATTTTACTTTTGATATGATAGGCATTTTTTACTTTAAATCCTATCATTGCTATACTTATACGTTTTTTAAGTTCTGTTATATTTTTTTTATTTTTACCACTCGGCCAATCAGAATGTAATATATATCTAAATACAGATGTATGTCTACTATTCTCTATAATACAGTTATAAGTGTGTTTGTATTTATATGGTTTCGCTAACATGATTGACTGTTAATTTAAGTTCTAATAACTCTTGTTCTGATAGCAATATTACGTCATGAAAATTTTTTCTTAAATCATGCTGAACTGCTCTTGCTGTAAGTATATCATTAAAAACTATAGTTTCTAATTTATTATTTGCTTGGTCGCGATGTATTATTATTTGTTTCATGTTTTAATTCTTTTTGTACTTTTTCCCAATACTGTAAAGTACGTTTACGTTTATAACCTTTAGGTCCTCCATTCCAATTTCTTGCAATTTTTTCATCAGAAGAATTTGTATGATGAAAGTCTTTCCATATATAAAACATTTGAATAGATTTTTTTCTGCTCCATCTATCTTTATTTTTGAATCGTAGTGTGCTTTCTTGATACTTTAATATCCTGTTAACTTCTCTTACCATAATTGGGCGTATTTGTAAACATCCTATAGAAGGAATTATCAAATGTTTATCTCCTACACAACTATCATTACCTCTACTTTCAACATATATCAAAGCATAAACTAAGCTCGAATCAGGTATATCTTCTTCAATTAATGGTATAGGCTCGGGTAAATAAACTATATAACTATTCTGACGATAGTTATCTATTATACTTCCTATTATAGGAAATGACAATATAAATACCCATTCAAATATTTTAGTCGACATTATCGGTATGGCAATGTTTATAAATTCTCTCGGCTACTAAATTCTTCCACGCTTGAATTCTACTAGAAGAAAAAGAATCTTTCTTCTTCGGATCGATAAGTACATGCAGATTAGATTCTAATTCTGCATCTATTATTCTTTTTATATCAGATTCGCTTTTCATGATTGGTAAGGTAATGTAAATCCTAAATTTTCACATCCTTCTTCGAACTCAACATGAAGATTATTTAATTCATGATACTCGTCCCAGGTGATAACTGGATTATCTGAATTAATATTACAACATAACTCCCAATCGTATTGAGATTTATTATTCCAACTTAAATTTACTTTTTCTTGATTC
>Ga0209232_1000038_pt1 | contig 77227 bp, 84 predicted proteins | sample ETNvirenome_2_60_FD_184066 | JGI IMG/M metagenome (GOLD analysis project Ga0209232, IMG submission 184066) | Marine viral communities from the Pacific Ocean - ETNP_2_60 (SPAdes) (version 2) | ecosystem: Environmental > Aquatic > Marine > Oceanic | place: Pacific Ocean | collected 2013-06-22 | reverse complement strand
TTGGATATGAAACATTGTCTTTATATGACTTATAGAACTGCTTTGCCAACTCAACACTTCTCTGCACAGGATAGAAGCCATCATATGGTAAGAACTTTGATATAGCCTTACAAGTTATAGACAGTCTTTGCGGTTCTGCAAATCCCTCATGATCATCAACAACAAAATCAAAACTCTTCATCAAGTCTGTTGTTGTAAAAACATCGTAAAACTTTTTAGTAGTACTATCCGAGTAGCCGGAGAGACCTCCTTTGATCGATAGGAACTCCCTAATAGGATTATCAACTGCTCTGCTTTGGTATTCTTCAACAAAATCACTAATGCGGAACTCTGGTATTATTGAATAATTTTTACCAATCAGCCTGATATCTTGTGCATAATCATCATATGAATCGTGAAAGGGGCCAGAGGATGAGGGGGCCTGCGCTGGTGTATCAAAATATGCTTCACCGGTCGAGAGGCCGTCTGGGTTGTTAAAATCAGTGGCTGCTGCGACTTCTAATAGTCCGGATGGAGCGACAACTGATTGACTTGTATCAGTAAAATGTCTTCTGGCATATAGTGGTGCTGGTTTCATTTTGGAGTTTATAAAACTCTGGGCATTCGAAGATGCTTGTGCATAGTTGTTCCATAAAATACCAAAAGAAGAAGTAGATGGTATGCCATGGTAATTATAAAACGGCTCAAATAAATTCTGCCAATTGGGATCAACATCGAGGGGCCAAATGCTTCTTTCACGGCCTGATGTGATCGACATGCCATCACCAGCTTGCTCTTGTCTGTTGGCTAAAGAGTCTCTCCAGTTAAATGTGAAAGTTGTTCTCCCTCTGGTATATTTCTTAAACGTATATTTCTCTGTGGGAAACACTGTTGATCTGTATCTTAAGAAGATAAATTCATCAATTGGGCTATCCGGATCGTCGATGGCTCCATTCAAATAAAGCCCAGTAATTCCATTGTATTCAAGTAGCGAGCTAGGCAACTCCTCCAAATCCGGCGTTAATAAATCTAAATGGCTGTTTGGCACATTAAACGTATTATTGATCTGATTGTTTGTGAAATTGTATATAAGATTATCAAAGGAGTGTCTGATTCTAAGCCTTCTCATTCTTGATGTTTCTCGGCCATAGCTAGTTTCAAAAGTATCAACTAAACCGAATGAGTAGGCTATTGGTTTGTGTCTAGCAACAACGCATGGCTCGTCGAATAGTGCCAAGTCCCCTTTTCTTGGAAATATGGTTTTTGTTTTGCCATTCAAGGTAATCGTTTTTGGCTTTGGCTTAAGCATTATTGACATTTTATTATTTTTGATCTGCTGTCTTGTCAAGGGATTATGGCTAAGCCTCGTTGATTTATATGCGGGCCACCCGTATGGGCCATTTCTATGGAGCATAAGGACAGGAAAAAAGGATGCTGTTGTTGGAAGATCATGAGAGAACTTGAAGTTTTTCATATATCTGTGGTCAAGTCCGTTATCTCTGTTGTATCCTATTGTATTTTGAGTGAGATCTGCGTCTGATTGAATAGTGTCTGTTATAAAGACCTTTTCCTTGCCAACATCGCCGGCATGTGAAGTCTGCTCTTCTACGCTAAAGCCTACTGGTTCGTAAATAAATGTGTTTAGACCAACAAAGTCTACATAATAATTAGCCATTCTATACTCCAAATATTTCTGATGCTGATGGGAAGTTTATCGGATAAATATCCGCATAGTTGCTCTCTTCATCAATTGTAACATTGTTCATAACCTCTGAGTGTCTTTCATCGGGGCTCAGGTCATACAAAATAGTACTACTGTCTCTGGCTTGAAAATCATCTGATTTGTGATTTAAGCCGGGACGATAGAAAAGCTTCGTAGCTGAATTGCTAGCTATGATGGTGTCTGTCATTCCATTATTGTATAATACCCCCACAGTGCTATCAGACAATTCAATGTCGTAGATAGACACATGGGACATGTAACCTTGAAGTCTTACTGAATTATTAGGTGATGGGAAATTTCCTATGGTAAGAGGATCAGTAGCAATACCTAACCAAGTGCCCGCAGGGCTTAGACTAGTTCTGGCGGCCTGTACGCTGTTTATATAAAACTTCGGCGAGAGAGTTAAACTGCCATCCCATGTGATTACTAGATGGGTCCACTCATCTTCTTCAATTAAGTTGTCGGTGATATATGATTGCTTTACGGCGGGGCCGCTGTAATTAGTGTGGAACCCTATTCGCCTTGTTGCTGTAGTATAACTAATCCGAATATGACCATTAGCACTGCCCTTGTCTCCAACATGTAGCAGGGTTTGGGCTGCGGCACTTCCTGTTACCTTGAACCAAAAGGCAAAAGTCATCTTTTTCGTTGATGATGCTGATCCAATTATACTGTTCCAAGTGGCGGCGCTACCGGCTTCTATATAAGAACCAGTAGTAGTAAAATTGGCGAATGTAGTTATGACGTTTCTCTCTTGCATTATTCCGTTAGGTGGTGCATATCCAACAATGTTGTGGCCCTGTCTCCAATCTGCTGTTCCACTCACAGCGGAATTGATCCAGCTATATTGGAATTCGCTTCTTGGAAGAGGAGATGCAATAAGTGCGTTGTCGTGCCTCTCTATAAAAGCAGTAGAAACTGTTGTGCTTCCTACAGTACCAGTTAAGGCATATTTGTACGAAGTGTTTCTGTGTTGTTTATTATAAGAGGCGTTTGTAATATAATTAGTCTCAGAAACTGCTCCATACCTAGAATCAATACCGAATTTTCCAGAATGTCTCGAAAGCAGTGTGGCCAAGCCCTCTCTCTTATCTAGATGAGTGTTGAGCCTTATTGTGCCAGCTTCTCCACTACTTTTTCCTCTAACTGTTAAATTTCTATAGGGTAAGGCATTATGAACTGAATATTCTCTCGAATAAACATCAAGGAACCCTTCCGAATCGACTTCGGGTCCTCCGGGAGCAGCAAATCTAGAAGAAATAATTGTTTCTGTTCTGTGATTGTTGCCGTCTTTGTTTCGTCCGGGAACTGGCAAGACCATATCAAACGCCAAATTTACTTCAGTGTCTCCACCCGTAAAGCTGCCTGATGAGATAAAGGTGTGTTGGCCAACTGTGTTATTGACTGTTCTAAAGCTGTAATCATTATAGATCTCATTATTCGTGCTTGACGTTAAGCTGAATGTCGCCTGATTGGATGACGTTACAATGTTGATAGTGCCGAATACTGTGTTGTCTTTGATAGACTGCGAAAGAGCATTCCAAAACTGTGAGTTCGATCCAGTGTGCGATGCTGTAACTGCGATATTAGACACTGGTGATAGTGTGTTATGTATTTCATTTACAATCTGAAAGGTTGGCGTTAAGAGAGCACCGTTGCTTGAACTAAACTGAATTATATCGGCGCCGTTAGGAGAGGAGCCGGAGATAAACCCACCAGCAATGTCTGTAGGTGTATGCTGATTTGGCATGAAATTGGTACAACTATTAGCAGATGTTATTCCTATACCGCTATTAAAAGTGTCGCCACCAGTAACTGCTGTTATCGCAAATGTAGCTACTTGTTCGTTTTGGACCCCCTGTATCTTCGAAGCTCCAGTGACGTGGTGAAAAGCATCACAGCCTATTGAGGATGTTAGGTTGTTCCCTCTAACTGAAGAGTCGATAATTGTTTCTCCAGCACTTCCGGAAGCCGTGGTAAATTGATAGAGTGCCATTAATTTTGTTGCAGGGCCGGATGTATCCTGCAATGCGCAGTTGCCAATTATGGACGCTACCCTATTTCCATTATATAATATAGTTGGGTACGTTGCACCGGGGATTTTTTGATCAGATAAATCCTTTCCTTGCCAAATTGCAATTTCATCGATGCCCCCAACAAAAGGGTGATTGGTAGATGAATTATTCAAGAAAAATATATTTCCGTCTGCTTCTATTGGTTTTGCATCAGAGGGGGCAATATGAGCGCCGAGTGGGGTTGAAGCGATGGGGGCAGCTAGGCCGTAACTGATCGCTGATTGGCCATTTACAAATAAATCAACAGATCCGGATCCCGTTGCACCAGTCCTGTTGTGATATAAAATTATGTGTGCCCAACTACCACTAACCTTGGTTTCAAAGTCACGCCAAGCGTGTCTTTCTACATTTGTAGTTGCTGGTGATGTGGAATCATAATACCCCGCTTCATAATGAAGCTCTGATCCTGTTAGGGTGAGATACCTGCTTACATGCGTACCAGAGCCGCTATTAAATTGAAAAATAGTTTTATTTGCCGTACTAGCATCTGCTGATCTTAAATGAATCCACGCACTCATTCCAAAGTAAGTTGTCTTTATGTTGAAGTCCGGTATTGCGCTAGCGCTCAAATAAACAGCAGTGCCAGCAGAAGCAGACGAGTACATGTTTTGGCTATATGAAATTGATGACGTAGAATACGTAACACCATATTTAGGTGCACCGCCCTCTTGGAGAACATCCGCAAGCTTGCTCTTAATACTATTCCAGAATGCCGTTGGATTGGCCCCTGTTACTACATACACATCAGTGCCAGTATCTGAAGGGATACTGCTTCCCGACCTTATATGCAATTTTCTTGTACCGGTCAGGGCAGTGGCTGTAAAACTGGCGGTCATATTCATGCCAAGCGTTTGGCCGCCTAAACCACCTTCATTAAATTGAATGGAGCCGACAGCAGAACCTGTTACCCCAGAGCCCGTGATGGTAAATGAGGTTGTGGTTGGTGCGCCAGCTTTTCCGTCTGGTTGTCTATGATTGGTATCTATATGGTAGCCAAAAACATTACCTTTACCGTAGTCTGTTGGCATTTGCCCGAACAACGAAACAGGATGGGTTGTATGTGGTAATGACGCTGAAATACGTGGTGTCAAATAATAAGACAAGCTTGAACTAACTCTGAATAGGAGGTTGTTTTCTTTACGCCCTACAGCGTTCAAAACTTCGTATTTTTTGTTATAATTACCAACACGAGTACCATCGGCGTCATGCTGAATGTGGCGCACATTTACAGGCCGTTTTGCCTTCTCGTCACGATAAAATGTAGCCCTCTTCTTTGCAATATCTGGATATTTTCCATACCTTGGGTCTGTGATTGGAACATTAATCGTGACACCATAATCAGCAGGGACAAAACCCATTGCACCGTCTTGGTGTAATGAAGAAGAGTGTTCGCCAATTAGTAATCTCCAAGCCTCTGGTCTTGTGTAAATATTTTGTATATTATTGAGAGGTGCGGTGCCCGTTTCATCGTCTATCAGGGATGCATCATATTTATTAATCTTTACGTGTCTCGACTGATGTCCGCCAACATGAGTTTCGGTGAATGGTCCCTGCATTGGGATATCATTTGTTATATCGATAGTGTCAGAGTGCAGATTCGCTATCTCAAGATTAGTTTTAAAATTACTATTAACATGATCAGCGTAACCACCATTTACAGATTGTGACATGAAATTAATTGGGAACGCCATAATTCCCTTTACTTCGTAAGTATACTCATTTGTATCTGACAATGGCGCAACGCCCATTGTTCCATCTGAGAATTCTCCAAGGAAGCCATGAAAATCATATTTTACTTTAAGATTTGGGTCAATTTTGTCTTCGCAATTTGTTTGATCTACAAGACCTTGTTTTTCCCCAACACCAATTACCATTACATTTACGGGAATACCTTTTGGACTAACTGGGCCGTGGGGCCTTACAACCTCATGAACAAAACTTCTTTTCTTGGCAACATAATAGTTTGTGCCGCCATGTATTGTATTTTTAAAGAGGGCACTAAACTCATAAGGCTTATTAATCGTTCTTAGGGCATAAGTGCCACCCTCATAGGTTGAACCGTCAGCATTTGAAAATTTTGGTGCCTTATTGTTGTTACTGGAGTGTATTACATCTCGAAGTGTATCAATTCCAGCGGCTGAAATAGGAGCAGGAGTAGGCTCTGGGTCTGAAAATCTTCGACGCACTTTTTGCCAAACACAATGCTTGTGATTTGGAATAGGCGAATTTGGAGGAGGAGCATGGGAAATAGACCAATTAACTTTTGAGGCCTGAGCGCCGATGGCAGAACCAATGGGCTCAGAAACCCTTTCCGATGTGAATGGGAATTTTTCTCTAAATTTGTTTCGCTCTAGAATATGACTTTCGACAATATTTTTAACTGAGTTTCCAAACCTTGTTGATGCTGGTAAAAGTTGTGATATTGCATATGAAACACTGGTGTCGATCCATTTAAAATATTCAAAATACTTTTCTGGGTCTGGGATGTTGGTTACTCTGTTGAAAAATATATTTCTTAAATTGTCTGCTGTTTTATAAGAATCTCGATATCTATTAACTGGTAAGCCGACCATATTACTAAAGTCCTTAACAGTCGCAAACATATTCATCATTTCATCCGAAACGGCCCCATAAGCGCTTTTTTCAAATGAAAAGTAAATGTCATTTCTATCGTCGTCTTGAAAAAATGCTTCCTTATCCTCTCCAACAATTTTTACACCGTCAGAAGAGTATGCTGATTCTGCTAGTTTTCGCTTAGCAGAATATATTGTGGCTTTATCAACAACATCTTTAGATGAGTTGGGGAAAAACTCCCCTTTTCCTTCATGAAGTCTGTTTGTAATATTTCCGATAAATGAGTGTTTTGCGGCATGTGACACAGAGCCAGAAGACCTATCTCCATATGTAAAAACACCAGTCCCGTCACTAGTCGTTACTTGGCCGAAGTCCCAATGAAGTGCCAAGGTTTCTGACTTTGGGATCTCAAGCTCAGGTGTTGCAAATATACTATCAGTCTGTGTCGCATGATTGACACCATAATTTACTGAATCTAATGCATGTTGCTTAAGTTCTTCGTTTTCGATATAGCTTTGCCAATAGCGTACTTGCGACAGCATTATATCACTTTGCTGTAATGCAGATCCTGTGTAATTGGTTCTGTGGGTTCCGCCATACACTCTCTTGGCAACGGATAACAATTTCTTACCAATTGCGTTTGAGACCGACGCTGATAGGGTAAATGGGCCGTTATCAATGTATGGGCCATTGGTATTGACACCATAAAATTCAACGATATAATTCTTTGTGGCTGCTGTGGATCCAGTTATTCCGGCATAAGGATAATCTTCGTGTTTAACTCTGGTTGCTAACAACCATTTTTGATTATCATACGCCATTCTATATAAAGAAGACGTTATGTCCACGCCAGAGCCAGTTAAGACAAACCTTACGTTTTCACTCTCTATTTTGTCTCTAACCGCATACATTCTAAGATTATAGTCATCGGAGTGCCATGTATAATCTGCGGCGCTTGATGTTAGAGCACGGTGAAAACCAGCGACTGATGCAGACAAGAAAGAGGTATTAAAATACCCTGTTTCATTTTTTTTGAGTTTTCTTGGTAATATAAAATCTGCTTCTAGCGTTAGGGATGTGTATTGTTCAGTATCCCCTTCGGATCCAGTTATATAAGTTAGGCCAGCAGACGAACTTTGATAAATAGTTGCCGACATATTGTTCATTGCATTGAATTTTATTACTGGTTTTACGACAGACTTGGACTCGTATCGATCTTCTACAAGCAAAGTAGAATTATCTGAGTACATGTTAACCTTTACCAATTCGGTATCAAAACCCATGCATCTAAACAAGTTTCTATACGCTTTTTCAGTACCTTTTGATTTATATAATAATTCAACATTATTGTAAATATTTTGGTATATTACGTCTTTGACTCTTTCGATGTCACGCTCATAGATCTCATTTTTATCTTTACCTCTAAACGTCTCGACAACGTTTGCATCGACAAACATATTCGGCATGACGAAGCCTTTTTCTCTCAATACGTCGTTGGCCAAAGTATTAGCAGATAGAGAGCCCGTGGAATATGTAGGGTCCTTCACACTGTTCATTGAAGCAATTTGGGCATGCACAGTATCAAAATAACTTGCAACGATCTGTGATATATATTTGGTATTTAGCCCATTCATCTCGTCGTCTTCAACTAACCAAGATGGAAACAGATGGTAAAACATACTGGTGCTTTCATCGTCTTGGATTGAGCCTGAAGTTTTCATTTCTGCGTGCTTTGAGGACACGGTTGGATGATATGAATACATAATTGGATCTTTAAACTCTGATCTGGCTTTACCTGATAAGACCATTGCCGAGCCTGTATTTCTTGCGCCGGCAACATACCCTGTCCATGCGCCGTTGGCTATACGACCTGAATAATCTAAAACAACAGAGTCTTGATTTGTTGCCGTTATGCCCTCATTGAATTTAAAATATATGCCAAGTTCTTGATTGTATTTATAATTGTTATTACCACCACCAACTTGGCAAAACCAATCAAGACCAATCTCTTCGGCAGTTCTTGCTTTTTTCCAATAGCGAAATTCGTCCATAGAGCCCGAAAATTTACCGTCTCCACGCTCAAGGGTACTTGACCCACTTGGAGCAGCGTTTAGGGCACCTATAGTGGCACTAAGGCCCTTAGAAACGCCTTTTATCTCTTCTATTGTTGTCGCACTTGAAGTGGTGTGCTTCAGGGTACCATCTTGATAGAATTTTATTTGTGTTGCCGAATTTGCTTTCTGGAATGAAACAGCATAATGGTGCCAGTTGCCATCAGATATTGTCAAAGAGGGGTGAGAAATTGTTCTAGTACCTGTTGTTGAACCAGATTCCCACGTTAAAACGAATTCTTCAGAACTGCTTATGTTGAGAGTAAATCTCCCATAGTTTGCTGAGCTTGATATCTCTTGGTTCCAAAAGTCAAACACGACTTCGTTATCAGCATATGTTGCGTTAAAGGCTTCCTTTTTAAGCCAGAACTCAACAGTGCTACCAGAAACTGGCTTGAATTCAAGACTTGCGCCCTGCTTTGCTCCATCGGAGACATTATAATAGTTGGATTTATCAAACACGCTTTGGATAGGCTTTCCGATCATTCCGCCGGAAGCTGTGTGTATCGATCCAAAGACAAAAATATATTCCTTTGTGGTAGCGTTGTTGTATCCGGATGAATCTTTGGAGCCGTCAAGGCCTTGATAGCCAAGGTTAACATAGCCGTTTGTCCTAGGATAAATATATTCTAGGATGTATCTGTCCAGATGAGTTGATTCTGTTTCAAATTGGACCTTCTCGGCTAGTGTTCCATCATATGGATAATGGTTAAAGACTCTTTTAAACGCAAAATCATAGTATAATTCAGCAGACCCGTATTTTGCAAAATTTGAAGCTGTTGAAAAATCTATAGGAGGAACATACAAATCTTTAAGTTTTTGCTTTTCCTTAATATATTCTATCGATTCTGCGCCGAAACTAGCACTTGTTAAATCATCGTGCTGCTTCTGGAATGTTTTTATCCTAACATCAAAAAGATCCTTTATACTCATGTCTTTAATCCACTACTCTAAATTTGAATTCATATGGCTGCTCTTGGTATTGTTTAGTATATTCATCATAAAATGCAATTTTAATCATATACTGGTATCCGGGCTCCAATATATTCATGTCTAAATCAAAATAATTGCCCTCAGAATCATATGGTAACTCGGTATATTTTACAGAACCGGTTCCGTATGGCACCACTTCGTAATCATCAATCGAGCGCAATATTCTATAATATGCTGAGGTCACGGTCAAGCCCTCTGGTTTATCTTTAGAGACTGTGTAGATACTCGGAGACCATTTTTTATTTCTTGCATACAGCCTTAGCCTTGCATTGTCATTTTTATAATATTCTGGTAGTAAGTTTGGTATTGATAGAATGTAATTATTTTTAACTGATGAATAGTCTGGTGTGTTTGGCAGTAAAGTTATTGCTGATCCTGTTAAGACTTGCATTCCGCCATAAGACCAGACATCAACAAGGTAAGGGTATGTCGATGTTACTACGCTTTTTGTGACTGCAAGATCGACATAATAAGTACCAGTAGATGCTCTAGTGGCTGTTAGGCTTGTAACTGCGGATGCGGCACTATTCAATACACCTTGGGCTGTACCTTCTGGTACTGAGCCTGATGAATAATAAAACTGAACTGTTGGCAGATTAGAATTTGAGCCTCCAATGTCAATCAAATTAGAATTGTGAGTATTGTAAAAATATAACCTGTTTAGGTTTTCAGAATAGCTTTGCTTCAACGAACTACTAATATAAAATTTATTTCTATCATCTTTGATATCAGTAGCAAACTGTGCTTCTATTATTGGTCTCTTAAAGAAGAACTCCGTGCCTCTGCCAAAGAACATTTTTCTATAGTAACTCTTGGTAGTTCCGTTTGGATTATGCAATAAACTACCGGAAAATGTTCCTGTTGATGACGAATAATGTGCCTCATACTCGTTTGTCAGCTTAATAATAAATCCGTAATTATCTTTAGAGCCCAACACATTACCGACACTATCGATCCATTGTTCTACCAAGGTTGTAACATCGACTTCAAGGTCTTCCGTTTTTCCTGTTATTGTTTTAGTAAAGGATGAAGAGGCATCTGTGTGGAAATCGCCACCCGGGGTAGTCCAAGAGGTGTTTCCTGATCTTTTCATCCAATTACTACCAAGCTGATCCTTTGTGTCATGAGAGTAATTCTCCAAGTCCGAGCCAAGACCTTCTTGCCAATCTACAGAAACAGCCGCCACTTGTATATCATAATTAAAAGGAGTGGAATAATAATGTTTTGCATTATATAATTTTAATTTGAATGTTACACTTCCAGATGCTGGGATTTTTCCTGCTGCTCTGTCTGCTGAAATGTCAGATACTGGGAATTTAATTAACGACCTTGCCAATTCTTGGCCCTCTGCGCCTCTTCGATTATATAATGAATAAGTTTCGATTATATCAGAGACGCCGGCATTTGAGCCAGTATTTCTAATTTCATTACTGGCTCCCTTATATGTGTTATTTATTACGTTGTCTGAGTTTGCAAAATATTTTTTTATAGGCATTAGACTACCATCCCCTTAATGTCACTACTCAAGTACTTTATTTCTAATACACAGTTCTGTGGTGTTTTGAGGTAAGTACCATCCATTGACAAAATATCTTTTATTTCTACTAACTTATTGGCATAACCGGCTCCTGATTTTATTTTCATCTTAACCTTTACAGTATCGACCACGCCACGTGTTTTATTAATAATATTGTATATTTCTGATATATAAATAGGCTCTGCTATGTACTTCTTTTCTTTGAATACACCTTCAAGTTTTTCTTGTACACGGCCCAAAACCTCAGCTTTCTCAAAGCGATTGCTAACTACAATTTTATAATCAAACCCAACATTGATAATTTTGGCATCCTTGATGTCGATAACATCACTTATCATTTTGTTTTTATTTAACCATACTTTAATGTTATTTTTTGCAACTGTTGAGACTTCAGCTAAATGGCCTGCGTTTGTTTGCCCTATTACATACAAAGTTAGTCTTTTGTTTGTGCCGCTTGGGTCATTATATACTGATACTCTTTTTATGTTTCCAAATGTTGGTGGCATTTGATAAACATACGCTTCATAATCTTGCTTTGTGACTACTCTGTTCTGTGCTGATTTTATCGCATAACTTCTATATTTGATCTCGTCGATAGTAGGTAAGCTCGGGTCGTAAATAATCGCCTCAGAGTTGTAGGATTCTAACGATGAGATGACACTGGAATAGTCTGTTTCGAACAACCTATCTGGGTCCATTGGAAAATGATATTCTGCGGTGACGACTGTGCTTAGTGCTCCTGCCGCTACGTTGACATCCAATGTGTCATTAGAATTGTAAGTCACAAACAAAGTTGTATTAGATGGAGCTATACCCATTTTGTCTGTAGATATAAGCTTGTTTGGGTCGAATGCATCATCAGTAATGTATCTTTTTTCTGACATGTTTAACATTACAGTCGAAGGATCGATTAGGCCGTCAGTTTCAAATTCTTCTTCTGCTCCGGAACCAAATTGTAGATATGTGCCGTCTTCGTCTTGCTCAACAACAAACCTGCGGGATGCTACTTGCGGTTTTAAGATCGACCTTACACCGTCCGACGCAGCGGAAGGGTTCGTAGTTTCAACATAAACTATTTCTTGTGATAAGTGATTAACTTGAAAATATTCGTGCCCTTCAGAATCGAAAACAGAAGTGATCTCGTTAATGCCGTTAGGGCCAACTCTAACCCTCTTGAATAGTTCTGGTGGGCCTATATCTATTTCTTGCAAGTACCCTCCGCCTGATTTTACTTGACCACTGGCCCTCATGGCATACTGGGTTGTCGCACCTTCAGTTGAAAATCTTGATGCGATGACATTTGTATCAGTGTCAGAAGCGCTAAAATCAACATCTTCTGTCAGGGTATAGGTAGCACCAGACGTACTACGAAGTATTGTACCCTTTTTTATTATTGGCACCAAAGACAAGTTTGGCCCAAGGTCTCCAGACAAAGAAGGTATTAGGACATATAGGTCAACGGTACCAAACGCTGCTGGCTTTCCGTAGAAAGAATATCCCATGTTTGCGGCCATCTTTCTTATATTATTATATTCAAGAGCGGTTTCTAAAAAACTTTCATTCACTTGATAGTCAATGTAAAACGATAGGACATCGCCCATGTAAGATACCATATCAAATAACATAGAACCAAAAGATGATTGGTTAAAATCGTTGTAATTGTCTGGATAGTATCTTTTTGCATGTTCTACTAACGCTCTCTTGATAGATTCAAAATCAGCATTAGTGTATTTTATTATAGGTTTCTTAGGCATCTTAGTATCCTTTTATTATATATTTGAAACATCAAAAGAAATTTCCTCTATAATATCTAAATCGGGTATCTCGAACGCAATAACAATATTGATACCATTGCTATCTGGTGGTGCAGAGACTTCTAATCTTATTAGGTCAATATAGCTTAGGTATGTATTGATTGCAGATTCGATTCTGTCTGTTATATTGTTTAAAATACCAGAGGTTATATTCTCGAATAAAAATCTTTTAATCCCAATGCCATATTGAGGATCTGATATTTTTTCTCCCGGATATGTTAATACAAGATTCCTTATATGAAAAAAAACAATATTTTTTATTTCATCTGATTTCTCAAATAAGGATCTGTCGCCGAGTTGTAATGGAAATTTAGGTGTATGTATCATATTTCTATACCATAATAAATACTCATTATCCTAATAATTTTTCATATTCAGTCTTACATTCTTCACCATCGGCGTCAAATGGGTTAGAAACCATATTTGTTCTCCACCAAGCCGAAACACCAGCAAGGCCTTTTTTCATCCACCCAAACATAGAACCCACGGCGGCTTTAAGAATTAATGAAAAATCGAACGTGTCCGCTTCTGGGTCCTCAAAGTCATTACCTAAATAAAACCCGGAAAATACCCTCCTGACAAGCATTCTTGTGTCTTGGAAATATTTTCTAGACCAATCATCGTTATCCATATTTATTGCACCATCTTGCTCTTCACCCTCTAAATCTTCAAACGAAACAACCTTTTCCCATCCATCACTATACCCAACTGCTGATTCAAAAGAAATGCCGCTAAGCGTAGCGCACATACCGGCAACTGCGGATGGGTTCATAACATGTTTAAAAATTATTTCATACTCTGGAGTTTTGATTATCTTTCTTAATAAACAATCTATATCCATTGGATATTCTGATTCTCCTCCTACAACCGTCCAATTAAAATCTTTTATTTTATGATCTATGAGATCGACCTCAGCAAAGGCAATGGGTAATGAGAAATTCTTTTCATAATTTTCTAAATCGTTATGAACATTCATATAGAAGCACTTTTCAAAAGCAAATTTAGATTTTGCTAGGTTATCTAAGGATGCCTCTGGTAGTCCGCTTCCTTCTGGTAGGTTTGCCACTATTCGAACACCGTACTTTAGTCCGATTTCGCCTTGAATATCTACTGGTTTCCACCGTTCATTTGGGCCGATCTTCATGCCGGCTAAAAACCACTGTTCTGAAATAAGGTCCTTGGGTAATTTAACCTCACCATAGTCTATGTCTTTCATTCTGCCGTCTACTTCTTCTTGTTGTAAGCCACCACGCATGAATGCGTCAAACTGGGCCTCTGTCAGTACAACTGAAAATCCTTCGAAAAAAGACTGGAAGCTGGTTTTCTTCTCATAATATCCAGTTATTTGATTATTCATATCGTCTGTGGGGCGGAATGTTTCAATATCGCCTGTTTCTTTTTCAACTTTAGCAACTTGTTCTTTAGCTTTTTCCAAAGTGGCATCATCTACGTCGCCGCTCTCACTCAAATGATCAAGAAGGATTTGAAAAACTCTTTCAAATCTGAAGCTGTATAGCATCTCGGCATCACCGAAAAGATCACTAATATAATATTCTCCGTAATCTTCTTTATTTTTATCAATGAATTCTTGGAAATGCTTCACATTAACAACACCACGGAGAGTTGCGTCTCTTTCCTCAAAGGGCTTGGGTAATTGCTCTCCCTCTTCCAATTCTTTCTCAACTATTCGAATATATTTCTCAAGTTTAAATTTGATTGGCGATTCGCTTTCGGCATTACCAAAGCTACTTTCTATGCTAGCATCTATTACAACATCTGCTACTTCTCCTATTTCTGATAATGAGCCCATGGCAACACGTTCTTCATGATCTCTTGTGCCGAAATTTTTCAGACCGTTATCAATAAACAAAGGAGTATTTAACAAATACCTATTCACATCCAAGACCTGTGGTTTCCAAGTCTTGTTGAATAATTCCATGATATCTTTCAATTCATGGTTAATTAATTCGGTTAAGACTACCATGCACTTATCTTGTACTGATCTTACTGCCCACATACAAGATGCGAATTGCCATGAAGAGTCTAGAGGTCCAAAAGTTATTGACTCGCCAAATTCTAATTTTTCATCGCTGTATAATATTGCGTCTCCATAGCTTTGATACGCCAGAGCGCAGTAGTGTGCATATTGGCGCTGAAAATCAAATGGATTTTGCATTGGGAATTCTGGTTCATAACCATCAATAATCTGTACATATTTAACATATTCTGCATCGGACGAAAACGGGGAGATTGGGCCTATTTTACTAATACCACCATATTCTGCGGCTGCATCTTCGGAAGCTCTTCTTACTAAAGTGGCTGTAAGGTGATCGCCCACTTCTGGGCCGACTTGCGCTTCAAGGTCTTTTCCTAAAGAAAATTCTTGCTGGGTTGCTTCAAATGGCCCGTCTATTCTTATTATTGGTTTTTGCCTAATCACTTGTTTGGTGCCAACTTGAAATTTATCGATTCTAGCAAAGACGGCATCTGGTGGTGGATTTAACCAGCCGTACTCATTAGAGAAGTCATCAATAGGTGGAGAAACAATATATGCGCCGCCGTTCTGTTCTGCTTCCGATAAGGAGTACCTTGCCTCTCCATTTGCAACCGCTGACATATACTCCTCATAAGTTATAGGAACAGGGTCACTGTAGTCGTATTCCGGCTCTTCTTCAAGATTTGGATCCTTAAACTCTTTTTTATCAAAATCATAATAAAATGATGGTAAGTATATTCTTCTATTCTCCATGTCGCCGAACATTCCCCCATCATAACCAACACCTTGTGGAAAACTCGGGTTGCGCCACATACCATCTTTCCAGTTATAAGCTTCCTGAAGGTCCCTGATTTCATCAAAAATATCTTCTAGGTGTTCCGGAAGTTCCTGTTCGCCTTCTTCGTTCTCATAATCTAGATCGCCTGATTCCCACATTCTCCAAAACATTTGAGTTGCCTGCTCCAAGAATGAAAGCCAATAGTTTTGTTTTTCTATTTTCCTAGGAAACAAGCCAACATTGGTTGTTGCTAAGTCCTGTTGAATTCTTTTTGCAACCAATTGGGCAAACGCAGACCCAAAATTATTCTCATTGTATTCGATAAAGCCCATAACTGGTATTGCGCCTATTAATTGCTCAATAACATTAATTCGAATTACTGTTTTAACGCACCCTTCCATCATGGATAACGATTCTTTGTTTACCAAACGATCAAACGGAATGTGGTAAAAACAATCTCCCTTGCCTTCAAATAATTTACTATTAACCTTAATTTTGTTCCTAGCTTGTTTAACATGAGTCTTAACCTTATTGATCTGAAGTATGCTCTCTCTTGATGGCTTACAGCCAGAGATATCAGGAGAAATGGTCTTAGCAATATTCAACCAACCTCTAAACGTTGGTTCTTCAATATACCATGGAGGCCTATTATAGCTCCCGCCGTGCTTTTTGGGATCAAGAATATGAATTCTGGGGTTTTGCTTTTTCATTTTCCCAAGCACTTGTTCCTCTTCATCATAATCATATTCTTCGCCTTCGGGGCCAACATACTCAAGCTCTTCTTCTTCAAAATCAATATTAGTATATCCAAACAGAAATCCGTCTGGGACGGTAACAGTCTCTGTTTGGTCGGTAACTTTGCCATCTTCGTCAATTACCCTAACCTCAACTGATTCCGGCTGTCCATCTCTAGGTGTGACATCCAAACACATATCTCTAAATATTTTCATTGAATCTGTTATAACTTTATCATATTGGTCTGTTGTAAGTGTTATCGAAGCATCGGAAAATTTTTCTTTTAATATTTTACTTAAAGCAAATTCAAGAGCAGACTTTCTGTATCTCTGATCGTTTGTTGCGTCCATTTCTAAAAGATACGACGACACGTCATCAGACATTGGCTGGTTTATTTCCATATTATATCTGCTGTTAACGCCAGTCCTCATATCGCCAGTTATCAAAAACGGATTAAGTGTATCATCAACTCTTATTTTGTAATCAAAATTTTGTTTTATTTCTGGTAATAACACTTGGCTAGAGTATGCAACAAGCTGCTTCCATCTGGCATAGGTACCTTGAGCAGTTTTATCCTCTGGTGGTTTTCCAAAACCATCAATAACAACTGGTACTTGATATTCCATAAATGCTTCTGCTTTTTCATACTTTTCTACTTTATAGCTGAATGCTTTTTCCGGTGCTAGACCAAATGGATTATAGGTGCCCTCTATTTTGCCTTTTCCTCCAAACTCATCCATCCCTAGGGACTTAAATTCGAAATCTTGCTGTAGTTGTTTGAACAGGTGGAGACCTACGGTTGTTGGGAAATATCCGCCGGCCTCAAACATGGTGGCAAAAATAGCTGCTCCTCCTTTAAGTGCTTCTTTTTGTTCCTCACTATCAAAAATAATATTTCTAGTTATAAAAAACTTACGGTAAAAACCATGCAACCAGAAACTGTTACCTCTAGTATCAGACAGTATTCTACTTAATAATCCGCTATTACTTCCATAAAGATCGCTATTAAACCTTAAATTAACTGTATTCCAGATTTTATCTAGTCCCTTTCCGGTCATTGAGGTAATTTCCTCTGGTTCGTCTAGTAGTGAATTTAATTTAGATTTATCTTTGGCATCCTCACATCCGGATGGAGGCCTTCTTGGATCTGGGTCTCCAAAGGGGTCAATACCTCCTACCGGTAGCAGCATTTGTTGAATTTGAGATTCAAGATCGGGAGCCTCAAGTAATTCAACCAATGTGTCTTCTGCTCTTTGATTATACACACTGACTTGGTTAGCGGCATCTTCCGGAGAAAGACCACGATTTTCAAGATTTTGCTGTCGTAGGTTATTCCAAGCATCAAGTTCAGCGTCTGTTAAACAAATAGTATCAAATATCGGAGCATCTGGCATTGGAACACTGTCTAGTGAATCTCTAATTTCATCTTTATGGTCTTGTGGCAAAACATTAGCCAAAGCGCCAAAAAACTTAGCGGCTTTAGTTGGCGGATCGAAAAACTCAGATAGCTCTGGTGTTGATGTAGTAATTACTTTTGTTACACGGGCCATCAATTCAGAATTTTCTTCTGGCTTAAATATTACCAACATCATCTCTCTTTTCGAAAAGTTCCCGGAAAATGCTCCGGCGATTTTCTGGGCTACGGCGCTGGCTTGGCTTTGGCTGGTTATTCCTGTTGTTTTTATGGCGCCAGCCATGGCTTTCTTAACATCTTCATCAGAAGCGTTCTCTCCACAAAAAGCATCCCTAAATGCTTCCGAAAATGCTCCCTCGTCGTAATTACCAGTGGCATAATTGAGAGCACCTTTTCCTAGAGCACCCAACATTTTACACAGCATTTTTTCTATCTCAATCAAAAATTGAACAACTATTTTAATTAAAATTCTTGTTATTACTTTTATTATTGCTGCTACAAAAGCTTGCAATAAAAACTTAAGTGGATTTTTGAATGGATTCTTAAGCTTTGAAAAGTTAAAATCCACTATTGGCTTTGTCGGGTCACAAAAGTTAGGCTTCTTAAAATTAAATTTTATTATATCTTTAAGTGGTGGCTCAACAATTGTTTTGGTCGGACATGTAAAGAAATCAAAAATAAAATCAGGTATTGAAGATACAACTGGTAATTTTCTAATCATGTCCAGCAAGCTAGTAGTATTAAGCTTGTTAATGTCAATAATGGTCTCTATATAAGCTTTAAAAATTATACCAATAATCTTAGCAGATGATTTACCTATTGATCCCTGCTTTGGGTATCCTTTGGTTTTTCTTATCTCATCTCTTTTCGCTTTTCTTTCTTGCTTTTTGGCGATGGATTTATTGAGCTTGGCGATCTTTTTATCATCTCTTTCTTGTTCTTTAGGCGTTTTGAGTTTTGTATTCTTTGGGTAATCAGAATATACGCTTCGTAATTTTTCTAACTTCTTATTGTTTTTGCCAGTTAAGAACTGTGATATTTTTGATGAACCGCTTACTCCGAGATCATGGCCAACCCCAAGCAAAGATTTAAATTCAGGATCAGGCTTTGATTCTGGGATTTTTTCATAAAGAGAAGGATCTAAGACGTCTCCACTCTGCGGTACTACAACTCCTTTGAAGAGTTCGGATATTTCTTTATCAATTCGTTTTTGGACTTCAACCTGTTGTTCGACGGGTAACAATTCAGTTATAAAATAGATGAACTGGTCTATTCTTAAGGCTCCCACTGTTTTCCTTAAAACATATTCTGCTATTTTTTGCAAGTCCATTTGGCCAAATAAACACCCTAAAGCCTTTTTAAGGCCAAGGATCATACCGCATAAACCAATATCAGATAAATATTCAAAAAATTTCTCGGCATCGTCATCTGGTTTTGTCGGATTGTTACCAGTGAAAAAATCAACAAACTTTTTTGTTAGACTTTCTTCATAATTTGGAGCTTGTGCTCTTACGGCAGCTTTGAAATCTTTTGTATAAGGGTGTTCATATCCTTCATCTTTAAGATCCTTCATGAATTGCTTTTTTGCTGCCCGGGCCTTCTTATTTACTTGCCTCATTACATCTTCATATTGTTCCTCTCTCCATTCATTCAATTTCTTCTCGTCATCCAATATGTCTTTTGGCGGGCTATCAATACTAAATTCGATACCTTTGTTGGAAGTCTCGCCGAGATACATACCTAGGCCATCTAATTGCTGGGCATCTTGTATTTTTTGATCGATTTCCTTCTTTGCCTGATTTATATATTTTTGCTTTGCTTGCTCATATACTTCCTCTTGAGCATCTTCTACTGCTTTATTCGCCCATCTTTCCAATGCAGGGTCGATATATTTTCCGTCCTTTTTACACATTCTTTTGCGTAATTCATCACGAAACACATCCCATGTTCCTAACACCAAATCATCCAAAATTGAAGACCAAGATTCGGCACTCATTAGTGGAAAGTTTTCTAAAATACAGCCTAAAGTTGATTTATCATTACCATTATCTCCAATAGCCAAGCCATCATTTGTAATAACTTTTGGAAAAATAAATTCTTTAGCCCAATCAGTAATCTTTACTTTTTCTTCTGCTTGGAAGCCCATAAGTGCAGTTGCCATTTTAGAGAGTAAAAATAGCATAGAGTAGTCTGCTCTACCGCCACACACCCTTCTTTTAAATTTATTTAAATATTTTACTTTTTTATAGAGAGTACTGCTTTCAGTCTGTGAAACGGTATCATCATCATTTTCACCCTTCTTTATTGAACCGACTGTTTTGTCTTTTTTCTCATTATTAATTGACACAATGCTTTTTGTTGTTAATTTCATCTCCGGACAGGATTCGATCGTAACATAAACATCCTTTATAACCAATATTTCCTTACCATTTTTCTCTTCTTTTGCTATCTCAATTCTAACATTATTGACAGTTTTGTGGTAAAGGTATTGCAGCCATGTGAATGGGTTACCTTTTTGATAACTCATCGCCATCATATTTTTGTTAAGCAGCTTTTCCAATTCGACTTTAAAGGTCTTGAGGCTTTCAACAATTGGCTCAAACTCAAGCATATCAAAGCTTGTCGCCCCTTCTTCATCATATATGATAGACCCATTATCCCTGATCCTGAAGACATCGTATTCATATCTCATAAGAGTCAGACCAGTCTTCATCTCTGTGTATTTAACACGCCAATCTGCGTTGTCTAAACTTATTTCGGCTTCGGTAAATTTGTCGGCGGCATCTTCATCTTCTTCTTCCGCCGGTGGCAGCATATCTACATTAAACGCTGGTACCCTGACAGTGTATCTTAAAACATCAGTATCTGGTAAAAGGTATATGCCATCATCAGGAACATATGCTTGCCATTCTAGGGCATACGTATTTAAAGTACCATAAGTTGCCTGTAGCCTTTGCAGTGAATTTTTAATATCGCCGCTAAAAAACCCGGTGAGCATACCGTCAAAACGTTTTGCTAATTTTCTTTCATTTTCATTTTTTGAGTTATTACCTAGAACATCTCCAAACCAACCAATGCCCCTAGCCACTACAAAGGTGGCCATTCTAACTGGTGTTGTTAGTGCCTGTAGGGTGTCATAGACCGCTCCATGTTCTCCGTATTCAGGGCTTGCTAGCGCACTGTTTGTGGACTTCATGCATGCATTAAGTCCCATAATATATTCGTTTATTAACTTTTTGTTTTCTAGAACCTCTTGTATATTATACTGGCAGCCTCCAAAGGCACATACTGTTCTGTCGTTATTTAATTTATCTGTTTCGTCCAATATGGATTTTATACCGAGCCTTATTCTATCGGGGTCTCTTGCCCACTCCAATAAACTATCAAACTGACCCAGAGGCTTTCCTTCCTTAGTGTCGTAATAATACCCTTCTGTTTGAATTTGCTGTATTTCTTCTGTTGCTTTTCTAATTGCCTCTTCAATAATCGGGAGGGCCTCGGGAGGTGGCTTCTCGCTAAACCATTCTGGTGTTACTAAAACATCCGGATTTCTTCCCTGATATTCTGATATGGCTTCTTCAATATATTTCCTTTCTATCTCTTTAAATTTTGAATCAAGCCTTTCTTGTTGATCATTCTTGAGAATATTTTCTAACTTTACTTCAATTACGGCAACATATTCACACTTGGACTTATCTAGGAAAACCTCTTCATCATATTCCGGATCTCTCCAATCATCGGGAACGGCGTTTTCATCAATTTCGCAAGTTGGGCAAAATGGCGCAGCAGTTAAAAAGTCTTTGTCTTCACATTGGTCTAATTGTAGATCTCCAAAGCCACCCGTAGAAGGCTGGACTACTTGTGATTCCTCGTTTGCATCGGGCTGTTGCTCGGGAGGCTCTTGTTCTAATGTGATATCATCATTATTGTTTGGCATGCTATATTATCCTTATGTTGTATTCACGAAGCGGCTATTAACGTATGTTGAAAAGAAGGGAAACAAAAACATAATCTTATCAACAATTACATTAAGTGTCAAAACCAGAGAGCCCACCCAGTTACTCCAACACTCTACCCAGACTGGTAAAGAGACCAGAGCAGATGTAATTGGTGGCGATGTCGGACCGAATGGTACATTGAACTCATGAACATGCGCTTGAAAAATTGTTGTTAAATTCTGTATCCATCCCGTGTTGCTTCGTGCCAGTGATGAAAGCTCTATCACGTGATCTAGTATTCTATCTAATATCTCTTTTAGGTTGTCGCCTTTTGGAATTGGCTGTAATTTTCTTATTGTCTTTCCGACGCCCATACTGTCGCCAAATATGCTCATGAAGCCGGTCTCTTCTGGGTCTGTGTAGTTCCCGGCTATAAGGTCAATTTTCCCAACATTCTCAATTTTGCCACCACCAGAATTTCTTTCACCAGCCGTGCCGCCATTTTCTAATCGTGCCTTGCCAGTTACAATCTTGATGTGCTCTCTTCCCACCAATCTTAAATGGTCTGCTTTTATTCCAATCGCAGACTTAAGCTCCGACTGCTTTACTCTTTCGGTTCCTTGCGCAAGGCCAAAATAGTGATCAATATTACCCTTCTCTGTAATATAGACTCTGGCGGCATCCATATAAAAATTTGGGTCTGTTCTTCTTAGGTCGGTGGGATAATTGTTTTTATCTATCCCTTTTCTACCGTTAATTTGTTTCTTAACGCCCTCTTTGTAATCAAAGCCACCAAGACCAGCAACTATATCAATGGATCCACAACCGGTCCCGCCTTGTCCGCCGACACCCTCGCCGGCGTGGCCATCACGATCTCTACCCAGTACGATGAATGAATTGTTGTTGCCTCTCAGTACCTCTTCACTACCGCTCTCTTTCCATAATGGAATAAACGGGCCTTCATTCAGATGATGACCGTACATCCCAACCAGTTGTTCGTTATTTATTTCTACATCTCTTACTTTACTCATAGTTGTCCCTGCTAGTTAATTTTAATAATATCTTGTATAGTGCTCTCTGGTGTTAGACTTATGCCATTTTGATTGAAATAAGATATAATTAAGCTTAAATATGAATTTCCTGATCTTGCTCCCGTGGCATATATTTTTACATATTGATCAATCTGGCCTGTATATGTAAAAGTGTATCCCGGCAAATACGGAGACTTCTTATATGTTTTTTGGTATTTTGCAATTTCTTTACTAAAATACGGCTTGATAACTCTTTGTTTGCCCAAGGGGTAAGACCTTCTTCTCCCTTCAGCTACATCTTTTATATATTTGCTTAAATGTTTTATTCCATCATCAAGCGTAGCAAATCCTTTATTATTTCCTGAGTCAGTATTTCCTACATTTCCGGGATTGTTGTATTTGTATGACCGTGAGCCCGGCTTATAGCCTTCTTTTATTGCATGTACAATACATAGTAGTCGCATGCCTTTTGTCTCACTAGCTAATACACGATTGACCGCTGGTATTAATTTTTCTCGTATGTGCCTGTTTCCCTTTACCTTCAAATTTTTATGTATTGGCTTATAAGGAAAGTGGGATCCCTGTATCATCATGTCCTTGTAAGGGTGTTCTCCTTCTAAAGGTTGAGCAATTCCATTGTTAAATCCGTTTCTACTACCAGAGTTGGTAATTTGCCCTAGAACAGTTGCCGAGTCTGCTATTATTGTTTTGACAAATGGAGTTGTCCCGTATTCTTCTATTAGCAACGTTGCTCCAAAATACGGCATGACTGCTAAATCTTCTGTGAAGGCGACTTTCATCAAAAAACTAATTTCGGTTTGGGATTTAACTTCTTCGAATTTCGACAAATCAATCTTGGCATTTGCTGTTGGAGATAAGAGCCCAATACCAAAAGCGTCTGATAATAGCATTATTTTTATTTTATATCTTGGGATACCATCTCCCAAATCTACAACTTGTATAGGGTTTGTGATCATTAGAGTTTTATCAGAAACAGAAGAATTCTGTGAATAGCCGCTAAGGCATATTCCCATCCATGTGGTTGATTTACTAGTATATAATTTTTCCTCTAAATTATCATTAAGTCTCTCGAAGTATGAATCAAATTCACCAATTCTCAAATTAAAATTACCATTTTGATTTCTCTTGTATCCTGACATTATAATCCCTTTATAACTCTTCCGGTAATTGGTTCCCAGTGCCAAGCCTCAAAAGTCTGGCTAGCCAAAATAGTTCCTTTTTGGCCAAGATGTCCCCACTTCATGCCCTCAAATCCATTAGTGTATGCATTATCAACCAGCCATTTGTAGTATGGTGAGGACGCCCCTATAAAGCAAGCTCGGTTTGTACACTTGACTCCCTCCGGAGTCCTAATATCAACTGCTTGTCCCCAGCCATGATTAGATCTGCCGGGTACTGCGGTTCCGCAGCCGGCGCCCCTCTGATTCAACGTCTTGCATGCAGCGGACTCAGGCCTGCTACCGCCTGCTGATACTGGCATGCTGAGTTTTCTATTTTTTATTTGCTGCTTAAAACTTCTGATGCCGGAGCTTCTGAGCTTTTTTCCAAAATGATTGTAAAAGGCTGCACACATGGCGTGAAAACTTGGAATATAATCAATTAAGATGGCTCCACCGCCTGAGCCCATGGGCTTCCAGTGTGTAGTATCTGGTACCCTGAGCATATCCGTTGGAAGACTTCCGTTATATAACATTTGGTTATGATACTGGGTTAATTTGCCAGTATATTTACCCTTTCTTCTTTTAAGGTTAAATTTCCTTTCAAGATCTCCATCCTTTGATGAATCGTACGAATATTCAGTTGATTCGCCAGTATCTCCAGAAGGGTTTGATGATATCATGGGCGAAGAAACATTTTCAATTATAACGAATTCAGTTCCTATTTTCCTTACAATAACAATAGAGCCAAATGGCATAGGGTTGGTTTGAAATTCTCCCACAATTGTATGAGCAGATGGATGCAAATTAATATAATAATCACGATCTGCTGCCGGCATTGATTGGTCTAACGGAGACTTTATTAGACCTGTGAAATCTTTCATGACATCGGAATATTGCATACCATCTATTGATCTAAACTTTATTTTTCTTCTCTTTAAGCCGTCGCCATAGGTTACTAGTTTTGGTTGATTTGGTAAATAACTGATTTCATTACTAGGAGTAGTTATACCCGTTTGCTCTCCAGACAACACAACTGCTAATGAATCTTGTTCGTCTTCTGTGATTGCTATTTTCTCAGACGCATCATTAATTTGATCAAAAACCGCACGTCCATACAGTTTCTTATTGCTCATAAGAAATGTATAAAATTCTGGGGTTATTATATTTCTAAACGCTGTCATTACGCTGGTCCTATTACTTTTACTTTTTTATAAATGGCGACATATTTTTTATGATGCTGTTCATGTAACATATCCCCACTCTTTAAGGTCAGTCTCGTACTCCCTACTTTTTGGCTCTCATTACCACCATGGCAGATAGCTGTGCTTCCATCTTTTCTAGCATACACTTTCATGTGAGAGCCAACCTTCTCGGTATCGCCCTCAAAAGATTCATACGAATTTACGCCCGCTTTCTTTCTGTGTGATCCCCAATTAAATAACGAGTCGCCAAGATAAAATGGAACATCAGTGGGCTTGAATAACCCAAAGAACTCTTGCCCAGCGAAGGCCGATGGGTTGGCCTCAACCTCCTTTTTTACATCATATGCTTGTCTAGCCGGGTAAGCAAAGTAAGTATAAACCCCTCTGCCTTTGAAGGGCTTTCTGTACGGTTTGTGGCACAAATTGTGAAACCAGCTACTCCACATTGATTCTTTATCTTTAATGCCTAGAAATGGCCCATACTTAAGACCATAGCCTTTTCCCGGAAATAGGCCATCATAAATGTGAGTAGAGATCCAAGCCCTACCGGTTGGCGTTGTTTCCCAACCTCTACTTTTGTCGGTCATTCCTGCTCCGATAGCAGACCTATACAGAGCTAAAGCTCTGGCGCCGGCATTAACTGATGGGGTGGAAACATATTTTACACCATTAACAATAAATTGTGGTGGCTTTTCGGGCTCCGGAAGCTGCCCTTGGTCCTCTAGAGGGCTAAATGGGCTACCATTGCCAAAGCCATTTCTTCCTCCTAATCCACCACCATAGCCGCCAACTCTAGCTGATCCTAGTGGTTCGCCGATAAAGAAGAAACCAAATCTTTCATAAATATTGACTATCGATCCAAAACTTAAATTGCCATAAAATGAACTTCCGATATCCGTGTATGCCGTTGGCATTCGCCTTATTCTTTCTTGCATCACAACATCCGGCACTCCTTCCATTATTGGAGACTTGCCGAAAAAAGATGTAAAGGCATTGCCAATCTCTGTGTCGTAAAAGGATTCATGAATAGTAAAATTTAACTTCCATCTTATTAAACCTTCGCCAAGATCAACAGCTATAGGGGTATTAAATAAATAGCCACCGGAAGTAGGCTTCATGATACCAGTATCATACCCATTTAATATTATACCTTTGAATCTCGATCTGCGGAATGCTTTGAGTATATTACCCTCCATAGCATCGCCGATATTGTTCATAATCCTATCACGTGCTGATCTTTTGCTACTGTCGAAAGGATTTATTCTTCCGGGAGTGTAATTCTTTTTGTAGCTACTCATCCTCATCTCCGGATATCATGTCAAAGATGTTTTTCATCTCTTCGTTAGACAAGCCGGATTCTTTCTCTTTCTTTGACATCATACCAACAACTTTTACAAGCTGTTCGTTTGAGCGTTGAAGAGTTTCAACATATTTCGCCATGACAATGCCAATTTCCCTGTGTCTGGATTCGTCTTTTGACAGCCATTTTATTGCATCTTGCAACAGTTCCTTGGTAACTTCACGGTCTTTTCTTATGTTTTCAACCACTTCATCAATATAATTGTTTGTTTTTTTGGTCATATTTTAATTAGACTAGTTCAAATTTTTCCATTATCCCAATCTTGTTTAAACAAGCGATATTTTTTTCTAATTTTATTTAATTGAGAAACGACTTGCTTTGTATTCATTCCCGTAAGCTCTCGTAAATAAAGATATATAGCCTTCTTATTGAAGATATCGATTTCCTCAACAGAGGACAGGAGAATTTTAACAGCCTCAAAAACTTTCTTTTCGCTTTCTTTCATATCATCGGTCGACCAACTATCAATCTCTTCCCAGAGCTTAAGCCAGAAATCACGATTTTCTTCTTCGTTTTCCCACTCATTATAGCAGACAATTTTGTCTTCATCAACTTCTTTGAGGGCATCTTCATAATCAACCTCACGTTTTGCACGTTTTGAAGTCTGCTTGACTTTATGAATAAACCAGTTCTTTGTAATTACACTGAAGTAGGAGAAGGCCTTAGAGCCCTTGTTTGGATCATACTTTTCAAGGATGGTTGTTAGCCAAACCTTACACTCATTTCTTAATTCATCTATGTTGGGCAAGGTTGTGAATTTGTATGTGAATACAATTTTATCAACCATTTGGTCAAACGCAGGCTGTAATAGCCTGACGTATAAATCTGTTCTTAGTTTGTTACAGGACGAACTGCAATAATCAATTATCGCTTGTTCGTGTTCCTGCGTAAAATACATTTTCTTCGTCGACGGGCGTCGTGGCATCTTCCGGTTCTCCTTCTTCTTCGTCATCTTCTATAGGTTCGTCTAGCAAGTTTGATACTTCTGAATATTCATCCAGTATATCTTTGAGGACCCTTGTGTGATCAAGTAAGGATTTTATTTCTTGATCTCCATAGTATTGTTCTAGAGAAAATATGCCAGCCAAATGTTTTTGGTATGATCTTATTAGAACGCTCAAATCGCCTATATTTTCATTTACATATGTTAGCCTAGTGATTATCCTTCTAATGTACCAAACGGCTAAAATATTAGCCGTTACGCTCAAAGAAAGGCACAAAATTAACCAAAATGTGAAACTAATCTCCATATGTTGAACTCCTTGCTTCCTCTTTCATTTCTTTCAAAACTTCACGGTTTTGCTCAATGAAATCTTTTGTGGTCGATCCAGTTTTTGTTTCTGTTTCTTCTTTATTAACCACAAAAGGCATTTGAGGGACTCTTGTTAGAAGCCCCTTACTATTGCATATTGTGCAAACCTCTTGTTTCTCAGACATCGCATGTCTTATTTGAAAATGACCTGAGCAGGAATCACACCTATATACATACCTAGGCATTAAGAGGTCACAACCTTAGACTGGGTTGTATCTGGTTGATCATATCCTGTGTTTGATTTTACAACTGGTGGATTAATCACAACTAGTTCTCCTGTATCGTCAATTTGCACGTTGAAGTTTCTTAGGACAGGAACGATGTCACTTTGTTCCATTAAAGATTTTTGAAGGGCCATCATTACGGCTCCGACTGCTTGATTTGATAACTTGTAATTCATTTTAGTCTCCTATCGGTTATAGTCATCTTGAATGCGAATAATATCGTCTTCTCCGAAGTATGTTCCGTGTTGTACCTCGATAAAGATTAAATCTTCGTTTGTTTTGTTTTCGATCCTGTGTCTGGTGCCAACAGGTATCTGTGTTGTTTGGCCTTGGATAACATCCCAAGACTTATCGTCAATAGTTATGTGTCCGGTGCCAGACACGATCGTCCATACCTCGGATCTTTTGTGGTGATATTGGTAACTTAGCCTTTGGTGGGGCTTTACGGTGATTCTTTTCACCTTGCAGTATTCAGCATCGAGAAGGTTCTCAAACTCACCCCATGGTCGTTGCTCTTTGTGATTACCTCTCATTCTATACTCTGTTTTATTAAATTTTTATATTTTGTTGTTGACCAGCCATGATCTCTTCTAAAAAAATGTACTTCGGGACATAATCCAAAACCAGTATATGTTTTTACATTCCTATAGTCATCTCCTAAGAACCTTATGTCTGGTTTTTCTCTTAGTATAGCATCTACTAGATCTTTTTCATAATTGTATACAACAATCTTATCAATATATGTTATACTTTCTAACATCTCTATTCTCTCATCTACAGTGAGAATAGGTTTTAATTTTTCTGGTCTTTCAATACTAGGGTCTGAGTGTAATGCTATTATTAAATTATTGCAAACTAGTTTAGCTTCTTTAAACATCTTTATATACCCGGGGTGCAAGACATCAAAATTTCCGGCAATTAATCCTTTTTTCACTTTAATCTCCGCTTGAAGCACCTTTCTAGTCCTGCCTCAATAAATATTTCTGGTTTCCAATTGAGATCTTTTTTAATTTCAGAGATGTCTGCTAAGGTATGCCTTGCGTCGCCTTTTCGAGCAGGGGCGTGATCCCACTCCACTTCATGTAAAGAATCAATATAATTTTTAATATAGTTCATTGTCACCGACACTCCGGAGCCCACATTATAAGTTTTCCCGCCGAACCACATAGAGGACTCCATACAAGAAATATTAGCACTGCATATATCTTCTACATGAACCAGATCTCTTGTTTGTTCGCCGTCGCCATCAATTCTCAATTTTTTTCCTTGTCTAATCATTTCCATCCATGCACATATAGCAGTAGAATAGGTGCCACCGAATGGTTGATCTTCTGAATAGGCGTTAAAATATCTTAGACACACAGTATCTAAGCCATATAATTCAGAAAATAGCTTACATTCCATCTCTGACATTAGTTTATGTAATCCATATGGAGACTTTGGGTTACCGTCTCCATCACCCAGTACAGCGGAGGAAGAGCTAAAAATAACTCTCTTAACATCATGATCTTTGGCCCACTCTAAAACCTTTGAGGTTATAAGAACATTTTGCCTGAGTGTATAGGCGGGGTTTTCAACTGAAAATCCTACTCTAGGGCAAGCAGCCATGTGAAAAACAAAATCAAAATTTTCTTTGGGCAGGCAATATAGTATATCTTCGCCGCCTCTCAAATCAATACCGTGCACGCTATGTCCTGCATTTGTTAGTTGCTTAAATAAGTGACTGCCAATATAGCCTTTATGACCAGTAACTAAAATTTTCATTTTTTCTCCTTATAATAATACTCTTTTAATTCTACCATTTGATCAGCTATGTTTTTAGTACGAATGGAGCCTGATAATCTTTTATCTTTGCCAAGGTTTTTGGGCTCAATAATGATGTCTTTGTCGAATATTGACTTGAATATATTCAACAATTCATACTTGCTCACAGGATCACTATGTATTATTGTTTCTTCTTCATACTCATCCCACTTTCGAATCATCATCAAACATTGCTTGGCCCACTCTAAAGTGGTGTTTCCATTCCAAATGGCCCCAGTATAGCCAAACACATGCTCATCTTGCCGCAAAAACCATTCTAATAAGCTATTTTTTCCTTTTATTTCTGGTCCTATTATTGATGACTTGATTGATTTTGTTCTAGTCGAAAGATGCTTGATGTAAAAGCCGGCTACATTTTTTGAGATGCCGTATTCATCAATATCCATCTCGCAGTCAGTGCCCGGGTGAATCACGCTACATGGAGCATTCAAATCTAACCATATTGGCAAATGCCAATTTATATCATACGAGTTATTATTTTTTTGGGGTATCGCCCCAATGCAATTAATAATATAGCTCCCATCAAAATCAACGATCTCTTCGGATGAGTCTGGCCAGCGACTTGTTGCTGTTTGCACTTCTAGTCCCTTATCGGTGAGGTATTTCGCAACCATGTGCCCCAACATGCCATTATGTCCTAATACTAATATTTTATTTTTCATAATCTGTTATTTTTAAGAATAGCTTTTTCCCATCACCACAAACAACAAAAGCGTTGGGGTATGGGTCCTGTAGTGCTCTGACTTTGTTGTAAAGATCTTTAGCTGTGGAGTGTTTAAAATCGATATGTTTAATCTCGCTTTGCTCTGGTTTTCTTCTTTTGTATGTTGTCGAGTATGCTTTGTCTTGTGGAGTGTATTTGTATTTTCCATTGGCTATAAATATGAGGCCTGACATTGCAACATCAACAATTTGACTTAAAACATTATCCAAGTTTCCTGCTAAAGAAAATGGCTCTTGGAAAATTATAGGGCCGGCATCCAAATCTTTTGTCATTTTAAAATATGTAACAGCACTAGTTGTCTCGCCGTTGATTATCTGGTGTTGTATGGGGCTGCCTCCTCTATATTTTGGAAGTGGTGACGGATGCATACATATACACTCAAATTTATTTATCAAACGAGTTGGCAAAGTCCAACTCCAGCCTATAAAAATTATTTTATCGCCATCCTTAAATGAGGGGGCCAATTGCTTTAATTGTATTCTAGACTCGATTAGCCTAGAATTTATTTTATGGGAAGTTTCATAATAAACTTTTTTTGCCCATTTTCTATAGGCACAAACCCATATCATCACTTCACCCATCTTATTATTTGAAATGCTTCAGCGTATTGATTATTACTTTGGTTGCCTCTTAGCAAAGCTAGCGACCTTAGTGACTCTGGGCTCCTGAACGAGCGAATTTGAGAAGGCATTAGATTATATGCATGTAATTTACGATCAATATCAATCGAGACAAAACAATTTGGCTTCAACGAAGAATTGATGTTATCTGTATAGTCCCAGAAGAATACATGTGGCTGTTCGTAAATGAGAACCTTTTTAACAAAAAAATTTATATCATGAGGTCTTAGTGCAGTTAAGACCGCTTCGTACACTACCCTATGGTCTTGGTTATATGATGGGTGGGGTATGTATATTTCATCAGGCCTGATGTCCCTTATTGCTTCTTCGAACGATGATAAGAGGTTCTGGAGGGTGTAGTGATTTACTTTGTTTTTTAATATTTTGAACTTATTGCCAAGAAACTTTGACACATTTTTAGCTTCCTGAAGTCTGTCTGAGCTTTTTGGTCTATTCAGTAGATGGGACTCATCCATGCCACAATAAAGAACAAAGGTGTTAGAATCGATAATTCCACCACAGCCCAGAACATCGTCATCAATATGGGGCGCAATTACTAACTTTTTATAGCTCACAGTACTCCCTTTTCTTTTAAAAACAATGAAACTTCCTCAGAGCTTAAAACGCTGTTGTTCGAAGAATATGAACAACCTTTTGATGAGTCATGTATGATTGTGTCCGTTATTAAAAAATATTTATTGTATTCTATACACCTTAAGGATTCTTCAAAACTAACCATATCTTCGTGTAACTTTTCACCCGGGCGAATTCCAACCATGTCTAAAGAAACATCATTAAATCCATATCCTTTTGATAACTCTTTTGCTAGATCAACCACTCTTATTGATGGTAATTTCGGCACAACAATACAGCCATGAGATTCACTGTTGTTATAAGTCCATTCTATTAAGTCAACAGATTCCTCTAAGGTTATTGAAAACCTTGTCATTCTTTTATCAGTTATTGGTAAACTATTTGCTCCATTATCTAACAAATTTTTAAAAAACGGTATAACAGATCCAGTAGATTCCAAAACATTTCCGTACCTACAAAGCACAACTTTTATGTCTTTCTGTTTATTCGCAAAATCAACATACAACCTCTCTGATATTGCTTTGCACATACCATAAACATTAATTGGCTTGCAAGCCTTATCAGTCGATATAAATACTAGCGTTTCAATCTGGTGGTTGCACACTGATATGCTATCAATTAAGTTTTTATGTCCAATAATGTTCGTCTTTACACTCTCATATGGGTTAAACTCACATATGGGAACATGCTTCAGGGCAGCAGTATTGATAACAACGTGGGGTTTATGTTCATTCAATGCTTGCAATAACGAGGACTTGTCTTTAACATCCCCAATACAATATTTTAGATCTGGATACTCTCTCTTCATCGAGACATGTTTATGCTCGTCTCGGGATAATATAATTATTTTATTGTTTTTATGGTAACGCTTGGTGAGAGTTTTTCCTAAAGCACCTGTTCCGCCTATTATGAGAATTACTTTATTTTTCATTCTGCTTTCTCACATAGTCCTTTGATAGAGACTTAAATAAAGGCAGGTGAGACGAACCCTCACTTTCCCCAGCAAGGCACTGTTTTTTAATATCAAAAATATCGGTGTTTGTCTTTGCGGCTATTGCTATGGCCAATTGTTCATTATTAATACAATTGTTCGCAAAAAACACTTTATCACATATTTCATCGATAAGGTTCTTCATTTTAAATATAATTTCTTTGCCTCCTCCAAAAAGAGTCCCAACTAGAATACACCTATTATCCCATATATATTCATTAATATCTAAGGTTTCCCATAGTTCAGGAAAATGAGTATTTCTTTGAATTATGAATTTGTTTATGTCTAGATTGGTGGTATCAGGCCATTCCTTGCCAAGGTCAGTATCTAGAAAGAACCTACTACATCCGGCATCCATCCAGAAGAAAAAATCATGATCTGGATTCGTAGTAGCTGTCTGTTCAAGCCAGCCAAACTTAGAGTATTGGATTAGATTATATTCTGGTAGGTAGCACTCTATTCTTCGAGGATCTTTCATTCTATAAACATACTTTGATGTCCTCATGATATTCGCCATCACTTCTCTGTTTTTGTAGAAGGGTATTTGAGTTAAATCCTGAATCACGATATTTGTTTTATAAGGGCTATTTTGTCTGCATTTTGATACAAATTCCTCAAACTTTTTTTCAGTGTATACTGTTACGTCGCACTTTATTTTTAAAGTACTCTCAAACCAATTAAGATACTCCTTAATAGTTCTACCATCCCCCTTAGTATTTCTTTTAATATCAAAAAGAGCAGTAGTAATCATTACTTTCATTATTCCTCTCCAAGTTCTTCATTTCTGATTCTAGACGCAACAGATGCCATCCAATAGATGTACTTTTCCTTTGTAAATCTGCCCGGGGTATTCGGAGGGCATTGCCACCTAGGGGCTGGGTGTCCGATGTGTATAAAATTATATTTTTTATATTTTTTAACGAAAGACTCATAATCGATATTTTCACCATAATGCTCCCCAAAGGATTGTTGGCTCACTATCTGTGTATCTCCATGCAATAAAACAGTTTTATATTCTTCGTGCTGTGGATATAAATTAATTGCTGAGCAATCTCCCCACTTCACAAACCCTGCAAATGCTTGGCTCCAAATATTTTCAGGTGTTTTGTATTTCTTAAACAACTTTAAGCAATAGTTTTTTCCAAAAGATAAAATCGCCTGTGCAACCCTAAATCTAGATTTTGATATTTCCAACCCTGTCATCTTTTCAAAAACTTTAAAATCTTCAACAGGTCTGTTTGGTTCAAGATTAATCAGTGGAGCAATTAAGCAATAATCCTCACCTAAATATTTTTCTATCGTATTGTTGTGATTTCTGACTGTAAGGGTGTCTGGGTGCATCAAAATTACCATGTCATAGTCATGATCTTTGTAAAAGTGATGTGATATTTGGATCATGCCTGTTAATTCGCAACTATCAACATCCGCTGGTAAGGCAGGATTATTTAGCATTCTTTGTAATGGCATTTTGCTAAAGGTTTGTCTTGGGCAATCGTGAAAAGGTATCCCCATCTCATCGCACATCTTTGATAACTCTATTGATGGTGGTAGATTGGCATTGCCGTAAGTTGCAACACCAACATCGATATCATCTCTCACCTTTAACAGGGATTTAATACAATGTTCCATTGTAGTTTTATGGAGGTCTAAGCCACAAAAAACATAAATAATTTTATTCACTTCATTTTCCTTTTAAAATATTAATATATTTGTCGACAACAACATCCCAAGAGAAGAAATCTTTTGCATACTGTCTAATTTCTTCTCTCATTCCTAGGGAGATTTCTCTATTTTCTATAACCTTTTCCCTAACATAATCTACATCCTCTATCTTGCTGTCTGGTATGATTGTTATAAAACTCTTGTTCCTGTCTAAATTGGCTGCTGCTATGTTAGATACAACCAGACCCAACCCTGCGGACATTGATTCCATACAGACCAAAGGATGGGCCTCACCATAAGAAATTAAGGCCATATTTGGATAGTTTGTGAGGTCGGAATAAACTTTTGATTTTTCCCATGCACCCAAATATCTATTGTCACTTGACAAATTTAAATTAGTAATATCGCCCTTGTTGCCAACAAAATCAAAATTAAAGCCATTATGATTGGAATACAAATGTTGCCCTTTTCTTTTTTCTAATCTACCAAAATATATTGTTCGATCTGGGATCTTTGCTTTATCTTTGAAAGCAAAATCATCAATCTCAACTCCATTGTGAGCAACAGAGATGCGAGAACTATCAAACCCGTATGATTCATACTTAGATTTAATCTCAGGCGATAGGGCGAGAATTTTGTGTTTGGTTTTTAAAAATTTATAAAATATCGACCAATAAAAGTTCTCATACCTACTTTCTGCTGGTAGGTTTCCATAATGAGAAGTAACATAAAAACTTTTACACTTCATATCCTCAAAAAAAGATAAGTAATTGTCAAAATGTAGATGAACAACATCATAATCTGATGACTCAATGTCTGTTTTGACAGATCTTAGATCTTTTGTGTTGTAGATTATTACTTCGTGGCCTTTTTTAATTAAATAATTTCTATAATTCCAGATAAGTATCTCTACCGCACCCCAACTTTTTGGAGGAATCGGCATCAATCCCGGGCCAATTAGTGCTATTTTCATAAAAGCCCCATGTATTTGCTGCAACATGCCTGCTCTGTGAAGTTTTCTTCCCAATCTTTTCTACTATTTTTACCCTCTACTGATTTTACTGCTGCTTCTAGGCTGGGAGCATCAATAGAAAAATTACTGAAAATAATACCTGATGTCATGTTTCCAAGAACTCCCGGCACGCCACCACATGGTGTAGAAATCCATGGAAGGCCTGCGGACATTGCTTCAAGTAAAACCAATGGTAATCCCTCTGCTAGTGAAGGAAGGACAAAAACATCGGATTGCTGTAGCATGCAATCAACGATATCCATTCTGTTTGTGCCCTTGAGAAGAAATACTTTATCTTTGTTCTTGGATACAACACTGTTTATGTGTTTTAGATACTCCATATCGTGAGCAGATCTAGGACTTCCTAATAAAACTAGGGCGTATTCATTTGGTAAATCGGAAGACAAAAAAGCCTTTATTAATTGCAACTGGTTTTTTCTATATTCGATATTTCCATGGTTAAAAATAATTTTTTTATTATTTAAATTCAATTTTTCTTTTATATTTAAATTTAATTTACTATTTTTTATATCTCTAGAAAAGTTTGGTATAAAGTGATATTTTATACCCTCTTCATCTAAAAACTTATTAACTGGTGCTCCTTGGCAAAATGAAACAACATTTGTAGCACTTTTTAATTGATTTGTCAATTTGGCAACAGCACTTTTATTAAAACCATTTTCTTCATTTTTTATCCAATTGTAAACATTTTCATCTAAATTTAATATTACAGTTGATTTTTTGATTTGATCAAACTTTATTGACATTAATGAATGACTAAACATATCTGCCAAGACAAATACATGATCGTAATCATTGTTTTTGAAGACATGGCTTTGTCTGAAGTCTAAGCTGTCGAATTGCATAACCTTATAAGGCAAAGAATTTAAATCCCTATTATAATCAAGCGTGGTTAAAATCTCTATCTCATTGTTGTTTTTAAAAAAGAAATCTGCTATGCATTTGCATAGCATTTGGGTTCCCCCAATCGAAGGATAAAACATATCTGTTACAAATGCTATTTTCATAACAAAGATTCCAGATCAATTAGTGCTTCTTCCGGGGAAAGCTCTGTTATACTACTACAGAAGCCCGCAAATAGTTTTTCTTCGTTGAATTTCTCATTTATGAAGGCAGCTAGCTCCATCGCTTGTTCCTTGCATTTTGACCAGTTTTTGAGCGTTTTACGGAGGGTCATCTTATAGCTTCCTTGGTCGGCAAAAGCCCACATTGACGCTTTATCAACAACCCCATCCCAAACTGCCTCTTGTTGTACTGGTTGTAGGGTGTAATCGACCTCTTGAAAATAGTTCTTACCATCATGACTAAGAAAATCTAGATGACCAGACCACCCAACAGCAATAACAGGTAGAGCTTCTCTCGCAGCTTCAAAAAGAGGAAGGCCAAAACCTTCACCGTGAGCAATACTAACCATTGCTTTAATTTTTGGATTAGTATATAATCCAGTCATTTGGTTAGCAGAAAGATCTCCATGAAGAAGATAAACTTTACACTTTCGATCTGAGTATTTCTTTAGCATACTTGTTACTTGGCCATTTAGAACTTCCCAGTCCATAAGGCAGTTACTAGCAATATTGGTCTTTAATACAAGCCCTACTTCTTGGTCAATGAATTCTTCAACCCACCACTGGACTGCGTTTATGAGATTTTTTCGAGGGCCAAATTGAGAGACCATAAGGAAGTTGAAATCAAAGTCAAGATTCATTCCCTCGATTTCTTCAGGTTCTGCTCTTGGTGTTGTTTCCCATACCACTTCAACCGGTGTGTTCAGTTTGTAAGGAAAGTTTTCCCCAGTCTGCTGATTGGTTGCTATGGCTTCAGTTTCCTCGTAAGTCGTCTTGGCGTGATTAGAAACAACAAGAATCTTGTCCATATCATTTCCCTTTTGGAGCCAGACAGGGGCAACCTTATTAGTTTCAATACCAGCAGTGTAGCCAATATTAATTGGACACATTTTTTGAAATTCATTTGGGATGGTAATTTGGAGGCTGATATCTGGCTGTAATTGTTTTTGCTGAATAAGAACTTGTGTCTCGGTGATTCTTTGATCCATCCATTCACGAAACTCAGATTCTTGCCAAACCCATCCAGTGTTTCCCCACGGAATTGGCTGGACGTAGATATCAAATTGATCTTCTCTTGATTTTAGAGCCCTTAGTGCAAAGCGTGCTTGTTCGCCGTAGCCGCTTTGAGAGAGGACAGGGCCTCTAACAAATATTTTCTTTTTCATTTTTTCTCCTAACAATAATATAACACATTAGTTGTTGTTTGTCAAATTATTTTTTCATTTTTTTTAAAGAATATCCTACATACTTCTTTTCTGTATCGGCAATCATAACTGTGTAGTAATTGTTGTTTGCTTCTTTTATATGCAAGAAATGGCCTCTTGGCTGCTCTACGGAAACAACAATGCCAACTTCCCCACTATGGGTCTCGACAAGGTCACCAACATTGATTGATGGACTGAGTACTCTTGCATACTCTGGATGTATTGGCATATCAATATCGAAAACACCATAACTTGGAGTACTATAAGTAACACCAGTCGCATCAACCAAAGGGCCAACAGAGAGGGGGTAATCAAAATCCAACTGGTCTGTGTACCACGAACCAGAATTGGGAACTATGCCCTTTGGATTTGAATACACCTTCTTTTTGCTCATGCAACTTCCTTAAATCTAATTCCGCTATACCCAGATCTACTATCCCATGAACTATTTGTAGCTACAATATTATCAACAAGTGTAACCCACTGGTTTGTAAAATTGTCAAAATTATAGTTGTTTTCGACGTGTTGGCGCCCTTTTAGTCCCATAGTTCTTCGACCTTCTCTGCCAAGAGCCATCATTTTTGTAAGGGCCGAGAAAAATTGTTCTTTGTTAGTTCGGTCTTCATATATGTATGGAACATCTTGTGAGCCGATAATAGCCTTAGACGTTGGCTTAAGACCAATTCCAAACCACTCCGTACCATCAGTAACTTGTTCTTGAAGGCCGCCGGTCATATTGATAATAATTGGTGTTCCGCAAGATAACGACTCTAATGTAGCCAAGCCAAACCCTTCTGCGTCGGATATATTAATTGTACAGTCGGCCATATTATAAATACCGGCAAGATTCTCTGGTGCAATCTTGTCCCTAGAGACCAACACTTGACGGGTGATGTCCAGACCAAGGTGCCTAATAAGGTGTTCAATATCTTGGCCATGTGGGTCTTTAGGGTCTGTGTGCATGATTAGTTGTGCCTTTTCATGGTTATTTGTTTTATCAAGCCATTCTTTAAACCACCAAACTAAAGTGCCAGACTGTTTACGTCTGGCGTTACGGTTATTCCAAAAGAATATTGTTTTCTCCCAATCTGTCTCTGGTAGAGAAGATTTGCGAATATTGGCGATTTCATGTTCAGCTAGTGGTTTAAAAACATTACCATCAACAGCATGTGGAATATATGTGCAAGGCACATCCGGTGATACATTTCTAACAATATCGTCTGTTACTTTTGAAATAGTAGCGATATGGTCTGTTGAATCATAATATTTTTTATTAAAAAATGGTAATGGGTAATTGTCCCATACATGATAATAAACAATTGGAACCAAAGGCCTAATTTCATTCTCAATAGACCAAAGCCATCCCCAGAATCGTGGGTCTGTCATGAACCAAATCATATCAATTTTTTCAGTTCTAAGAATTGATCGAATCATTTGTGGATTACCATAGCCATCAACTGGTATGATTTTCCAGTCTTCGCCATATGGTTCAACTGTTTTCGGCGTATAGTCCTGATGCTTAATAGCACCACCAAGACTGATGATTTGATATCTTCCTGTCTTTAGTAGTGCTTCACATACGTATTTTGTTTGTGTTCCGACTCCACTTGGACTAAGTGGGTGATCGGAGAGTGTTAAGATCTTAGTCTTTGTCGTCATCTATTTCTCCTATTGTGATAGTACTATTAACTTCATTGCCCCAAACATCCCACCCGGGTGTGACATCTCTTGAGAACAACTCAACTTTGTTCTGTGTTGGGAACATGAGTTCAATTCGCTTTCTAACTTCTGCTGGTTTTGCGGAATGTTTTCCACGTAATTCACTAACCAACTGTCTTATGTTTCTTGCTCCTCTTGGTTTTGGTATCTTGCCTCGCTTTCCTATGAGACACAATTCACACTGACTCATGGTGTAGAAGCCGGGATTAACTCTTTGTTTATCCCAAACAAAACCAATAGTGGCCCAGCTAAACCCCCAACTCTTCATCAAGTCAATCGCTTGATCCAAGTGAGGGCTGCTAGACCACATAAATAATAAACAGTTTTCGGCGCATATAGAGTCAATATCTAACTTTTTTAACTCCTTAAGAGTCATTGTTGGATAATGCTTTATAGCGCCGCCGGTTTCTTTTCCTTTCTTTCCATTGTGTTGTCGCTGTCCTTTATAATCCCATGGAGGATCAGCGTACAATATTTCGTATTTCATTTTGCTCCGTTCTTCTCTGGATTGTATAAAGTGTATTTTGCTGTTATTTCTGTTCCAGCTTTGATTTTCTTAATTGACACCAATCTTAAACAATTTCCGTCTTCATACACTTTGCAATTGGGAATAACACTATGGTTGAAAAACCCACCTAATGGGGTTCTTATGTAGCCATGCATAAAATCAGGATGTTTTATATGTGTTATTCCAAAATCATGATTTTCTTCAATATTGGTAGTAGCAAAAAGGCCTAATCCATGAATCTCTGATTGTTTAATGGTACATTCATCTGGTAGTGGTTTATATATCATGGACACAATTTTGTATTTCTAAATTCGCAGCCTTTGCACGACAATCTGTTTTTAATAAACATTTTATTTTCAATACTTTTTAAGGCCTTGCGAAGTAAATCAGTAGCGTTACTAGTTTTTCTCGGACCTGATGTAACCCTGAATATTTCAACATTATCTTTTTTTGCTGTTCTTTTCAAGAGGGCGAAATGTGTTTCAACAAGTTTAGGGTCAATATTGTGTTTTTGACAAAAGAACTTTTTATATAGTGTAAGCTGGTATGTGATCAGTTTGCTATTTCTTTTATCTCTATCCCAACCCCAAGAGCACGTTTTCCAGTCGATAACGTGATACTTCCCATCAGAAGTTTTTAATACTAAATCAATATAACCTTTAAACTTGTATTTGTCAAGGGAAAAATCATTTATTTTTTCAAAAAGTTTCTCTTCGACGGAAAACACCTCATAATCTTCAAAACTTTTTTCAACCGCAGGTAATATTTGAGGGGAAATTACTCTTGCTTGGTCTCGCATTTGTGAGATGAGATCTTCTCTTCTTTCGTGGTTCTCGTCGAGTTGTCCCAACTCTCTATCAAAACTTTCATCAAAGAAGTCGTCATAGTCTGTTGAGTCGAGGAGGCCTTGTATAGCGTTTTCACATAAAGCATGTATAGTGCTACCAAAAGCAGTATATTCATTTCCTGTAAATCCTTTCTTTTTATCGATGTAAATAACTTTGTGTTTATAAGGACACTCTGCCCATATCTTTAATTCTGAGTATGATATGTGTTCTTTCATTATCCCTCCGGGAATTCTATTTCAGCTAATTTGTTATATAAGAATGGGCACTCCTTTTTTATTTGTGATCTGTCTTTTAAATAATATTGTTCGAAACCGACTGCGAAGTATTCTCTTAATGATGTTGCGGCATATGGGCTTAGAAATAATCCATTAATAAGGTACCACATCCTATCATATCCAACTTCTTTGTAAAAGTACATGTCTATCTGTTGATCATATAGATATGTGTTCTTTACTTTGTTATATGGTTTATATTCATTTACAGAAAGTATTGAATAAAGTCTTTGTCTCTTTCCTAAAAATTCTTTTTTGAGAGTTTGGTCTCCGTATATAAAATCAAAATATTTTTCTTCAACTGAATGAGCAATCTCATGTATAATATCATCAATCATATCATCTTCATTATCCTGCTCGTTTGTTAGGTAAATGGCGCCGTCATCATATACAGCGTTTGTTTCTTTTTCCTTGAAAATATCAAATTGTCCAACATAGATTATATCAACACGGGACATTAGGTGGGCTGGAACTCTTTTTGAAATAAACTTGAATACACGATCAGGGTTGATATGTTCAGGTAACATATCTTTGATATAGATGTCAATATTTTTCATCCTATAGTGTGTCCTAAGTTTCTTAGATTCAGTGATTGATTTTTCAACCCAGTTCATATATAGTCTCCATTAAGCGATACTATTATATATTATAACATACATGAACAGGTTTGTCAAATTTATTTTATATCAAAGGAAAGAAACAAAGATAGGATTCCCTGTGTTACGTCTTTAGATCTAATATAGGGTGGATGGCGGACACGCTTATCAGGCCATCGCTCAAGGATTGTTTGGCTCGAATCACCCATCATGCTTGAGCCTTTAATTTGTGTTAGTTTCCATTGCGGAAGAAACTCAATATATCCCCACACTGGTACTGTTGCTGTGCTAATAATATTGCCAGTTTCGTCGTGAAGGTTAAGCATAAACACAGCCTGCATCTCTTCACGGAAAATTGATGTCGTAATTGTCCAGTGTTTGTTTTTAATTCCACACTCTAGAGGAGTCTTTGTATAATCACACTTCTTGTTCAAAAACTTTATGTTAGTTTCGTCATATATCCGAATATTTCTCTTCTTGTAGTTGACACCTTCATAAGAAGCTAGTCGAGAATTAATACTGTGTTTGTGAACCCTTGCGTGTGATGAAATCAGACTTGTCATCTGGATCTTGTTTTGTTTTTCAATATCGACATAGATAATAATGTCTTGTGCGTAAGCGCTTGAAAACAGGGCAAAAAATAACAGAAATAGCATAAAGGTCTCCTACAATATCTTAGCGGCTAAAGTGGCTAATTTAGACCTTTCTCCTCGTTTAAAGGTTATGTGACCAGACAGGTCATAGGTCTTGAACTTTTCAACAGCAAAAGCCAGACCATTTGATGTTTCGTTTGTATAAATGTTATCTATTTGTTCAACGTCACCGGTCAGAACAATCTTGGTGTTGTCTCCAATTCTTGTAATAATGGTTTTAACTTCATGTGCTGTGAGGTTTTGCGCCTCATCAATGATAACAAAGGCATTTGAAATCGAGCGGCCACGAATATATGTAAGGGCCTCCACCTCAAGCTTTCCTTTCTCCATGAATGATTGGAGCATGGTCTTATCATGTCCAACGACCATCTGGAGATTGTCTTGGATGGGCTTTAGCCAAGGCAACATCTTTTCTTCCATTGTTCCCGGCAAGAATCCAATGTCTTTCCCGAGAGGCTGCACAGGTCTGGAAATAATAATTCTGCTGTATTTCTTTGGTCCCATTCCAAGAGCCTGCTCCATGCCGGCGGCGATAGCCATCAAGGTCTTTCCAGAGCCGGCCTTCCCTATCAAGGTTACGAGCGGAATATCATCATCAAAAAGTAAATCAAAAGCAAACGCTTGCTCTTTGTTTCGTGGCTTTATTCCCCAGCTAATATTGGGGTATTTTTGCTTTGTTGGCTTGAGGGGTAAGTGGGGTGCCTTATAGCAACAAAGAGCAGTTTTTTTAGGGTTAGCGGACGAACAAAGCATAAGAAACTGGTTAGGAAAGAGGCCAAGTGCCTGCTCTTCATCCAGAATAATTTCTTCACCTGCATAGAACTGCTCGATGATTTGGTCATCGACCAAAACTTCCTCAAAACCATCGTAGAGTTTGTCTGCATCATCAACTGCTTGGGCCGTAATATAATCTTCTGATTCTAGTCCCAAAGAGTTCGCAATAACTCTCATGTTGATGTCTCTTGACACAACAATAGTCTTCCGCTTTTCCCACTCAGATTGCACACGAAGAGCAGATGCAAGAATGATGTGATCGGGAACTGTATTGTCGAGCGATGCTGGTAAATTCGAAGCATCCCGGCTTGGATCACAAACCTTAATAATGCCCATTCCCTTCTCAGGGCGGATACCTTTAACCAGAGAACCCTTCTCTCGGAGACCATCAAGATGTTTAATTATTTTTCTTGCGTGGAACCCGACTGCGTCTTGTCTTTTCTTGTGTTTATCAACTTCTTCCAAGACTTTCAAGGGAATAAAGATGTCGTTATTTTCAAAAGCGAATAGGGCATCCGCATTGGAAAGAAACACTGAAGTATCGATTACGTAATTCTTTTTTGCCATTTTTTTCTCACTACTTCTCTAACTAGTGGGGATAACAATCTTTCTATGTTTTCGGCTGCTTTCTGTTGTGTATCTTTAGGTTCTTGTTTTTTGGTCTTCTCTGGATTTTTTACAATATTATAAATGATATCTTCGAGTTTTATCTTGACCAACTCTGGGTTTTTATCTTTTCCTTTTAAGATTGCACCCATAATCCTATCGATCTGAGCTTTCTTTTTCGCATCAAGATTTGCACCCCTATATGCACCAATAAGTTTATCTTTATTTGTTTGGATATAACCATTAATATCGGCGATTTTTTCAATATCCTTCACACTCTCATTTGTTTCTTTACGGTGGTATCCATACAGACCAAAGAAATCAACAAATGCTTGCAAGTCAAGTTCAAAATCATTTGATTTGCCGGGATTGAGATTATCCCAACTTGATTTAAGAGCCTCATAACCCTCAGTGTCTTTGACTTTTTGTCTTAACTTAAATTTACCACTTGTTTTTTCGGTTGGTTGTTTTAGGGGGATGACCTTTGCTGCTTCTTCTTTGGCAGCTTTGGCGGCAGCTTCGGATTCTAAACGTGCCTTTTCTGCTTCTTCTGCTTTTCGTTGTTTTTCCAACTCTTCCGCTTCTTCTTTTTTCCTTTTAGCTTCGGCAGCTTTTATTGCGGCTTCTTCTGCTGCTTTTTTATCAGCTTCAGTTTTAGCGGCTTCCTCTGCTTTGCGAGCGGCTTCTGCGGCATCATCAGCATCTTGTTGGGTTTCTTCAGGAGTGGGAGGTTCTTGCTCTGGTGGTTGGTCGGTTTTTTCTTTTTTTGTTATTTTTCCATCTTCAATGTTTTTCAAAAAATCGGGATAACCAATTCTTCTGCCGCCTTTGCCTGTCTCTGTTACATAATAAAGGCTTACCGATGATTGGTTATCCAGCCACTGAATTCTGTCTATATCAAAAGTCACACCAGCGTCTTTCCAAACCCAAGGTATATTGTTTTTTATATCTTTATTAATTTCCTCGATTTTTTCAATAGCTTTTTTACGATCTTGTTGAGGCGAGGCATCAGGAGATTCTCCTTTTTTTGCTATCTCATTGTCTTTCCTTGTGAGAAAATCAACATCATCCATTTCTGGTTGGTATTCTTTTTCGATACGAATACTATATCTCTGGTCTTTATTCCATTTATTAACATATACAATGCCATCAATTTCTTTGCCTTTGTAATAATATTTGTCATTAGGATCTTCTGAGCGTACACCTTGGTTAATTTTATCAAAAAATTCTTCTGCTCTTTTTCTGGTTTGGTATTCATTATTATCTAAGATATAAAGTATACCATCTTGAATTTTTTCTTCGACTTCAAGACCATTCAGTTTTATATCAATTTTGGTATCCTTGAATTCGAACATAATTTGTTCGGCTTCATCGTTTCTGGTAATTTTTTTAATAATGTATTTGCTGTGAAAAGCTACTTTGCCTTGATTAATGGCCTCTTGAAACTTTTCAATTTCTGGTAGGATCTTTCTATATGGTTCGTTGAGATTTGGTTTTTTCTCTTCGGGTTGTTCTGTTTCTTCTTCTTCAGTTTCTGATTCTGGGGCTGGTTTTCCCCTGTTATTGTACAACGCAACAACATACTTAGATATTTCGGGACCTTGATCGGTCAAGATCTTTTTGAGACGCACTCTTTGCGCTCTAGGCAAATCGATAAAATAATCTTCTACCTCTTCCTTAAAAGCTTTTAAGGGAAAACCTTTATCGGTTCTCCTTTGTATGTAACGATAACTAAGCGCTTCATTGGCCTGTTCAGGAGGCGGAGGAAATACTTTTTTGATGTAATTAAAAAATCCGGATAAAAGCTCTTCGTCCCCTTCTTCAATTAAGTCAATCTCGCTTCCGGGATACTGTTTTGGCCCTTCTTTGGTCTCTGGTTCTTTTTTTAATGTTACAAAGCCCTTATTAACTTTTAAAACATCACCGTCCATTAGGCTAACATACGCAAGAGGATGAGGTTGGACGGCGCCTGCTATCTTTGGATATATTGCTATGAGTTTTTTGTCCCGGGCCATCGTCTTAGATCTACTCGGTATAAACAAAGCAATTTCGGGAGTATTGCCTTTAAAATTCAATAAAAAGTTACCCCTATCATCTGAATTGTTAAGATAGTCTAAGATTTGCTCCATTTCATCTGGTGATAGAATCGAGCCGTCAAGAGCCTCAATATTTTCAAGGCTTTTAATTTCTATATCTTGACTCTTTTCTTTATCTTTAGCTTGGTCGGATGCAGACTTGTCGGTAGGTGAAACATTTTTATAAAGCTCTTCTGCGTCTCTGTTATTTAGTAGGGCTAGTAATATTTTATATCTTTTGTCGCCCAACGAAGATTTGTGTTTTTCTAGAAGTTCTTTTGTAAGCCCTGCTCCTGCGTCGAGGGCTTCAGGCAAATTATTTTTTTTTCTTGATTGTTCTTCCAGTCCAGCCAAAAAGGCAATGGCTTCTGCTTCTTCTTTTGATAATGAACTAGGCACATCAACTTGTTTAAGTTTCTCTTTTACTGTAGCTTGAGCCTTTATAACTTTACGTGTTTTTTGCTTTAGCTTAAACGCAATTTGGTGCACCATTTTTTGGGTTTTAAGATAAACTGATGGGAAATCCTGTGGCTTTGTTTTAAATAACTGATAAGCTTTTGTTTGTTTTATTTCATCACTTAGGCCCGGATAATCCAAAAAGCCGGCCAATATTTTTGGGGGAATTTTGCTTTTAGTGCTTTCTAATGCTCGGTAAAAGCATGATTGTTCTGCTTTGTCCAAATTACTATAAATATTTAAGATATATTCTATATCAGCGGGCTTTTGTCTATCTGCGTTTTCACTTGCCCCTCCAGTATCCTCCGTAAGTCCAAAAACAATGTCGCCCAGTGTTTTAAGTTTTCCTATTACCCTTTGGGTTGAGGTGAGAAACTTTTTTTTGTTCTTTATAGCAAGACTAAATGAATCTCTAATATATACCAAGAGGTATAACGTTCTTTTTAACTTGCCAACAGTTTCATTTATACCGGCAAGTCTTTCAATGTCATCATCAGATTCTTCTATAAGGGCCCTATCATCTTCTATGTCGGCTTCTGCATCATAAATATTATTAAAATTCTGAACTGTCTTTTCTAAGGATTTAATTAACTTGTTAATTCGAATTGCATGACTGATTATATCACCAAGCGATACGGATTGTATCGCTTGACAATTGCCAGATTCCTCTGTTTGTCTTTCAGATAATTTATTTGATTTGTTTCTGGATGACACCGTGTATCCTCTGTAAAAGATTAGCCGCACTGCCTTCGGATGCTGCTTGAAGAACAGACCCCAAAGTGGCACTGATCAATTCAATCTCTTTTGGATCCAAGCCTTTGATATTCTGTACATTTTTTGACGCATCAAGAAGATCTTTTTTAAGCTGGGCTACAGATTTAGTAGGATCTGATTTTTCACCACCAGCACCTGCCGGGTCAGTAGGAGCGGGAGTTCCTGCTTGGGCGGCCTCCGGGTTTTCGCTCAATTTATTAAGCTCTTCTAAAATAATTTCTTTTAATCTCTCTTGTGTTAATTTCATTACCCTTCTCCTTTTCGTGTTTTATATATGCGTGTGAAATATTCGTCTTGTAGAAACTTCTGGAGAGCTTTAGTGGCGCTTATATCATCCAACTCAACACTATCATCCATACCGGCAAAGGATTGAGACCACTTATTAAGAAACTCATTTTCCACCCTATCATCGAGAATCATGGAAAGCATAGCATCGATGTTCATTGTTTCCATTCCAACATTCTGTAGTGGTGTATCGTCTAACTTATAAGCTTTTTGTGCTAGCGTGGCCAACCCCTTAGCAACACCAAGAACAGCACCAGCACCCGGTATGGCACCAATTAAAGTATCAACACCCAGTGTTTTTAAGTCTTTTTTTGCGATTTGACCTCTCTTCGATTTTACAATACCAGATATTGCCTTTCTAACATCTCCGACGGTCCTAAAAACTTGACTATCGTCTCGTTGCTCTTCTTCATTAAGTGTTCGGCGCCAAGACTCCATTATCAATTTCATATCATTTGACATAATAATTCCTCTTTTACAATATAAATAGAAAAAAGAGAAGCTTTTGCCTTACTTGGTTTTAATTAAAGACACCATCGTCATTCTGAAGTCTGGTAATTAAATAAGTTACAAATGACTGCAACTCAGGATCCTGTGAAACTATAAAGCCCATTGTGCATAAACTAGCCACTTCCTCTAAGGAGAAGTTTAAAGAGCCAGCCTTTTTTCCAGCCATAATTAAATCATTTACAACCGATTTCATTTCATCGGTGCCATCTTTTTCTAATCTTTGTAATAATAATTCTAGAGCAGTTAAATCAAAGTTCTTGGCCATCAATCACCACCTTTCCGTATTTTACTTTTGTTACTAAATCTGATGAGGATTGAACCTTGCCACCACCAATATTCCATAATAATTTAATTCCAAGTTCTTCACAAACTTCCATCTCTGGTGTGTTTGTATTATATCGGTCGCCGCCATTAGCAAAATAATCAGGCTTTAACCTTCTCAAGGCTTCACATACACTACCATCCGAATCATCCACATTCGATACTACTGTGACGCCTTTAATACTACCAGCGATATATGCACGCTCTTCAAACGACATAAACTTATATCCTTTTTTTCTGATGAGCCAATCATCAGAATTAAGAATAATAATAACATTACCATATTCAGAAGCCTCTCGGATCATCTGAACGTGGCCTTTGTGAATGGGGTCAAAGCCACCAGACACAGCAATAGTGGGTATATACATATTATCTCCTAATAAAGTCTTTCCACTCTTCTCTTATAAACACGTTCCTATATAAGTCAATCATTTTTACTCTTGGAACGTGCGGTTTTTTAATTAAGGGCATACTTGCTTCCTTTGGTGTGCGATCTCTTTTCTTAAGATTACACCCTTTACAGCAAGCCACAATATTGGCCCAAGTTTTTAATCCACCACGTGACTTGGGATGCACATGGTCCATTGTTAATTCACTATGGTGGAAAGTATTGCCGCAATATTGACAAACAAAATCGTCTCGCCAAAATACGTTTTTTCTATTACAAGTTAAACTAAAGCCGAACCTTCTTACATACTTGTTTAAGACAATAACAGCCGGCATACCATCTGAATACTTTATTAATGTTCTTGATCTATTAGTGTAACTCATATTAAATGCACGAAAAGAATCTATTATCTGTAGTGGTTGCCAAGCGGCATCCAATTTAAGAGTAAGCCTTGTATAGTCATCTGCATTCACATACCAATTAGTTTTTCAAAATCAGTTTTGACGCAGCACCTTCAGTTGGTAGCTTATCTTTTGCAATATCAGTAAGAGAGAAGCCTTCTACAAAAGATTTTAGTTCATTACAGGCTCTCTTGTAATCAGGCTCAAATTCGACTACTGTTTTTCCGCCGTGACCGTGTATTGCATGTACCTCGCCAATGTTATCATAAATCGTCACAGATGGGTGTTCTGAGAGCCATGTTACGGCTACTTTACCATTATCAAAAACAAATCCTTGAGCGACCCTCCCAGTACCGCTAACTCCGCTTTCGTCTTCTTCTCTTCTTAAATAAAAAATTTTCATAACACATTAACTAGATTTCTTTTATAAAATACACCTGTCAGGACTCGAACCTGAAACCCTCGGCTTAGAAGGCCGATGCTCTATCCAGTTGAGCTACAGGTGCTTAAGTTTAGGGATAAGCTCTTCACGAATAATAGCACCTGTATATACAGGGTCTGTTGTTTTAAAGGCACGACCAAGCTCTCCTAATTGTTCGTATATTTCATAATCATTACCGCTCGGCTCACACCTATCTCCAACGAACCAAGCCGTTTGATTTTGGAAATGTCTTAAAGCATATGTCTTGTTCCACCCGGTTGGATAGATATCAAAACTTGTATCGCCACCCAATTTTACCTCTACCTTGCCCGGACAATGTCGATCAATCTTAGTCTGTAGTTTAGTTAGGAAGTTCTTTCTAAACCCTTCTGCCTTGTCATATTCGACAAATTGTTTTCTCTGTTTGGGAGTGGCATTTCTACCAATTGGGCACCAATTAATCATAGAACCACGGTAATTAACAAAGTGACCTGTTAATGGAATACCATGATAGCAAGCATCATGTTGGTGTTGTGTTATGATTTTAAATATTTCTCTAAGACAGACTTGAGTCAATTCTTTAGACATATCATTTGTATGCACCAGTCTATAGTCTTCTTGAGATGAATTCGGTGGTGCATAGTGTTTCGTTCCGTTACAAGGTAATAAATGGGTAACAAATCTTAGCTCTGAAAATCTTATTAACTTTTTCATTTGCTCATTAACATATTCAAGATCACTACCAGTCAGGATACCAATATCAGCATATTTAGAAAGCTGTCTTAAGTCAAGCATGAGTTCAGTATTAAAATTACCTCTTGCTTCTGTTAAGGTTCCGTCCATATCAAATAATACAATGTTCTTTTTATTCATATAATTCCTATTATAGTAATAATACTATAGTAAATTTATATAATTTATTAATTAATACTATTATAATAGTAATTTATTTAATTAAATAATTTATAATTAATTATAACATGTAATTGAACATTTGTCAAGTATTTTTATTTACTTTTATTTTCCAACATATCTTGTTCTCTTGCAAGTTCCCCTTCTAGGTAATGTTTTACAGCAGCAATATAATCATTTGCAAGAGTAATTTTCTTCTCAACCCATTCAGGCAAATTAGTTTGGTCCTGAATCATATGCATTAAAACCTCAGCATATCCTTTCATGTGCATGAGTTGGGATCTAGCCATGCTGCCTTCTTTATTATTATGGTAGTGAGCCATATCAGGACAGCCACAAGGCTCATCATCATAACCAATCATAATATCAGGACCCATCATTGGCTCGTGATCGCCACAGCCACCTTCATAATCCATATCATCATCATAATCATGATACTGTTCATCACCCATTTTTACTAATGAAATTTCTTCGTTAATTAAATCTTTAAGTTGCGCTTGGGTTAGCTTCATTCTCCCATCCTCATTTCCATTTCAATATTAGCATACATTTTTTGTAATTCATCTTCGATAATTTGCGACTGATCAAAACTTGGTTTGAAATGGTTGGCCAATAATTCAAAGAGTTTATTGAGAAGAGGATCCTTTGCAGGTGCATGTTCCGTTGGGTCATCAGAACCAAATTCGGCTGTCATGTCCTCGATCGCTTCTCTAATTAATTCTTTTAATAGGTTGCTAGTAATTTTCATAATAAATCTCCTGTTTGATACTAAATAGCATCGATATTATTATCATACGTCATCTCAGCCAAATCAATCTTAAATTTATTAACCTCTTTATGTAATTCACTCTCTCTCATACCAAGAAAAGAAGCAGCATCACCAAAAGTTCTTGTTGAAGATAAAGCAAAATGAAGACAAGCCTCTTTGACAATATATCGAAGAGACTTGTATACAGGAAAATTGTATAATTTGTTGTTTATGTGTGAAGCAGCCAACTCCAACTTGAGGCCTATAAGTTCTTCTAATGATAAATTATGGACCATTGCTTCAAAATCATCAGATGTTTTCTTTTCTCTTCTTAACTTCTTTCTTAACGAATAAGTGTAATTTCTACCTTTATATTCTCTTAATTTTTTTTTCCACATTTGCTTGACAAGAGCCTTAAAACAGGTTATATTATATTATGCTTGTTTTGCTTGTTCATATTCTGGGGTTGATGGTTCTTCAACCGTACTCGACAACTCTGACTCAAATTTATCAAAATATAACTTTAAATTTGTTACAAGATAGTCAACAAAAATCTCTTTATCCTTTGGATTTGCGAGAGAATCATAAGCATCTAGCATATACTGAGAAACTTTGCGGAATGACGTGTAGGCCATATTACGACCGGTTTCATCCATATCTTCAAGGCCCATTCCGAACTCTTCCTCATCCGTTGGTGTATCATCATCTTCAACAGGGATTTTCTTTTCCTCATCAGAGATATCAACATCAACCTCAGTTAATTCGATCTCGGCTTCGTCTAACTCACCAAATTCGGAATCATCACCAGTTGGCTCAGAGAGAAGAGCACTGGGCTCACCTGTCGCAGACCCCTGACGATATTTGTCATTTACTTGCGATGGCATCAAAGCATCTCTGACGGCCTTAACAATATGTGCTCGAAAAGAATCACGCTGCTTTTTGTCTGTTGTTAATCTTTTGAAATCACTACGAAGTGTTGGAATAGATTTCTTAAGAACATCCTCCAGCATATTAATCCCGGTGGATCGGTGTGGGTGAGTATCAGATATGTCACCTTCAGCAATAATAGAGCGAATTACTTTTCTAAGAGCCTCTTCATGACGTTGTCTTTCCGCCAATGTAGCTTTTATTTTCTTTCTAATAATTTGTCTTAGAATAGCTTCATTATTCATTATTTTTGTCTCCGTGTTCCTGCGTGTCCATGTACATTTCCACCGGCCATTGCATTAGCTTCTTGCATTTTACCTTCGCTCTCTTTCTTGGCAACATCACCAATTTTAGCATCAGGTCCATACTTGGCTAACAGCATTTCCAAATACGCTTTGTCGCCGCCAATATCTGCTTCATCAAGTTTTTCTTTCTCTTCTTTATCTTCTGACTTCTTTTCGCCGCCCTTCGAATTGATAATACCTTGTTGCAAACTATCTGGTAGGTTCTTTTGCCCACCTTTTAATGCAGGATTGTCATCATGCTTGTCAGTCGACTTCTTATCGTCTTTTTTTCCTTCTTGGAATGGTATCATTGGATCACGCTCACCAGCAGGCGGCTGTGCCATTTGATTATTTTGCATTTCTCTCATGCATGCAAACTTGGCTTCATCCATACTCATGCCTTGAGATATCTTGCCTTGCATACACTCTTCCATAGCCATTTCCATATTAGACATAGGAGGTTCAGGCATCATCTCTTGAGCTTGCATCCCGCCCATAGGATCATCAGCGTGAGCACCAATTCCTTCGTTGAGCTTTCCGAGATTCATTTTAAAGCCCCACTTTTTAGATAAGTTTTCGCTTAATTCATTATTTTTCCAATCTTTAATAGACATTTTTCTATTTCTCCTTTCGTTATAAATAGTATTTTCTTTCTCTTTTAGACTATCTTCCCAGTCTCTAAACAGCATTGGATCGTTCGCTTCCATCTCTGCACGTCGCAGTTTTGGATTTTTTTGTGCGTAGCCCTTTCCACTATATCCATCCATATCAAGTTCGCCTCTCATATGCTGGCCGTGATGTACCAATTCGTGAGCTATTGAACGAAGGATATCTTTGGGGTGCCTGCCTGTGGCAAAGACATGAATTTCCATAGTATCGGGCGTGTAGTAGCCTGTTTTTGCTAAAGTACTATTAGCATTTGCTTTATCGTCATTAAGAAATATACTTGGAGGTTTTTCAAATCCAATTCTATTTTGGGCAAAATCACAAAGGCTATGTATTTCGTTCTCATATTCCACTGGAGACCCTGTTCTGTTATTAACTTTGAATTTCATCATAAAATTCCTTTTTGTTTAAGCTGGTCATAAAAATAATCAAAAGCAAGCCTCCCACGGTACGCTATTGCTATCATATCGGAGTAGGGATTCTCAAGGCCCATTAAGTCACCAACCGCTTCAATATTATCTTCAAATTCTCTATCCATCGCAGCAAGTTTCTTTTTGTGGAACTCAACACTTTTATGGTTTCTATAAAGAGTTGAGATTTTTTTTCGTTCTATCTCACGCACATACTCAGGATCTTCTCTATATCCTACCGATGCATCCCAAATTATTTTTGCTAGTTCTTTTCTCTGCTCTTCCGGGACATTCTCAAACCCCAATCCAGACTGCAAGAACATGAGTCCTGTATTAAAATCGTAACTTAGCAAGTCTCTAATATGATTAAATTGTTCATTTGAAACACTTGGATCGAATTTTTGTTCACTCTCAAGAATTTGCATCTCTTCTTTAATAATGTTTTCTAATTGTTTTTTTGATATTTTCATATTTTCATTTTTTCCTTACATTCATCAGAGTAGTGTATAAACTCAACCATGTTCCCATCCGGATCACGAACATAACAGCCCGTTGTGCCGTCTCTGTGATGTATTAATTCACCTAAATTAGATGGCAAATCGCCGTACTGATGGACTGCAACGGCAAAATGTGGGTACTTATAATGCTTTTTATCAATAATTGCTATCGTTACATTCTTCAATTGCATCCTTATATGTTTAAAGTCAGCAAATACAACCTCAGCGCCAAGCATTTCTTCATACCATTTTCTAGAAACTTCTAAATTTTCTACTAAAACTGCAATATGATCTACTTTTTCCATGACATTAACTAGTTTCCTCTTTTTCTAATCTTAATAAGTTAACTTGAATAGTTTCTCCATTGTTGGAACACAATATATTTGCAACATAAACATCCCTTTGGCCTCTTCTTTGCACTATTATATCCAAAATAGTACCATAATAAACAATAGTTTCTAGTTTTTTATCCTGTACAACCCAAACTTTCCAGCTAACTAGGTCCCCATCATTCAAATTTTTTCTATGAGAGAAGCCTAGGGGCTTTTGCGGGGCCCTCATTTATCCAATCTCATATAAATTAGAAACAAAAGCACAACAGCAACCGGCTCAAAACCAAAAATTATGTACGCAAGGAGCAAAAACATGAAAGAAAGTATGTTGATTATCGCTTTATCCATTAATTAAATCCTATAATCTCGATTTCTTCAGGCGGAACCATTATGAATATAGCCATGGAGAACAAATAGGGGGAGTACAAACATACTCTTCCTTGCTCGTCTTTCTCCACAAACGGCACAAAGTACCATTCTTCTTCACGATTTATCTGTACAAACCTCTTATCAGTCACAGAATAATAGAATCCAAGACCAGAATTCTTAAATTTAACGATCGAAAGCAGTTCTCCGCTCTTTGTTTTAAGCGCACCTGCCAATCTTATTGCATATTTGAATGAATTTGTTAAGAATTCCTTGGCTTTGTCCTCTTCATTCATCATAAGTACTCCCTATAAGTACATAGTTGCTATATTGCCTTATTCTCCACCGCCGCCGTCGCCACCATCACCGGTTAAATCGTGCATAAAACCGCCTATATAGGGCCAATTCGACCCCCTATTTCGACGTTTTTTGCGCCTTTTTCGGCGTTTTTCATCTATATTTTGGACGATTTTTACCTTAATTTTGCGTTTTTTTTTATCTATCTGCTCTCCAAGGGCCCCAAAACCGGGTGGTGCGCTCTTAGAACGCTCCATATTTGGCCTAGAATGGCCTTTTCCGCCCCCAAAATGCTTATTTTTGCCGATTCCAATGAGTTTTAGCTTCATTTTTCGGTGTTTTCTCTTCATTGCGGCCTGAAATCTCTCTTCTTCAGTCAAAAAACCCTTATTTTGGACGATTTCAACAGCTTTTCTTAGAATTTGGGTGCCATTTTTCGCATATTTGTAGATTTCGTCCATAGAAACCCACTTATATTCACTATTTTCCATAAATCCTTGTATTTTTAGGTTACATTCTGGCTTTTCAGTGATGAATTTGGCTCTATAAAAGACAATATCGTTGTTTTTTCCCTTCCAACTGAACTCGTACTCTCCAATTTTGTCTGCAAATGGCAAAATTAGGCCGGTTTCCTCTGCTACTTCCCTTTCTAAGCCCTCTTCGTACCCTTCCGGGCCCCTATTTACCTCAATATTCTTCAAATGACCGCCCGGTATGTCCCAAGCACGCCCTTCATCGGTCCTACGAAGCAATAAAATGCGATCTTCAGAGTCATAAATGATTGCTTTTGCCACTTCATCCGTGTCTGGATAGAAATCATAAGGGTGTTTTACGGGAATTCCACCAAAATTGTCTATATGTTCTTGCATATTGTCATCATAATGGAGCGTAGAGCCCAATTTTTCAAGAGTTTTTATCTTTGGGGTGTCACTAGTGTAGTGAATTCGCTCGTCCGTAAAATAATAGCTTAACGAGAGCCTATCAAGGTGTGATCGAACGGTGTCTTTTGGGAATAAAACTTCTTTTGAAGGGTCTCTTGCTGTCACAATATGTACATCGTGCCCACTTTTGATGTATTTTTTAATCAATTTGATAACACTTTCGTTATATTCTTCGAATTTTACCTCTAATTCATCACCAGAGGTGTCCATATGGGACATTGCAATGGTATTATCGAAGTCAAATGTAATAGTTTTACTCATCGCCTTGGTAAATCCCCGATGTTTCTGGCTTATATGCCTTGTTAAACAGCCTACTCGCATGACTTTGTGTGTTTATATGCGAGTTTTCCGTCCATGAATCGTAATTTTCCATTTGGATGTTCATTAATTTAGCAACTTCTATCCACCTATCTTGCGGAATCTTCAAACTATGGTCAGAAGCAGCCTCTCCCTCGACTGGAGGGTAGCAATCATCATTAGGATCGGGTGTACTACTATTATAATCGAACTTGTCATTGCCACCTTTGTAGGCGAGAGTGACTTCACCCGTTTCCATATTCACTTTTTCTTTATTATCACCCTTTGGAGTCTTTCTTTTGACGTAATTTAGGTCTTTTTCAAGCCTTTTCCACACACTAGCCGCATCATTTGTTGTACTTGAGGAGTGATCTGATGTCAAACCAGCTTCTCCCTTTTGGGAGATGAGAACCGATACCACTTCATAGAGCCATGTGCCTAATCCTTTGCCTCTAAAAGCAGATTCAACAGCAACAGCACCAATTTCATAGGTTTCAGGGATACATGGTGTCTGCCGACTGCCGCTTTTCTTGGCCATTTCCATGGTTTCAATCATGCCGATGACATTTAGCTGCCCGTTGATTTCGTTTTTATGAACAATTTGAACAAGAAACTCTCCTTCTTCAAGTTGGTACGTTAAACCGAGCGTTTTTAAGAAATCTTCACCATAAACTTCTTCGTTTATGTAACTTCTCCAGCTTTCCATTATTAATTTCATAATATCCCCTTACAATATAACACGTTTTTGGTGTTTTGTCAAATTATTTTTACTTTTATTTTTCTTTTTGTCTCAAAAATACCAGATTTCATGCTTTGAATGATTTTTGTGTTAAAGAGCCCAATATCTGCGACGACAAATTCGCCATTTGCCCTCTTCATGACGTTGGCTCCGTGCATATCTTTTGCTTGAATGTTCCAATCACGACCCAACCTTTTAATTGTGCTAATAAAGTTGTCAAAAGGGTACTTCTGGGGTGTCATTTTCTTACCAGCTTTTTGTGCAGGGTTACTTTTTACACCAGCAGCACTATATTTTTCCTTTTGTTCTCTAATTTTGGGGTTCGGTGTAATGTCTAAATCATAAATATCAGAAGATTGTCCGTGCCCTGTCTCATATGGAGACTCAAGATCTGGGTTTTTCACATACTTCATGGGGTATCTTTGTGAAAATATGATATCAAACATGGAATTCATGACCATGCCGAGGAAATCCGGCTCATCTGTTATCTTTTCGTCCGGTGTACTGCCTTTATATTGCGTCATGAGCACTGTCGAGACACCATTTAAGAATTTTTTGAAGTCACTATTAAGATCGTACAACTCTTGAATCGCCGAAAACTTAACGTCATCCATCGAATTGCTTCCAAGCCAAGCTTTCATCACTACACCAGCATCAGAATCCTGTCCGCCTTTAGATATCATACTTACAACTTGCTGTAAATTGCTTTTTATGTGTGAATATTCTGGTGCTTTGGCTATCGCCTTTGCTAGGGCACTAGCCATATCATTGCCAAACTTAATTCCTATGTTCCCATTTCTATCTGTAATATAATCTATGAGTTGTTCGCCACGGGACCTCTGTCCTTTTTCAGAATAATAATATGCCAGCCCGGATAATTCCGTCATAAATAACTTTTCTTCCTCTGGAGATAGAGGAATTAGCTTTTCCATAATAATATATAATCCACCACCATGTTCGCTAACAGAATATATTATTGGCAATATCTTTCCAAGCCTCATGGCTTCTGCATCCTGCCTTATGTTGGCAAGGTCCACAAACTGCTTGACGTTTTGATAATTTGATTTTTCTCTAGAGTAACCCTTCGATGAACTATCAACATACTTGAGAGCATATTCTCCCTTTTTTCCGCCAACATTGCCGGTAACTGAGTATACTACGCCAAACATCCCTTTGCCTAATTCTTTGCCGATGGTTAATCCCTGTTGTTTAAGATAACCAGCATCAAAATTCTCAGCAATTATTTCACCTTTTTCTTTTTTGGACATTGCTATTGCAACAGCTTGATCGTGAGGTTTGCCTTTTTTCATTTGCGAACTTATTTCTTTCCCAACAGTCTTTTTGGCTCGCTCAACAATTCTTATTTTCATTATTACATCTCCAAACTTTCATCTTAAATAGTTTGATTATTGATAATAATACGCAATCTCAACCAAAGAACCGCCCGGTGGTATTATATCAAAGTAAACTCTATTCTCTGCTGAATTATAATACCAATCATGGAACGGCGTGCCATCAACGAAAACATATATTCTGTCGTCATAAAGAGGTTGGCTAGACAAATCCCAATATTCGTGAGGTGCTATTTGGTTAGAAGCATCAGCAACCCCAGCACTCCAGTCTTCATCACATATATCAATAATTTGTCCACCAAAGTGATTAGTAGCAGCCATGTATTCATCACCGTTATTAATAACAGACGAATGATCACACATTGAAACAGAAGGGTCTAGGTTTATTATTGACGCAAGAAAAACACTATGTCTGTAACCCGAAACCCATTGTATAAATTGCAATGTTGAATTAAAATACACTTGGCTTTGTTCGTCTTCATCAGAAACAAAAACAATCAACAAAGCAGCATCAGGCCTGAGCCATGTTTGTGCATATTGGTTATTCATTAAGTAGCCGTATGTTGCATCAAAGCCGGCTTCAAACGCCCCATTGATAACTTGGTTCAACATATGTTCAGCATCAGCAGCAGTATCTCCCGGTATTAATGGAAACTCTGTTATGTTCTCAGAGTATCTGTAATCGGTTGGTAATATTGCCAATCTCCAGCCTGTCAACGGAAGGACTGCCATCATATCGGCTATTCCGTCAATAATCTGAGGTCTGTCATTTGCCATCGAACCAGACGGATCTATGACCCAAAGTATGTCAACCCCATTAACTGACATCGGTTGGTCAAAGTGATCAACCCAAATGTCAGCAGCATCCTGCCCAGTGTCCTCAATATAAACTTCCACCTCTTTTTCGACAATTACTTCGACTTCTTTTTCTACTTCTACGATAACTTCGACTTCTCTGTCTTCGTATACTAATTTCTCAACCTCATGAACCAGCATGTTATCACTAACACAGGACAACAACATATAAAATAAAACAAACATCCACAGGACCCCCCCCTCTATTTTAACTATGAGTGAAAATGCTTATTCTTCCACAATGGATATTTTTTTTAAACATTTCTTTGGTATTGTCAAGGTCTCGTCGGTGGTGGGAAAGAAAACAATAAATGATTCTATGGGGTCTAAACTTTCATCTTCGGGAATGTCTGCCGGCACTATTACAGTCTCTTCAATTACAATACCCCAGTCTGGTAGTGCAATAAACCTTTGTAATTTTTCCTTTACTGAAACAAGGTCGCCGATGTATATTAGTTCATCACACATTCATTCTAAAAGCCTCTCAAGTTCTTCTAATGGTATTTCTGTCATTGTGTCTGCGAACTGGTCTATGCCATATACCGGGACAGTAATGGTCGGTAACAGTTGTTTCCAGAATGGCGCTCTCATTGGCTTTCCTTGATCTAGAAGCATGTACCATCCAACTATTTCCCAATTAGCCATTAGGGCTTCTTCTACTTTTCCCTTGTTCGACATAACATCTTTTTGATTTAATAAAGTATTATCAGTTAAAGCTCTTGCTTCATTTTTACCAAGCGCTTTAGGCGCAGGTGATCCTTCAATACCAGCAGATCTAAGCATTGTTGATAATTTTTTAACAAGATTTAGTGCTTCTGGTGTTTGTGAGTCCCTTGCACGCATGGCTAATGAAATCTCATTCCACAATTCATTTGTTTGCATCTCAGCGGGCAACTCTTTAAAAGTACTTCTTACCCATTTTCGCCAATCAGCATACATTCTCATACTTTGGCCGGTTCTTAGTGATTTTAATTTATCAGTTCCGGGTCTTTTTGGCAACTTATTCGCAAATCTACTCCTAACATCAGCATGTGCTGTTCTGAGAGTTTGGGTTGCAAGGTCAGACTTACTAGCATAAAGAACTCTGGTTGGTTGGACAAAGAAACCATAAGAACCAGCCCTTGGCGCAGCAATCGATTTATCAAACCCATGACATGAAAGTACATCTCTTTGTCTTTGACCTTGCGCTTTTACCCAATCTGCTCTAGAAAAATCTGCAAATTCTAAACCAGAGTTACTCCAAGCCTTCTGGGCATGTGCACGATAACTTAAATCGTGAAGCCATGTAACGCCACTCGTAAGATAATTTTGATCTGAATGCTTTAAGAACAATCTGATTAAGCTTTTCTCTATTGTTTCTTCTGCCTTGGTCTGGGCAAAAACCGCTCTTCTGCCTGAAGGGTGGTAGGTATATCCCTTATAGTATGCGGGGTCTTTTTGGATGTATTTTGGAAGATCTTCGGGTGGTATGTTTTCCCCTTTGGCCCCATAGCCTGTTTGTAGTTCAGACCACTGAGTCAACAATGGCTCAAGTTCATCTAAAAATTTTTCGTTTGAAGTCTCATGCAAATGACGACGCCAGTTTTCAAATATCTTATTCATAATATATCTCCAAGACTAAATAGTATTTTTTATTTTGTTTCTTGACAAAAGAGCTATAGCATGTTAAATATAGTATGGAGGTAACAGATGAAAATTGGAAATTTAGTTAAACATATTACGCAAGACAAATGGGGCGTCATTATTGATATTATTGATTTTTCAAATCAAGAAGAGTTGGATAACGATTGGATTGAAGTACTCTGGACAGATGAGCGGGAGGCATCATTTGTATGGGACGATCTAATAAAAGTAATCAAGTAGATATTGGAGACTTGGTATGGTGTGTTTGTGATATTTACAAATTACCAGTGCGTGGCGTAGTTGTTAAAGTTATTGAATTAAATCCCATATACAATAGCATTGATTATCATTATGAAATTTTGATAGATGACGAAATATATACGCTACATGAAACCGAAGTCTATCACAGAGAAGACAGTGCGCTGTCATTCCAGATAATGCAATTAAAAGGATATGATAAATTTTAAAAAAATACTTGACAAACTATGCTGAGCGTGTTATATTATATATATAGTGGAGGGAAAGTGCTTACTGTTTTATTTGTGTTATTATTTGGTTGTGAATCTGATGTCTCGGTTATTAAAAGATATGACGAAGAGACAAACGAAGAAACTGCCATTGATACTGTCGATTCCCCCATCGATACACCAACTGAAACAGCAACACAGACCGACACCGGCATTCTCATTGAGGGCAACGGTGGATATCTTCACTATTATTTAAGACAAATCGCATGTCCCGCATGTGTAGGTGAATCTCAAGAGTTACTCGTCGAGTTTAGGGCTAAGTTCTTTCAACCAACATTTGAAAGTCATACGTCTTGGATTCCAACTCTTGGTGAATGTACTAATCAATTGCTAATCACTTCCCCCTCAACCAATGCAATTGATGTCGGTCCATCGATCTCCGTCGATGGGCCGGTACATTCTTTCACCGCCATGCAACAAGGGCAAGAATATTATGCTTACCTTTACGAGACTCAGTATGATAGAACATCAACACACTACGTATCTCTAACGGGCGAAGACGAACAAATAACATTCTTTACAGCAGAAGGGTATGATTACATAGAGCCGCAAGAGATGCTTTATATTGACCCTTCTTATGCGTTTGCAGCGCCCATATATAAAACGGGAATGACCTTTAGTTGGTCTCCATACGATACATCGAGAACCTTTATGGTTCTCCTTGCAGTTTATTCTGGTGATGGAAGTCAGCTTTTAGGGTATGCTGCATGTACTGGGCCGGATCAAGGTTTTATGACCTTTCCGTCTTACATCATGCAGTCATTCCCCTCTTATAGTCTAGTGCTCATCCACCTGTCTAGGCACAAGGTGGACTTTCAGCCGTTTGAACCAATGGGTACTCACATTGAGACTCATATGGAGTGGGAAGTCATCGGCACTGGCTATTTGCAATAGGAAAGCCATGCAAACCATTTTCTTTCTCCCAAGTATTCTAAGTTACTGTCGTTGCTATATGCTTCATTTTCAAATGGGATATTCATATAAGCTTCTTGACTCGACATACGACGCCATAAGCGGTTATATAGCCAGAACCCAGCATACAGAAAATAAAATCCAATAAGAAGAAGTTCTGCTTGCTGTTTGATATGAATCTTTTCGTGATTTAGAGTTTGTTCATTCATTTCGCCACGACAAATAATAAACGGCCACAATGTAATAGCCCAGATGTTGATAAAGATAGAGAGAGTTTGTGGTATTTTGCTGTTTTGTATTATTATTGGTATTTTCATGTTAGGCCCGACCAGTCAGAAGGAAGCAGATCAAGAAAGTACATCAAGTCGCCAAAGCCAACGAATGTTTCCTCATATGGAGTATCGTGCTTAAATCCTCTTTCTTGAGTTGCACGATATTTCACCACTGGCTCTCCATCAGAAGGAATTTGAACATTCATGGTTGCTGTTGTGGGATTACTCCTTTTCACTCCTTCTGAATCCTTGTAATTAAATTTAGTTTGCCATACCCCATCGCCAATTGACTTCCAGTTCTTTTGCCTCAACATATTAAGAAACTCCATGCCATCTGGTATAAGCATTATATTTTGTATGGTATCAAAATCGACACCGGACTGCTTGGCCCAATCCATAAGGCTTTCACTCAGAAGGTTTTTAAGCTCTTCTTGGATAATTTGCTTTAAAATTTCTTTTGTTATGTTCATCTCAAGATCCTCACCTTAAACCTTCTTCTTTTTTTCGATTCCGTATATGCTTCGGGTTCAATTCCTGCCTTCTCCTTGGCTTTCTCAATACCAGTGGCTCGCACTAGTTCTAGTTGATATGTGTCATTAATCTGCTTATACGCTGCGTCCATATCGAAGTTACTTAGAGCCAATTCAATGATATCATCAACCATTGTATCTAGTTTTAAAATATACCGGAAAGACTCACGAATATCTTCAACAGAATAATCTCTGTCAATTACAAAATTAAAACCAACGCTAACTTTCATAGGCTCCACAGGTTTTTGGAATTCTGATGGTTTGCCCATGATAGCTTTTGAATTTGGTGTTGATATTGTGACATTTTTATTTGTTGCTCTAAATTTTATTGGTTCTTGTTTATCGAACCCTTTAAACTTAAGTTGCGTTTGTTTGTTGAATTGATCTTCTAGTTTGTTGAAGGCTGTATCTATAGCAAACATAACTTTTTCTTTTAATGGGTGAAGCGCCCTACGTATTGCTACTACATACATACCAACCTGACGAGTAATGGCGGCATTGCTATACATGCCTTGAACTGGCATGTTAAAAGACTTAAGCTGCATTGGTATTTCATATCCCTTTCTTGTGAAAACACTGATTTCTGTACTTTCTTCGTCGTATGTAACATTTAAGTTTTGTAGTTTACTGTCAAGAGCGTTTATACCACCAGCAATATCCCTAATGGCCTGCAAGGTCTCTTGGGCTACAAACTCTTGCAATTCTCTTTCTAAAAATTCTCTGACGTTTTCCCAAATGCTCGACATGTCTTCGTGATCGCTAATGGTATTATTTAAAAACCTCCGAGCATCTTCATCATCCTCAAAATATTCTGCGTTGTAGTGCAAGTCTATTCTAACTCTATTGTCATCAATATGAATAACCCTGCCGTCTTCCCACTGATCCATCCAAACGTCATGGTCTGAAGGGTAACTATATTCTTGAGCGGCCTCTACCAAAGCATCTTCTAAATCGCCAATTGAATTTTCGTAATCCTCTATCGCAGCCCTGATGTCGTTTATTTCATAATTGCCATCATACAGTTCTTCTAGTCTCATACTGGCATCCCAGTTTACGTCAATCCTTAAAGAGGCTCTCTCGTTGGCTGCCCATGCTCCTTCTTCCATTTCGCTATTTATGTTGAGGTTGTTTTTGTCAAACTTTTTTGCATAGATCTCTTCGTCCAATTTTTCAAGTTTCGCCGCAGACCCGAAAGTGGGAGGAACAGCATTGGCATGGTTGGAAATAGCATCAAGAGCCTTTTTAATTTCGTCGCCAAAAAATTTATCCAACTCTTTAATAGGTTTAGGCAATCTTCTTTCGATAGGTAGGTCTTCATTGTCAAATCTATCCCAATATCCATCAATAACAACTTTTTCTTCGTCGTCACTCAAGCCAACTTGAATAGCAACTTTAGCATATTGATCGTCAGGCTTGCGTCTATCGTCTTTAACAAAGTAGAACACCTTGCCATCTTTCTTGGTGTAGTCGTCAAAGTATTCGTTATATTCTATTTCGCCAGTTCTTGGGTTCTTATCTTTTTGCGCTATGCACCACTTAGTTTTTCGGCCATAATGGCAACTTGCTTCAACGTGATGTGGGCGAATAACGAAAAGGTGCTCATCTTCATATATGACCGTGCGGTCTTCTTCGGATGCTCTTTCTTCGCTTTTTCCACGATCCTTGCGTGCTTTGCCAACACGTCGCCCAAGAACATCTTCTTTATAGGCACTAATAAGGTGAGAGGGGGATTGATATGATTTGATATTTTTCTGTTTCATTTGCCCAGAAAATTTCTCAAATATTTTTAAAGAGTCAATAACCTCACGAATATTATAACTGGCCATATACATCATGCTAGCACCCCAGTCGAGATACTTTAGTCGTTGGGAGCGATTTTCACCAATCCAGCCAGTTAGTTTTCTCCATGATGGGTCGTCCGCTTTTATTTTATATTTAGCGGCGACATCGTCCTCTCTAGCTTCATCCAGAAGCTCTTCCCGAAGGGAATTGCGAATAATTTTAACTTTAATCATTTAATTTTAATCCTTATTTTTCTTTCTTGTAATGGCGGAGGAGGAAGGTCGGATGTATGGAATTTTATGGCATCATACCCCAATTGAGGGAAATGAAGCAATCCCTGATCGCCAAGAAATTTCAATATTTCGGGATCCTTTTTATAGCCCTTTGATATTGATTGGTCGTCCCATGGGACATCGGCTTTTTCTTCGTCTGACATTCCTTGCATTTTGGTGTGAAGGCTTTTAACGTTATTTTTTTCCCATGCGCCATAATCCTCACCATGGGCCCACTTAAAAGAAGCTTGTTGTAAGCAGTCGTCGGACTTGTCATTTGGGGTTAATTGATCAACGCCATAATGCTTTGCTTCATCATCTCTTACATCTAGCTGATCTGCTTCGACATCCGAGCGACGGTCCTGATAGAAGTCCCATACGGGCTTTGCCCTAGATGATACCATGGTGCGGGAGCTTGTTAATCCGCCGCCCAAAACGGTTGCTATTTCCATTGCAACATCATAAAGCAATGGACCCCACCCATCGGTGGTTTGATAGGTATTTGAAACGATAAATACATCGTTGCATTCGCCATAGTTGTTTGGTGCCGGATAAAAGTTAACCGATCCTCCGGGCATGCCATCCATTGCTTTGCGCTTTTGCATCAAGTTTCCGGACTTTTTGCTAACTCCGGAATCAAACTTTAAAAGAATGGCTGGTTCGGCCATTTTTGGAAATATGGCGCCATAGCTAACTTCTACTTCGCCCCCGGTGTGTGTAGCAATAATAACGGGCACTGGTGGTTTCTTATCCATCATGGCATCCCAATATGCTTTACTATAGTAATCTCTTCTTCGTTTGTCATATGAGTGCCAATCATCCTTGACTCGTTGAGGAATTCCAATATTCATCATATCGCCTAGCTTCCACATACCATACTTTTTCCACAAACCACGAACCATATTAATATGCTCCATCCAGTTTTCTTCGTGAAAATTTTTCAAGTCTTCGGCTGACTTGGCTGCTTCATTTAGTAAGCCACGCCAATTTTCCATTATAAGCTTCATCGTTAATCCTCTGTTTATCTATAAATAGTTTAATTTGGAGGATAAGCTTCTATTCTATGTTGATTGTCGATACAAACTGTGTGTCGCTCAACTTCTGCTAATTGCTTTGAATCAATCTTTAAGACTGCCGGGCTTATACGAAACCAATACCGATCCCATATGGACACGGCTGCTTCTTCTTTTTTACATTTAATTACAATTGCACTGGGCTCTTTTTTAAGATGGACCTCTCCGCACTTTGCGTTTCTCATGTAAATCTCAAGGGTCTTAACGCAATTCTCATTTGTAAATGCGCTACGTGCCTCTTTTACTAGGTGCTTCTTGGCGCATCCCATAAGGCTTAATAAAAATAATAAATACATACTTGCTCTCCTGTACAAGTACGTAGTTTGGAAAAATTTTTGGGGCAAAATTTTAAATCTCGGAATTTTTTTAGATATTGTTAATGTACCATATGCGCCCCGGCTGAAAATGCCGGTTCTAAGGTACTTATTTTATCTTCCATAGAGAGCCTCTGATAGGAGGGGGGAGGGAGGGGGACCCTCCCTTTTAGCTTCGCTTTGCTTTTAACAAACGAGCTTCGAATTCTGCGGTGGCTGTGTTCGCACAACGTATGCGCTTCTGATTTCCCGTGCGGTCGGTGATGATTAAGGTACAGCCAGTTGAATATGAGTTGTGAATAATAGTATAAGACATAGTAAGGACTCCGTGTATATAAGTAGTAAGGTTAGAGAGTAGAGGGTAGGGCTATCGTATAACACCAGCATGGCGGGCTACATCTACGTCCATGATCTGGTGTGCATATCTGCGGCCTATGCTTACATGGCATGATGTGGTCTGGCTAACGTATGCACCAGCGGTAGCGGTGAAGTCGAATAGTATTTTTTGACCATCTATAGTTGTGCCTATGAGCAGGTTGTAGCTGTACAGGTTCTGGCCATCAGTGGTGAACTGTTTATTGTTACTGTGGGCTGGGGCGTTCTGTACCCAGTAAGAAGGAACTTCATTATTGTTAGTGCGAATAGATTTAGGCATATGTATTACTCCGTAAGGTAGGGAAAGAATAGGGTGGTATGTTGGTTGGCTCTACTTGCCAAGCTTGGGGTTGATGCGTTCATTGCCTTTGTAGTCAGTCCATTTGATGTCTGTTACTTCTGGCTCTGGGAATACTTGATCAACCAATTCCCAAGCTTCTTGACGAGTGACATCGACGTTTGCTCTGATGAACTTTACAAGTTCAAACTGATCTCTGAAGAGTCTGCGGATGTCATCGCATGCACCCTCTGAAAGGGATTCGTTGGCTATAGCTTGGTAAAGGAAAGAACCAGTTTTATCGTGTAGGGTTTCGTTGTATATTGTAGGCATATGTATTACTCCGTAAGGTAGGGGAAAGTTGAGAGGGTGAAAAGATAGGTTAGTCAAGGTCAAATTCAGAAGCCAAGAACTCTTTGTAACCAGCTTGGAACTCATCGTCATGATCGAAGCTTTTGGCCTCTTCAAGTGCCATCTGTTTTTCAAGACGCTTGGCGGCTCTGCCTTGCCCTTGTGACCGAAGGTATCCGGTGCGAGCTTTCCAGTGCATGATGTCTTTGTACTCGATAGCTTTGTGGTCTGGACTGGTTACGATGTCCATGAAAAGGAACTCAAGGCGATCCGCTTGGGCGTTCATACGCTTTGATAGCTCTAAGATAAATTCAGGATTGTGCTGGTCTGCATAGTCTGAAAGGGTTTCAGAATAGCGGGGAAGATTAAGGAAGTCAATAGACATATAGGAAACTCCAGAAGGGAAAGGTGAAAGATTATTTTATTTATACAATAATTTAACGTGTTTTTTGTGGTTTGTAAAGGACAGAATATGTCCGGTTTAATATTTTTTTTATCGAGTCTTAACGAAGTTACGAACGCCTCGCATAATGCTCTCGTCATCAATGCCGTGCATCTTACGATGGGCTTCATAGTCAGGGCGACATTCTCGGACTATAGCGACATCTGGGTCGTTCTCGCTCACAGTCTCCATGATGTCATAGTCGAAAATATCGAAGGTGTCACACTTGCTGCGCTCTCTGATAACGACGACGTACTGGATGCAAGCGGTGAAGTTCGCTGCCTTGCGGGCTTCTCTGGTTAGCTGGGAAAGTTCTGATCTCATATGGAAAACTCCGGAAAGGAAAGGGGAAAGATTATTTTATTTATACAATAATTTAACGTGTTTTTTCTGCATTGTAAAGGACAGAATATGTCCGCTTGGCGATAAGTGACTTACAACGCCACTTCTTGAATAACAATATCTGATCCTTCGCTAACATCGCAACGGAAAAACATTGCATTCTTACCCAGTGCATCAAACTCTACATGTACGATATAGTCTTTAGCGGAATCAACGAAAAGGTCGATTCTAACGAGGTCCCCAAGACCGTGACCTTGCCCAGCATACCGATCTTCTGTGGTCAGTTCGTTGAAGTACTGGACAGCCTTGTAGAAGTCCAGAGCTAAAAGGGTGCTGCTGTTTTGGCGGATACTGCCAACGATCTTGGCAACTTGTAAAGGGTTGATAGTGTAAGTCATATGGAAAACTCCGGAAAGGGAAGGGAACGAAACACTCAAAAGAGATACTACTAATTTATAGCATTTTGAAGAATTAACAAGGTCATTTTATGTCCGCTTTGGGATAAGCGAGTTTGGAGCTGATCTTTCAAGGACAACTTTTTTTGCCTGCGGCCTTCCGCTCCGAGTTATGTCAAGTATTTTCCATAATGGTCACGAGTTATGTCAAGTATTTTCCACGAGTTATGTCAAGTAATTAAAAGTCCCCTTACAACCTACGTTTTCAACGTCTCCGAGTTATGTCAAGTATTTGGTCACGAGTTATGTCAAGTATTTGAAATTCGATCGATTCCTCCGGAATCCGTGACACACCTGTCACGATATGTTACTTCGTAACATCATGTGCGCCTCATGTATACGTGCACGTGTCATGTGTTACACGCACAAAAGCCCTCGACTCAACCTTTCGTAACATAGGGAATCGAGGTGCTTAGTCTATATTGTATTGTTTAAGCGGTATAATAACTCATTGTGCTGTTGATCCGATTCTGTGGGCTTTCCATCCACATGTCTTATTGTGCTTTCCTTTATGCGGACAGCTATGGACATCATACACGCTCTCATGTACATAGTACGCACATGAACAAAATGCAACAACAACCACAAATATATGTCAAAAAACAGCAAAAAAACACTATTTTCCTTGACTTTTCTGCCTAAATGGGCCTGATACCTACATACACACATACGCCTACACACAACCTGCATAGGACACCACACGCCTTACATGCAATAATACAGGCCAGTGTGCAACGCATATCCCACAGACGCACACAAGCGCATGAAAACGTGCGAAAACAAGCGTTTTAGCTCATAGGGGCGTAGGGTATGAGGGTAGGGGCGTAGTAGGGAATGGATAGGGCATACAGGGGAGTAGTAGAGATTAAAAAAATAAATCATACTCGCCTAACTCAATATCACAATAGTTCCCTTCTGTGGTTAGTACTCCTAAAGACCAGAACCAATACCTCTCACTAAAACCCTTTAGCCTTATATACTCCTTAGAGACTAACACACATACCGCCTTACCACTGGGGAAGTATAACAGACTTCCTTCTTTACATGCTTCTATGGTTCCCTCATCTAATACTCTCATGCCAATAACCCTAACACTCTTTTTATTTTATCCACTTGGTCTGCATTGGAAGGACAGGCAACCGCTTCTTGTAGGGCCTTGTGGTCCTTTAGTTCCCATAGCTTGAATCCTTGCAATCCTTTGGCAATCTCACGGGCTCTCTTCAGTGTCTTATCAGAGGCGATATTGCTACCGCTATCTATATGGCTAACCTTCCAGTGGTTTGCCCATCCTGACCAATCAACACAGCGATGAACCAATAGCTTCCCGTGATACTCATAAGATCCTTCCTTTAACTCTGGCTTCATGTATAGCTCACCGTTCTTGTCACGGTCATTCACTACAACAAAATAAAATCCTTTTTTCATGGTCTCAATTCCTCCTATGCTTCCGCTGGTGTTGGGTGTTTCAATAGTGCCTCCGCAATCGCAGACAGGAGAACTTCCTTGTCTTGGGCTTCTTGTAGTGCTCTATGCAATCCAATGCTGCCATAAAAGTGAAGGGCGAAGCTCTGGGCATTTTCAAGGGTTGTTGGTTTTGATGTTTCCATGATGATCTCCGATTATAAGGTGTAGGTTGTCTTTACAGTGCCAATTCCATTGACCCACTTGGTTGCAACGTATTCGCCTGTCAGGTGAATGATATGTAAGAAGTCTTGGGGCTTGACTTTCAAGTTTGAGCATACAATAAAGAAGTCAGATTTAGAATGAAAGTCGTCTATCAGGTCATCTAAGTACTCGTGTTTAACTCGTATCATATTGTTGGTCTCCTATGGTTGGTTATCGCAATTGCTGCATAAGGCTGTCATTGTGGCGTTCGATAAGTTTAGCTTCATAAGCGGCTTTTCGCTTGGTATAGATAGCATCCCATCGTGCTATCCAGCCTTCTGCTGGTTCCTCTTTGTAGTCAAGGCCATCAAGCTTGACGCATACGTTGTGAGCATAAGTCCAGTGTGCCGTTCCATCCGCATCCTCAAAGCCTATCTTGGTTCCGTAACAAGAGTCTCTAACATAGAACACCTTGCCCTCTGTGCCTTTGGCAACCTTACGGCCTCCGAATACCTTGACTTGGCAACCCTTGACAACTTCGAGACAATTATCTCTGGCCTCTTCTGCTCTGCGCTTAAGCTCACGACGTTCGTACTCTTTGCGTTCCTTCTCTTCACGCTCTCTTGTGATGTCCTCTTGAATAAGAAGCCAGATCTCGTAGTCTTCTGCGTAGTCGCCTTTACCGATGTCAGGCTCGATATGGCCGTGCTCATCACAGCCCATGTAATTGATGTTGACTCTGATGTGCTTAGTGGTTTGCTCTTCAGGCAACCAGACAGTGGCGTAATCCGCTGTGGTATATACATCAGACATGGCACGAAATTCTGCTGTGGTCTTTTCGATAACACAGCCGACATGAGTGATTCGAGTGACGGTTTGGTTTGGATAGGTTCCGGTGCGATAAGTAATAGCCATAAGTAAAACTCCGATAAGGGAAAGAAGGAAAATGAAAAGGGAAAGTTTGTCTTTCATGTATATAATATAACCTATTCAGTCATATTGTAAAGGACAAAAAATGTCCGTTTTCAGTCTTGGGCCTTCAGTGCAGCGATCTGCTCACGAATTTCTTTGAGTTCCAATAGTTCGCCTACGCAAAACCCAAGCCCTGACCATCTGGCGATACTGTTTATTTGGTAGACAAGTTCGCCTTCTCTCTTATATAGCTTTTCAAGTTTGGTTTCCATATTTTCCTCCTATCCTATGATGCAAATTTGGTCAACAGTGCTCTCACAAGCGTATCGTGCCTCTGTCGTGGCGTTCGCAACACCAGCCAAAGTATAAAATCTGTGCAGCTTCCAAAATAGCTCATCTTTAAGGGGCTGTAACAGCTTTGCTGTTGGGCTATTTGGCTTGATGATAAGCGCAGGGCGAGCCTTTACAAATGCGGTGACAGCCTCAACTGCTTCTTGTACTTCCTTAGCCGCTTGCTCTGTGGCATCGTCAATGGATTCAACCACATCGTAATATCGAGCCCAGCCAGCAGACCACTTATCGCTTCGATCAACAGGGTGAAACACTATCTCTGTTATTCCCTGCTTACGGTTGCATACCTCGACGACCTTGAACTTGCCGTTTTGTGGGTATCGTTTGAGTTGAATAATATCGCCTACTTTCATTTGAACTCCGTTGTCGTTGGTGATGTTTATAATATAGCCTGTAGGGTAGTAGTTGTCGAGGACAAAAAATGTCCGGTTAGCTTGGAAGGGCGAATATGAAGCAAAATCCTAATATAACAAAGCACAAAAATATAATTGCCAAGTCTTCCATAGTCTCTTTTATTCGGTCTTTTTTCATAGTTGGGTCTCCTTATAAAAACATCAAGAGCCAGATTATGGCCATAAACATGAGAGCGTTAAACAAATCAATCATAAATCCCTTATTCATTAATCAATCTCCGCTACAATGTCCATGTCAAGATCGAATTCTTCAATGAGGTGATAAAGCTCTTTCTCATTGACTATCTCGTAACGGTCTTCCTCATTGTTATAGATAACGAACATAAGCTGCTCAAGGTTGCGGGCAATGCGTTTTGCTCGTCTTATTGCGATTGATTCGTCTTGTCGCCATTGATTGTTTTTTTCGTTGCTCATTTAAGCTCCATTGTCGGGGTGATGTTAGTAATATAACTGATTGAGTTAATTTGTAAAGGACAAAAAATGTCCGGTTAGTAATTTCGCTCTACGCAGTCGAGATCGTAGCATGACACGACTTCAATACTGTCGCTGTCTATCGACACCTCAACGGAGGGTAAGTACTCGAAAGTGGCCTCGTCGTCGAGAGTTATCACCACAGCTTGTGGTGGGGTTGGCTGCTCTTTGGCGATGGCGGAAGGGACAAAAAGGGTTATAAGTAGCAAAGCAAAGTGTTTCATGTTAGCTCCAGTTGTTGGTTATGCTTATAATATAGCCTGTGGTGGGGTAGTTGTCGAGGACAAATTGTGTCCGTTTTCTAAGAAGCTTCCTCTTCATCGCTGTCTTCCTCTTCCCTCTCTTCTAAGAACTCGGTAACAACATCTTCTAAGATTTCCCAGCCTACGGCATAAACATACATATTGACAACCTTTTCAGGCTCTGATAAGTCAGTTGTCACACTACCAAAGTGTATATTCTCATACTCTTGTATCTCATAGATGCAATCAAAAGCATCCGAGCCTAACCATTCTTTAGCCTGATAGCGGCCAATTATGTAATAGTCTGTGTTGAATATCTCGTGGTGCAAATCACCAATATCATCACTTGTTACCTTGTCTTTGTCATAGTCATAGATCTCTTGGATGCGGTCTTTGGCGAAGTCAATAATCTCTTGTCGTTTAGCTTGTATACTCATGTATATCTCCGATGTGTAGGGTATAGGGTGTGGGTAGTAGGTTAGTAAGGTTATTTAGCTGTATTTGGATAGGTCACAGACAGAACCGAAAAAACAGCGTCTGACATTTGTTCATTATTGAATCGCTTAACAAACTCTTCAAGGGTCAGGGTTTCGGTTGTTTCATCATCATGGTTAAGAATGGTTATGGATACGAATGGTTTCATGTTGCTCTCCTTTGTGATGTTTATAATGTAACCTGTTGAGTTGATTTGTAAAGGACAAAAAATGTCCTCTTAGAATAACTCGCTTTCAAAGTTAGCTAACACCTCTTGAAGTGTTATCCCAGTGCCACCGCCAACTTCAATATAGTCTGTGACGTTACCAGCAGCATCTGCACGGAATATCAGGGTTTCCAGCCCTCTAACACTTGATTCGCTCACAATGTAGAAATTACCGTTGTGCTGGACATGTGCTCTCCCTACGGGAACTCCATTTTGATTTAGTTTGGCTTCGATTATTTGCATATTTACCTCTCGTTTGTTGGGTATTAATAACTTATCTCGTTTAGTTTGTTTTGTAAAGGACAAATTCTGTCCGTTTAGATCTCGGTCGTTGCTTTGTGCGTACCACTCGCTATTTGCTCTGCTTCTGCGTATTGCGTTCTTTATTTTCATCATTAACCTCTGTATGTATATCTGTTGGTTCTATGGGTTTAACCTTATTATTTGCCATTCGTCTTCTAATAAGTTCCAGTTGTAGTCTGTAATTGGTATTGTTGATTGTATTAAACATAGTTTATCCTTACGCCATAGGCGTTCATAAAGGGGCCAAAATGAGCGTTTAGGGGCTTAGGGCTCTATGACTATCACTCTTTCGTTAGTCGTGAAGTATTGGCTGTTTTTGCCGTCTGTATCGGTCATCCACATACGCTGGCACTTCGATGGTATGGGCTTTGGAGCACACATATCGGTTAGAATGATGTGACCATCGAAATCTCGCTCATTTACCCACTTTGTGGGGGCATTGAAGCAAGTACCACCGCACAGTACCCTATCCCAAGTGTTTCGTTTTCCTTTTTTCCATACATAGACATGCTCTTCACCTACCTCTGTATCGAATGGGACTACCGTGAATTCCGCATACTTAGCCAAACCGCCAAGCTCTGCAAAGAACGCTGCCAGCATACCATCGCTAACACTGCCAGACTGGTCGATAGAGATAGCTATCTTAGCTGTTCTGGATACCTTCTTACCAGCATGGATGTAGGGGAATCGCTTGTTGATTCTGCGGACAGTACTACGTTTGTTGGATTTTTGTGAGGTCTTGATGAAGTAACGAAGCACTTTGCGCCAATCGACTTTAGGATTAACCATGTCCATAATCTTCTTACGCATCTCAGAAGATACAGTGCCCCAAGAGCCACGACTACTGGCTTCTTTGGCGGCATCCTCAACAGCTTGACGCAATCGTTCTTTGGCCATAGCTTTGGTCTCTGCATCTGCTTCGCCCCAGCCGCTGTGGTCATCGAGTGGTTGTGGAGTACCAGATCCTTGACCTCCGGACTCTCCATCGCTATCGCCTTCGCCCTGACCTTCGCCATCGTCAGGCTGCATATCAGGGTCGTTTTGCAATTCTGAAAAGTACCACTCTGCGGATTTGCCCTTTGGGTACTTCTCAAACCTGTCTTGGCCGGGAATAAGAGCACCTTCTGGGAGTTCATTGACGAGGTGGCTATTGATAGCCAAGTCGGTCGCTACATTCCACATCATAGACATACCCTCCGGTGGTAGTCTACCAGTCACATGCTCAAAAATGATATGATAGAACTCATGCTTCATTACACCAGCAAGTTCGGTATCTGTGAGCTTTGAAAGAAATTCAGGGTTATATATCATCTCGAACTGTGCTGTATCCTTGTTTAGCTTGACACCAGCGGTGGGGATAGCATTGGTAGCATACTTGGTAATCCGCCTTGAAAGAGCAGCAAAGAACGGCTCTTGTCGCAATAGAGCGAAAGTATGCTGGTTTAGATCGAATGGTTTCTTATCTGTCATGTTTATCTCCGTTGTTGATGTTTATAATATAACCCATTGAGTTAGATTGTAAAGGTCAAAAATTGTCCGCTTTGATTCTACCTCGACATGCACGACGGTTTTGCTCTTTCTTTTTATCACGATGAAGACCAGCACCCGCACCGCCACGCTTTTGATGGGCAACGGCTATGGGATTCTCGGACCTTCGTTTGTTTTTATAACCTTTTGATTTATTAAATACTGTTCTTGTGTATAAAGTTGTAAGTTCTGGTACAAATACTTTCATGGTTCCACCTCAATTATTTACGGTTCATAAGTTCAACAATGTGCATATTCACTTTAGTGCCATCTTTTGTGACAGTACCGTGAAATCCGGCAATGTTTTCCTGACATTTAGCCTTGCCAATATGGGTCCAGATAGTCATTGCAATCTCACTTGGCAAGGATACGAAATATTCTGCGAGATTCTGTAACTGGGTTGGGGTCATCGGTTCAGAGAAGAGATTCTCTGCTTTCATCTTCTCGATAAGGGAGAGATGTTCGTTGTTAGCGAAGTCCTTGACTAAGTTTAGCTTACCATCATCAATGACATCCTTGACAGTGACTTGACGCTTGTAATTTTTGATGAAGTCATTTAGAGCAACAGCAGCCTCCATACCGACAAAGGCGTTGGCCAAGTGGTATAGGGTAGTACCGTTCTCGATAGCTGGAAGCTGTGACACCGCTTTGTTGAAACGAACCCATGAGCGACGAGAAGGATAGACTTTGTTAGGCTCATACTCATCTTTGTGCTCAAGATGGGCATGGTTCTGGTTGATGAAGTCCCAGACTTCAGTTGATACCTTGTCTTTAGCCCAATCAAGCCAGTCTTCTACGGTTGGCTCGACATCGAACACAGTGTAGCGGTCAAGCTCTGCGGGGTCCATCTCACCGACTTGATACTGGGCTCCATGCTCACCACCATTGACAGCAGCAAAGATAAGGGTATCAGGGTGAAGGGTCTGACCAGCAATTTTACGGCTATCGCATAGCTCAAAGATACCTTGTCGTACTTCCATTGTGGCACGATCGACCTCATCTAAGAATAAGACTACTGGCTTTGTGCAAGCGGTATGCAGCCATTCTGGAGCAAGCCACTTAGTGATTCCTTTCTCGACTTTTGGCAAGCCAAGTAAGTCACCTTCGGTCATTTGTGAAGCACGACGCTCGACTACTGGTAGCCCTAAGTCTTTGGCAGTCTGATAGACAAGTTCAGATTTACCGATACCGTGACGACCACGAATAAGTACAGGGTATTTGGCGGAAAGGATTGGATTGATGATAGAGTTGAAGGTGCGAAAATCAATAGCCATGATAGGACTCCGTTGTTAGTTAGTTGGGGTTTGTTGTTTTGATGTTTATAATGTAATTAGGTTTTGGATATTTGTAAAGGACAAAAAATGTCCGTTTAGATTTTTGTGAAGTTAGCAGCTTGATAACATTGCTTAATAAGTCCGGTGTCACACCATTGCACATCCACGAACAATTCTTTTTTAAGTCCCGTGTTAAGCCTATAGGCCCTAACGACCAATGCTGTGTTGCCAAGATAAGATCTTACTAAGTCGCCTGCTTTCATGTTACTCTCCGTTGTTGATGTTTATAATATAACCTACTCATTCAATTTGTAAAGGTCATTTTTTGTCCGTTTTGAATCTTTTTAGTTCTCTGGGGTGGAATCGCATGGAACTAAGCTCCGAACCATTCGCCTTATACCAGTGTGCTAAAATAGGATACTTTGAATTGCCCTTATACACTTCCTTTACAAAGCCCCAGCCGCCATAACAATCTGCGTTGTGCTGTCTGTTTTCGCCATACGACGATAATTGTACTAAATCGCCTACTTTCATACTACCTCCAAATTATGTTGAAAAAACCATCCCCAGTCGCCATAAGCCCACTCAACACGATACTTTGTAATGGGATATTGTTTATGTGGCCAATTCGCTGCGGTCTTGTGCACAGCCTTCTCTTCAGTTATAATGCCGTATATCGGGGTCCCGCCAGAATCACTATGCTTTACTAAATCGCCTACTTTCATACTACCTCCAAATAATGCTCTAAGCACCACGATACATCACCATCGTACCACACACATTGCACTTGCCTGTGCTGTTTATCGACTACTACTCCGAGTGATCCACAAGGGCGTGCCTTCACTAAATCGCCTACTTTCATACTACCTCCAATTCCCAATGCTGCCAACTATCAATGTCGTTATTCAAATAAACTTCAACATATAATGTTCCATCCACATCACTATTCCAGAAACCT
>Ga0209232_1000035_pt1 | contig 80391 bp, 77 predicted proteins | sample ETNvirenome_2_60_FD_184066 | JGI IMG/M metagenome (GOLD analysis project Ga0209232, IMG submission 184066) | Marine viral communities from the Pacific Ocean - ETNP_2_60 (SPAdes) (version 2) | ecosystem: Environmental > Aquatic > Marine > Oceanic | place: Pacific Ocean | collected 2013-06-22 | reverse complement strand
CGAGCAGCAGCGTGCGGCGGGCGATCATGGCGCGCGGCGCAAAGAAAAAGCCGCCGCCGCAGACGGGACTGTCGCGGCGGCGGCCAGGCAAGCCCAAGGGAGGGCTATGACGGTTGGCGTCGCGGCGGCTGCCGCAAGCCGGAAGTGATGGGCGGGGCGCCGGGTCAGCGCCGCGTCCGATGGGCCGACAGATCATGCATCGCTGTCCCGGCGAGAATATACGCGCCGCTGCCGTAAAATTGGGTTTCGCTGGCCGATACGCTGTCGGGGCGGTCGCCGACCTGCTGGACCCAGCCGAGCATGCCGTCCGGTTGCACGGCGTGCTGGAGCGCGTTCCAGCCGCGCACCGCCGCGGGCTGATAGACGCGGCGGTCGAGCAGGCCGGTGTCGACCCCCCAGGCAAAGGCATAGGTGAAAAAGGCGGTGCCGCTCGATTCGGGCGGGGTGGCGGGGTGGTCGTCGAGCAGCGAGGCGGGCCAATAACCGTCGGCCTTTTGCAGCCGGATCAGCTTGGCGGCCATCGCCTTGAACTGCACCTCATAAGCGGCGCGGCGCGGATCGTCCTTGTCCATTGCCTGCAGCATCCGCACCAGCCCGCCCATCACCCAGCCGTTGCCGCGGCTCCAGAACAGCTTGCGCTCCTTCGCATCGCGCATGCCGAAAAAGCGGCTGTCGCGGAAGTAGAGTTGCTCGGCCGGGTCGAACAGATAGTCGGTCGCCGCCTTATATTCGGCATGGGCATATTCGGCGTAGCGCGGGTCGCCGGTGGCGCGGGTCATCTGCAGCAGCGTCGGCGGCGCCATGAAGATCGCATCGCACCAGCACCAGCGGTCGGTGCAATCCGACGTTCCCTTGCCCGGCGCGTGGGGGACAAATTCGAGCCTGATCGCGGGCTGGTTGGCGAGCATATGGTCGAAATAGGCGCGCGCCGGGGCAATTGCCGCTTTGCCAGCGCCGTGGCGCGCGGCCCAGATCCACGCCTGCGCGATCAGCTGATCGTCGGCGTGAAAGGGCCGGTCGCCGAGTTTCCAGCCCTGGTCGCGGCCAAGCTCGAGCAGCGGCGGGGCATAGCGGCGGTCGCGCCGCGCGAGTTCGGTCAGCGCGACCCAGAACGTCGCCTGTTGCCAGTCGCGCGGATTCTGCACGCTTTTGCGCGCCGCGGGCATTGCCGCCCAATTGCTGCGGTTGGCGAGCTGCCAGTCGGCGACGCGGCGCGTCGCGGCGAGGATGGCGGCAGGCTGCGGCATTGCCGGTTCGGCGACCGTCGCCGCGGCGGGAGCGTTCATCAGCACGAGCGAGGCGAGCACGCCGAGCGATGCCGCCGCAACGGCGGGCATGATCGCGCTCGCCAGCACCCCGTCTCGTTTCATATCCGCCTCCCTGACGCCGCTTCGGGCAAACGCCGGACCATTGCCCTTGACACCGGTAACAATCTCTTTCCTTTTTCGGCGAGCATGTCAATAAGGTTGTCAGACAACTTTCGATTTGGCGCCCGATGGGGCGCAGAGGGGACGGAATGCCGAAGATCGTGTCAGCCCGGGTGATCACGACGTGCCCGGGGCGCAATTTCACGACGCTGAAGATCGAATGCGACGACGGCACGACCGGGGTCGGCGACGCGACGCTCAACGGCCGCGAGCTGGCGGTGGTCAGCTATCTGGCCGACCATGTCGCCCCGTGCCTGATCGGCCGCGACGCGCACCGGATCGAGGATATCTGGCAATTTCTCTACAAGGGCGCCTATTGGCGGCGCGGGCCGGTGACGATGGCGGCGATCGCCGCGGTCGACATGGCGCTGTGGGACATCAAGGGCAAGGTCGCCGGGCTGCCGGTCTATCAGCTGCTCGGCGGCGCGGCGCGCGAAGGGTGCATGGTCTATGGCCACGCCAATGGCGACACGATCGCCGACACGGTCGAGGCGGCGCGCGATTATCAGCGGCAGGGCTATCGGGCGATTCGCCTGCAATGCGGGGTGCCGGGCATGGCATCGACCTATGGCGTCAGCAAGGATCGCTATTTCTATGAGCCTGCCGACGGCGCGCTACCGACCGAAAACAGCTGGTCGACCGCCAAATATCTGCGCGTCGTCCCCGAATTGTTCGCGGCGGCGCGCGAAGCGCTGGGGTGGGACGTCCACCTGCTCCACGACGTCCATCACCGGCTGACCCCGATCGAGGCGGCGCGGCTGGGCAAGGATCTGGAGCCCTATCGCCCCTTCTGGATCGAGGATGCGACGCAGGCCGAGGATCAGGAGGCGTTCCGCCTGATCCGCCAGCACACCACCACACCCTTGGCGGTTGGCGAGATTTTCAGTTCGATCTGGGACTGCAAGGCGCTGATCGAAAACCGGCTGATCGACTATATCCGCGCCACCGTGCTGCACGCCGGCGGCATCACCCATATGCGCCAGATCGCCTCGCTCGCCGATCTGTACCAGATTCGCACCGGGTGTCACGGCGCCACCGACCTGTCGCCCGTGACGATGGCGGCGGCGCTGCACCTGGGGCTGGTGATCCCCAATTTCGGTATCCAGGAATATATGCGCCATACCGCCGAAACCGACGCGGTATTCCCGCACGCCTACCGCTTTGCGGACGGCATGCTCCATCCGGGCGAGGCGCCGGGGCTGGGGGTCGATATCGACGAGGCGCTGGCCGCAACCTTTCCTTATGCCCGCGCCTATCTGCCGGTGAACCGGCTGGAGGACGGGACGATGTGGAGCTGGTGATGCGCGCGGCGCTGTGGCTTGCGCTGGCTTTGCTGGCCGGTACGGCGCTCGCGCAGGAGCATCGGCCGCTGCGGCCCGCCACCGCCGCCGAGCAACGCGCGCGCGCCGCCGTCGTCATAGCCGATTATCGGTACGACGACCTGCTCTGGGAAAACGACCGCATCGCGTTTCGCATCTATGGCCGCGCGCTCGAACGCGCGGAGCCGCCGTCGTCGTCGGGAATCGACGCGTGGGGCAAACGGGTGCGCTGGCCCTTTATGGATCGCCAGCTGCGCACCGGTGATCAGCACCGCGACCAGGGCGAAGGCCTCGATTTCTATAACGTCGGCACCGGGCGCGGGGTCGGTGGGCTGGGCATCTGGTACGACAACAAGCTGTGGACCTCGCGCAACTATGTCCGGCCGCATATTCGGCGGTCCGGCGCTGATGTGGCCGATTTCAGCGTCGATTACGAACCCTGGCCGGTCGATACGGTGCGGACGGTGCGCGAAACGCGGCGTTTCACCTTACCCGCCGGGAGCAATTTCACCCGCATGACGTCGACGATCGCCGCCAGCGACGGCGGCGAGCTGATCGTGGCGATCGGGATTTCCAAACGGCCGGTGCAAGGTGGCCAGGTCGGCGCGATCGACCGGGACGAGACGGCGGCGCGGATGAGCTGGTGGGGTCCGGCCGACGGCGCGAAGGGGCGGATGGCGGCCGCGGTGATCGTCGATCCCGCCAGCTTTGCCGGTTTTGCCGAAGATGCCGACAATCATCTGATCCTCGTCCGCGTGCGATCCGGGCGGCCGTTCGTCTATTACAGCGGCGCCGCGTGGGATGGCGGCGGCGACTTTGCAACGCGCGATGCCTGGAATAGCTATGTCGATGCCCAGCGGCCCGATTTCGGACCCTAGCCAGTTTCGATACGCAATGATAACGATCACCCATGGCGGTAACCAAGGCGGCATCGCTGGCAGACGATCTGGTCCAGCGTTTCGAGGAGCAGATCGAGACGGGCGGCATGCCCGTCGGGTCGCGCTTCCCGACCGAAAAAGAGATCACCGAGACGTTCGGCGTCAGCCGCACCGTCGTCCGCGAGGCCTATTCGCGGCTGTCGGCGCGCGGCCTGCTGGTGTCGCGCCGCGGATCGGGCGCCTATGTCCCCGACGGCGCCCAATATCGGGCCTTCCAGGTCACCGCCGACGAGATTGGCGAGATTGACGATGTGCTCAAGCTGCTCGAGATGCGGATGGGGTTCGAGGTCGAGATGGCCGATCTCGCCGCGCGCCGCCGCACCGAAGCGGATCTGGTCGAGCTGCGCCGCACCGTAGCGGCGATGGAGGAAAGCCGCGACGTCGATGCTTCGGTGGCCGCCGACGCCGCCTTTCACGCGGCGATCGCCCGCGCGACCGGCAATTCCCATTTCCTGCGCTTCACTCAATTTCTGGGGGTGCGGCTTGTCCCGTCGCGGCGGCTTTACCTGCAGGGCGACGATCCGGTCCGTCACCAGCGTTATGCCCACACGATCAACCGTGACCATGTGGCCATCTATACCGCGATCGAGGCGGGCGATGCGGCCGGCGCGCGCCGCGCCGCGCGCCGCCATATCCAAAAATCGATCCAGCGCTATCGCACCCTCAAGGAAAGCGGCGGCGATGCGCCGTCGCGCTAGGGTCCGATTCGGGACAAAAGGCGGGCTCAACGGCGCGCCAAAAAAAAATTGCCATACAACAGGGTTAATGCGAAGGGCACCAATCGCCGCGAAGCGAGCATTTTGGGGGGATATTCCGTTTCGGCCATGCCATGCGCGGCCGGGTGAAACCGTTACCATAACTTGATTTCGACTCGTGATGCTCTATTCCAACCCCGTGCACGGCGATCCCGACAATTACATCAGCCTGCTGTCGGTCGCGCAGATTGAAACGTTGCGACACGTTTATGAGCACAAAAATTCCAAACAAATTGCCCGGCTCATGCATGTTTCACCGCACACGGTGGATGAACGCGTGCGACGCGCCTTGAAAAAACTTAATGTTTCCAATAGGATAGAAGCGTCTCGCATCCTGGCAGTTAACGGTGTCTTCGATCGTGTTACCCCTTATCAGCCTTTGACATATCAATTGATCGACCTAGGCGACTCTCCCCCGGCGGCCGATGCCGACCCGGGGCGCAGTTCGTTTCGGCGACTTTTCGACATCGGTTCGCCATTTCCTACCGCGTCCCAGCCGGCCAACCGGCATGGGTTGATGGAAAGGATTATCTGGCCAATTTTGATTGCTTTCGCGACCATTTTGGCTTTCTCCGCTCTCTATTCGATCCTTGTCGGGCTTGGTCGGGTGATGACCTGATAGTTCGAGCCGAATGCTACGGGGGGGAAACCGGTGGCATTCTTTTTCAAGGAAAAAGAACATGCTGAATGAACGCGTTTCTGCGGCGAAAAAAATCGCTTCCGACCTCCACCAGGCCGAAGATGCCATCGACGAAGCGATGATCCGCATTGCCCAGCTCGCTGCGACCCTGCCCACGGCACGGCGCGAGACCAATATGTCGGCGATCGTCGGCCAGGCCGCGATGTCCAAAGTTGCGCACGCCCTTGCCGCCGCCGGCGAAGTGCGCCAGTTGCTGACCGACGCGCATCTCGCGCTGACGGTGACGCAAAAGGAAGTTGGCCTGGGAACCCGCATGTTCGGTGCCGGCGTCAAGCCCGCCAGCGCCAAGCTGGTCGACGAAGGCAGCAACGACCAGGCGGACGCAGCGGTTGCCGCGCTGCCGCTGGCGCAGGCCGTTTGATCATCAGGAAGGGTTAGCAGCCACAATGTGGTCCGTGGCGATTTACTATTTGGTACTGCTCATCACGGTGGCCGTCGCGATAAGGCGCGGCGGTCCCTTTGAGCGGTGGGCGGCCTACACCGCCCTGATCGCTTCGGTTCTCACCAGTGCTCTGACGCCGTTTCCGACCTGGACCGATATTGAACTGAATATCTTCGTCATCGATGTGCTGGTTCTGCTCAGCTTCTGGTTCATTGCCATGAAGACGCAGCGTTTCTGGCCCTACTGGATCACCGGCTGGCAATTGATCGCCATTTTTGCCCACATCCAGAAATATATGTTCTCGGAGATATTGGCGCGGCCCTATTCGCTCCTGTCAGTCTATATATCCTATCCGATTCTGCTGCTGATCATCTATGCTGCGGGATCGTCCAGTCGGACGCGCGATGTTACGGCCTGATGTGCGCTGCCCCGCAGGGGACATCCTCTCATGCAGCAATTTTCGAACCAAGAAGTTGCCGAGCTAAAGTCACGTATCGACCAGATTCATGAGCTGTTGGCGGGCCGCGGTGGAGAATTGCCGGCGCCCCCGATCTCACGCAACGGTGACATCGCCGCGCCATCGGCGCTGTTCAACCAGGTGTCGTTCAGCATCCAGATCCGGCGCATCCGCCGCAGCCATTTCGGCAGCAGCGAACTGGCGGGTCCGATCTGGGACATGATGCTCGACCTGATGCTGGCCGAAAGCCATGGCCGCGCGCTCAGCGCCAGCGACCTGGCGACCGGCGCCGGGGTGCCGTTGTCGTCGGGGCTTCGCATGATCAGCGCAATCGAACGGCTGGGCTTCGCCCAGCGCTCGATCGACGAGCGCGACCGCCGGCGCACGATCGTCCGGCTGACCGCCGCCGGCATCGACCGGATGGCGAGCTATTTCGAAAAAATCGGCGTGGCCTGGCAGAACAACCAGACGCTGGCGGCCTGAGCTCCCCCCGATCGGGTGCGGTGCCGAGCTGGTCGCACACCGTACCCGGTCACCCCCTGATCTCTGACCCTATTCGGTCATCTGGCGCATCATGCGATCGACCTTGGCCATCGCCTCGCGCTTGATCTGGCAGATCCGGGCGGCGCTGACGTCGAGGGTCAAGCCGATCTCGTGCAGGTTGAGTTCTTCAAAGAAATAGAGCTGCAAGACCATCTGCTCGCGGTCGGACAGGCAGGCGATGCACTGCCGCAGCGCCCCCATCAGATTGTCCTGTTCGCATTGGTCGCCCACGCCGACGCCATCGTCGGGCAGCAGAAAGGCGCCGATGTCGGTCAATTCGTCGAGCGAGGTCGAACGGCCGTGCGTCGCATTACGTTCGAGCGCGAAATAATCTTCGGGCGACAGGTCGAGCGCCGCCGCCATTTCGGTCGCCGCCGGGGCGCGCAGCAATTGCTGTTCCAATGCCGCGCGCGTCGCCTGGATGCGTTTCGCGGCGACCATCGCCGACCGGCCGACGTCGGCCTCGCGGCGCAACTGGTCGATCATCGCGCCGCGGATGCGGGTCGTCGCATAGGTGGCAAAGGCAAAGCCGCGCTCCTCATAATTGCGGCTTGCCTCGATCAGCGCGATCAGGCCGGTCTGGATCAGGTCGTCGAGCTCGCTGGTCCGCGACACCCGCGAAAACACCTGCCAGGCGATCCGGCGGACCAGCGGCGCATATTCATCGACCATCGCCTCGACGCTTTCGCCATAGCCGTGCGCGCGCGGCGCGCGGCCGGCGGTCGCGGCAAATTGCTCGGCGGGCTCAATTCTCATGCGGTTGGTCCTCCATATGGGCATCGGCCCCGGTCGCCAGGCGCGGCACATCGGCGCCGATCGTCGCGACAATTTCGGTGTGTTTGCTGGCCGGAATCTCGAGGTAAGAGATCACCGCGACGTCAGGGAATGTGGCGCGGATCAACCGCGACAGCGCCGACCGGCAGATCGGCGAGGCGACGAGGGCAAAGCTGCGGGTCTGGAGCAGCAGCGGTTCGACCGCCTGCCCGACCTGTTCGATGATCTTCATCGCCATGCCATGTTCAAACGGCCATTCTGCGCCCGGATTGGCGCGCACCGCCTGATTGAGCAGCATTTCGACGTCGGGGCTGAAGGTGACGACGGGCAGCGGCATGCGGCTCGGCACGATCGTCTGGACGATCAGCGCGCCGATCCGCTGGCGCACCGCCTCGACCAGATCGAGTTCGCCCAGTTGCTGCGCCGACATCGCAACCATCGCTTCGGCAATCTTGCGGAAATCGCGCAGCGGCACGCGTTCGATCAGCAGCGATTTGCACAGGCTGGCGACCCGCGGCAGCGGATAGCCCTGCGGGCTCAAATTCTGCGCCAGCTGGGGGTAATGCGCTTTCAGATTGTCGATCAACGCCTGCGCGTCGTCGATGCCGAACAGGTCGGCGGCGGCGCCGACGATGCTGTTGTTGAGGTGGGTGGCGACGACGGTTGCCGGATCGACGACGGTATAGCCCGCCGCGATCGCGTCGTTCTGCGTCGCCTTGGGAATCCACAGCGCGTCGAGCCCGAAGGTGGGATCCTTGCACGGCCGCCCGACCACCTTGGTGACCAGGTCGCCCGAATCGAGCGCCAGCATTTCGTGGGGAAAGACCTCGTCCTCGCCGACGATCACCCCGGCGACCGAGATGCGATAGACGTTGCCGGGCAGCGACAGATCGTCGCTGACCTTCACCGGCGGGACGACAAAGCCCAGTTCCTTGGACAATTGGCGGCGGATGCCGGTGATCCGCGTCATCAGCGGCGCGCCCTTGCGGTCATCGACCAGGCTGACCAGCGCGTAACCGATTTCAAGCTGGCAGGCGCTGGCATCGCTGACATCGGCCCATTCGATCCGCGACGGGTCGGGTGCGGGCGCCGCCGGGGCGGGCGCATCGGCGATCAGCGCCGCGCTGCGGCGCAGTTGCCAGCCGACGGCAAAGGACAGCGCCGCGGCGGGCAGGATCAGCAGCTGCGGCATGGCGGGGACAAGGCCGAGGATGAACAGGATCGCGCCGACCGCCATCCAGACATGCGGCGAGGCAAACTGGCTGCCGATCTGGCCGCTGAGGTCGAGCGGCGAGGCGACGCGGGTGACGATCGCGGCGGCGGCGATCGACAGCAACAGCGCCGGGATCTGCGCAACCAGCGCGTCGCCGATCGCCAGCGTCACATAGGTGCTGCCGGCTTCGGAAAAGCTGAGGCCGTGGCTGAAAACGCCGAGGATCAGGCCGCCGACAATGTTGACGAACAGGATCAGCAGGCCGGCGACGGCGTCGCCCTTGACGAATTTCGAGGCACCATCCATCGATCCGTAGAAATCGGCTTCGGTTGCCACTTCGACGCGGCGCGCTTTGGCCTCTTCGGGGCTGAGCAAGCCGGCGTTGAGATCGGCGTCGATCGCCATCTGCTTGCCGGGCAGGGCGTCGAGGGTGAAGCGCGCCGACACTTCGGATACCCGCCCCGCGCCCTTGGTGATGACGATCAGGTTGATGATCATCAGCACGAAAAAGACGAACAGGCCGACGACATAGTCACCGCCGATCAGCACCTGGCCAAAGGCTTCGATGACATGGCCGGCCGCCGCTGTGCCCTCGTGCCCATGGACCAGCACGACGCGGGTCGACGCAACGTTGAGGGCGAGGCGGAACAAGGTCGCCAGCAGCAACACAGTCGGGAAGGACGAAAAGTCGAGCGGCTTGGCGGCCGACAAGGCGACCATCAGGATCGCGAGGCTGATCATGATGTTGGCGACGAAGCTGATGTCGAGGATCAACGGCGAAACCGGGATCACCATCAGCCCGACAAGGATGAGCATCCCGACCGGCAGCGCCGAGGCACCGGCGATACGCCCGATGTTGGCGATATTGAAGCCGGTGGTCATGCCGCGCCGCCCGACATGGCGGCGAGCCGCCGATAAGCGTCGGCGGCAAAACCCATCGACAATTTGCGGGGCATGGGCTGAATTTCCATCATCTGCAGCGGGGGACGTCCCCCACCACCCGCCAGGCCGCTCGTACGACTCGCCGAAGCGTGCCAGCCGGCGGGGGCGAAGGGTTTCACATTTTCGATCTTGCCGCCGTCTTCGAGCTTGGCGCGAAAGCGGTCGCGGATTTCGGCCAGGCTGCGCATGCTGCCGTCGGGGGCGTAGAACACCGACCGGTTGGCGGCGGCCGCCTCGGGCATCATCGGCGCGCCGGGCTGGTCGGGATTGGCGTCGAGCGCGGTCAGAAATTTGGCGGCGCCGCCGCTGCCCAGGAAATGCGCGAGATAGAGGTCGACGGGCTCGGCGCTGCGCCCGATCCGGCTTTCCAGATAGTCGCGATTGTCGCCGGTCAGCGCCGCGGCCATCGTCGATGCGGCGGCGGGATCGTCGCGCAGGTCGAAAATCTGTTGGCGCAGGGTGGGATCGGTCACGGTCAGCCGCCCTGATGCATCGCGGCCGATCGCATCGGCGGCCCAGGCGAGGCCGTGATTGGCGCCGTGGCGGTCGAGGGTCGCGAGCCAGGTTTGTTTGGTGAACTGATACAGTCCGCGCGCCGATGAGGTGGACGCCTTGGCGGCCGGATTATAGCCGCTTTCAACGCGCGCGACATCGACCAGATAATCGAAATCGATTCCGGTGCGCGCCGACGCTGTTTGCACCGCATCCATGACGGGTGCAGCGATGCGGCGGCCGGGCTGGGGATTGTTGATGGCGTTCATAAATCGGGTTCCGCTGGTGCAGCAGGGCTGTCTCAGCAAACCAACGCAATCATCGTGCCATTTACGGTTAATGGCAGAAACCTATAGAATAATCAGTAGTTTAATGCGGCTCCGCGCTGGTGAGTGCCGCGGATGTCGTGGTTCCTGTCAATCCGCTGACGCGTCCAGTCCTTGAGGACGTTGACGCGGATTGCGGCGGCTTCGAGCTCGCGCAGCGCCTTGCCGATCAAGACCTGGGTGCGATGTTCGCTGCCCCTGGGGATGGCCGCGCCGCGAAACAGAATCACCGCGGTCGCCAGCTCTTCGGTCGCCGCGATGATCGCCCCGGCGTCATGCCCGTCGAGCGCACCGACCAACGCATTGAGCCGCAATTGGACTTCTTCGAGCATCATTCCGACCCGCCGGTGTGGAAAACGATCATGGCGCTGGCGATGATCGCGGGGTGGACGCCATAGCTGCCGCTGGCAATCGCGCTGCGCAACGATGCGACGCGGCCGACATCGACCGGCGGCGCCTGATTGGCAAGCCCGCCCGCAAGGCGGATCAGGCGCGCTGCGGGCAAGCCGTCCGCCGCCGCTGGCAGCGGCGCAGGCGCCCGGGCCGACGTTGCCGCATCGCTGGCGACGCTGCGCAGCGGAGTCGTGCGGACGATACCGCCGACGGGTCCGATCTTGCTGTCACCCGACATATCTGCCTCCATCCGGTACCGTCAGAAAAGTGACGACGCGGTTCACGAAGGCTTTAACGGACGCCGCCGCGGGGGATTAAGGCGGCGCGGCGCAAAAAAGACAAAAGAATGGCCCGGTGACGTCGGAAAGCCGACAGTCACCGGGCTAGGGGCTGGTCAGGGTAAGGAAAGGTGGGGGTCAGTCGTCGAGGCGGGCGCGGCCGGGACCGATCACGGTCGCGCTCAGCGACGATTTGGCGTCGTTGCCGCGCAGCGCGATCATCTCGCCGATCCGGCCATCCTCGGCGGCGACCGCAGCATAGCTGATCGAAAAACTTTCGGTATCGATCGTCACCCGGACATTGTCGCCGCGGCGGATGACGGGGGCGCCGGTGGCGGGGCGGGTAAAGCTCGCCGCCGTCGGCGCCGCGTTCGCTGGTCCCGCCGCCGGTGTGCTCAGGGGGACGCGCAGGCGCCAGCCGAGCGAGGCGCAGCGCACCGCGAGCGCATTGGCGTCGATCGCGGTCACCGATGCCTGTTCGGGACAGCGCGCCAGCTTGATGCGGCGGTCGACCGGGGTCGCGGTGCGGCCCAGCGCGCTGGCGACCATCGCGGTCAGCACGTCGATTGTCTGCCAATCCTCGGTCGCCTGCTGGGCATATGCGGGATTGGCGGCGGCGGTACAGGCAGCGGAATAGGCGGCGAGGCCAACGGCCAGGCGGGTGGTGATAGCATGGGACACGATCCATCTCCTTCGGTCCAAAATGGTCACCCGCCATTTTGCAGGAAGCGTGCCAGTCGCGGTTTGCGGCGCGATTGGCGCCGCCGCGACGTGGAGTCGTCAGTTTTTTGACTGATACGCCAAAGCGATGACGGCGACCATATTTAAATAACTGAAAATAATAGATAAATGCCTTTTGGCACGGCGATTGCATCGTTCTTTGTGTTTTCCGCGCGTCGGCGCCGGCAGCGACCGGACCGGGCCAGCGGCGAAAGAAGGGATTTGATGATGGCATCCGAGAAACTCTTTGGCCTGCACGCGACGGCGCTTCAGCTGCGCAGCCAGCGCATGATGATGCTCGCGTCGAACATCGCCAACGCCGCGACGCCGGGATACAAGGCGCGCGACCTCGATTTTTCGAAAGCGCTCGACCTGGCGCAGCAGGGCGGCTCGACCGCCGATGCGATTGCCTATCGCATCCCGGTGCAGGCGTCGCTCGACGGCAACACCGTCGAAATGGCGACCGAGCAGACGGCGTTCGCCGAAAACGCACTCGCTTACCGGTCCAGCCTTTCGTTCCTCAGCGGCCGCGTCAACACGCTGACCCGCGCGATCAAGGGCGAATGACGATGACCAGCAATTTCTCGGTTTTTGACATCAGCGGCCGCGCGATGTCGGCGCAGCTCGTCCGGCTCAACACCACCGCGTCGAACCTGGCCAACGCCGGGACGATCGCGGGCAGCGAAGCCGAAGCCTTTCGCTCGCTCAAACCGGTGTTCCGTACCGTGATGGACAGCCAGGGCCGCGCGACGGTCCAGGTCGATCAGGTGACGACGTCGAAAATGGCGCCGTCGAAACGCCACGATCCGTCGAACCCGCTCGCCGACAAGGACGGCAACGTCTGGCAGGCGGCGGTCGATAGCGCCGCGGAGATGGTCGAGATGGTCGAGACCGCGCGCCAATATCAGAACAATGTCCAGGTCCTCGAAACCGCCAAGGGCCTGATCAACGAAACCCTCAGGATGGGACAATAACATGGCCGTCAACAACGTCACCAACGCCAACAATGTCGTGCTCCAGCCGAAGGGCGCCGGGCAGCAGATGGGGCAGAGCGATTTCCTGCGCCTGATGACCGCGCAGCTGTCGCAGCAGGATCCGTTCAACCCCGTCGATAACCAGCAGATGGTCGCGCAGATGGCGCAGTTTTCCAGCCTGGCCGGGATCAGCGAAACCAACACGACGCTGCAGAAAATCTCGGAGCAGCTCATAGCGCAGACCCAGCTGCTCAAGGACATCAAGGCCGCCACTCCGGCGCCCACAACCCCCACCACCTAAGAAGGATAAAGCCATGTCATTCTATACCTCGCTTTCGGGCCTCAAGGGCGCCCAGACCGACATGTCGGTCATCTCGAACAACATCGCCAACGCCGGATCGATCGGGTTCAAGCGCAGCAAGGCGCAGTTCGGCGACATTTTCGCCTCGTCGCCGACCCAGTCGACCAAGATGATCGCGGGTCAGGGCCAGCGGCTGAACGGCATCACCCAGCAGTTCACGCAAGGATCGTATGAATCGAGCGAAAAGACGCTCGACATGGCGATCGTCGGCGAGGGCATGTTCGTGGTGAAGGGCGATCCGCCGCGCGAGCAGGTGACCTACACCCGCAACGGCGCGTTCACCGCGACCCCCGACCGCAATGTGATCGATTCGACGGGGCAGAAGCTGCAACTGCTGCCCGTCGATGCGAACGGCAACGTCACCAACAACACGCTGGCCGGGGCGTTTGATTTTGTCCTGCCGCCGGGCGCGCCGAGCGATCCCACCGCGCAGCTGGTCAATGTCTCGATCGGCCTCGACGGGCTGGTCTCTGCCACCTTTGCCAATGGCGAAGCGCAGGTTCTGGGCAAGGTTGCGATGGCGACCTTCCCGGCGATGGAGGGGCTGCGGCCCGTCGGCGACGCGCATTGGCAGTCGTCGGGCGAAAGCGGCGCGCCGACGATCGACGCCGCGACCAACGGCCCGATGGGCGCGATCCGGTCGGGCGCACTCGAACGCTCGAACGTCGATATCACCGAAGAACTGGTGATGCTGATCGGTGCGCAGCGCAATTTCCAGGCGAACGCCAAGGCGATCGAGGGCGCGTCGCAGCTGTCGCAAACCATCATCAACATGCGCTGATCCGGCGCATTTAGCCGACTGCCGGGAGCTTCCCAATGGACCGCCTCATCTACACCAGCCTTACCGCGATGCGGGGCAGTCAGGCCCGGCAGACGGCGATCGCCAACAATCTGGCGAACGCGCAGACGCCCGGGTTTCGCGCCGACATGGCCGAAGCGCAGGCGCTGTGGCTGAACGGCAGCGGACTCGATGCCCGTGCCATGTCTTCGGAAGAGGTGATCGGCGCCGACATGCGCGCCGGCACTGTCACCGCGACCGGGCGCGATCTGGACATCGCGGTGCAGGGCGACGCGCTGCTCGTGGTGCAGGCAAAGGACGGCGCCGAGGCCTATACGCGGCGCGGCGACCTGCAGGTGTCGCCCAGCGGGCTGCTGACCACCGGCGATGGCCACCCCGTCCAGGGCGCGCAGGGTCCGGTGACCATCCCCCCCGCCGACGCGATCACGATCGACGTCGAGGGGCGGGTGTGGATCGTCCCCGCCGGCGGTGATGCCGAAAATCCGCAGGAAGTCGACCGGCTGCGGCTGGCGACCCCGACCGGGTCCGACATCGCCAAGGGGCTCGACGGCCTGTTCCGCGTCAAGGGCGAGGGCATTTTGCCCGACGATCCCGAAGCGCGGCTGATCACCCGGTCGATCGAAGGATCGAACGTCGCCGCCACCACCGCGCTGGTCGACATGATCGAGGCGAGCCGGAGCTGGGACACCCAGCTCAAGCTGGTCAGCGACGTGCGCGACATGGACAGCGCGACCGCCAATTTGATGCAGCTTCCCCGTTAAGGAGACTATGACATGAGCTTCGGTGCCTTGCACGTCGCACGAACCGGTCTGGATGCCCAGGGCTTCCGGATGCAGGTGATCGCCAACAACCTCGCCAACGTGAACACCACGGGCTTCAAGCGCGACCGCGCCAGCTTTGAAACGTTGAGCTATCAGATGATGACCGCGCCGGGTGCGCCGTCGTCAGCTGAAAACCGTTATGCGACCGGGCTCAACCTTGGCACCGGTGTGTCGCTGGGCGGCACGTCGCGGATCGATACGCAGGGGACGTTCGCCACCACCGGCAACGCGCTCGACATGGCGATCGACGGCGCCGGATATTTTCAGGTCGAAATGCCCGATGGGCGCACCGGCTATACCCGCGCCGGCAATTTCGGCCGCTCGCCCGATGGCACGATCGTGACCTCGGACGGCAAGCCGCTGACCCCCGCGATCCAGATTCCCGAGGACAGCACCAATGTGTCGATCGGCGCCGACGGCACCGTGTCGGCGACCGGCGCCGACGGGACGCTGACCGAACTTGGTCGCATCGAACTCGCACGCTTTGCCAATCCGGCGGGCTTGCAGGCGATCGGCGACAATATGCTGGTCGAAACCGCCGCATCGGGCGCGCCGCAGGTCGGCGCTGCCGGGCAGGAAGGCCGCGGCAGCTTGCGCGGCGGGATGCTCGAGGGATCGAACGTCAATGTCGTTGAGGAACTCGTCGACATGATCGAGACCCAGCGCGCCTATGAGGTCAATTCCAAGATGATCCAGGCCACCGACGAGATGATGAAAAATGCCGCGCAGACGCTCTAATCTGTCGGTCAGTGTGGCCTTTGCCCTCGCGCTCGTGCCGGTTGGCGCGGCGGCGAAGGACAAATTGCCCGCCGACGCCTTTGCTGCGGCGACGCCGGTCCCCCCGGCGCCGCTGCCCGGCAATGGCTCGATCTTTCAGGGCAGCTATGTGCCGCTGACGTCGGGCGGACGCGCCGGGCAGGTCGGCGACATCCTGACCATCCAGCTTGTCGAGCGCACCGCCGCGACCAAAAGCAACGCCGCGGGCACGCAGCGCGACGGCAATATCGGCCTGACGCCGCCATCGACCGGGCCGCTGTCGCTGTTCAACCCCAGCGACATCGCGATGGGCGGCGGCCAGCAGTTCAAGGGCAAGGGCGACGCGTCGCAATCGAACGCGCTGTCGGGCGAAGTCAGCGTGACCATCGCCGCGGTCTATCCGAATGGCACGATGCTGGTACGCGGCGAAAAGCTGCTCACGCTCAATCGCGGCGACGAACGCGTCCAGATCTCGGGCATCGTCCGCGCGATGGATATCAGCCCCGACAACCGCATCCTGTCGACCCGCGTCGCCGACGCCAACATCCGTTACGTCGGCAAGGGCGAGATCGCGCGCGCCAGCCAGCAAGGCTGGCTGCAGCGCTTCTTCGCGATCATCAGCCCGTTCTGAAAAGGATTTTATCCGTGACCCAGCGTCCCACCCTGTTTGCCCTGATCGCGCTCCTGATCGCCAGTCTTGCCTTTGCGGCGCCGGCGCGGGCGCAGCGCATCAAGGACATGGGCCAGTTCCAGGGCCTGCGCGCTAACCAGCTCACCGGCTACGGCATCGTCGTCGGCCTCGCGGGGACCGGCGACGACAGCCTCGATTATTCGACGCTGGGGATGAAGGGCGCAATCTCGCGCTTTGGCCTGACGCTGCCGCCGGGGGTCAACCCGGCGCTGAAAAACGCCGCGGCGGTGATGATCACCGCCGAACTGCCGCCGTTCGGCAAGCCCGGCCAGCGCTTGGACGTCACCGTGTCGGCGATCGGCAAGGCGAAAAGCCTGCGCGGCGGCACCCTGGTGCTCGCGCCGCTCTACGGCGCTGACGGCCAGATTTACGCGATGGTGCAGGGCAACCTCGTCATCGGCGGGCTGGGCGTCGATGCCGCCGACGGATCGAAGCTGACGGTCAATGTTCCGTCGAGCGGCCGCATCGCGGGCGGGGCGACGATCGAGCGCGCCGTCGACACCGGCTTTGCGACCGGCGACTGGCTGACCTTCAACCTCCATCAATTCGACGCCACCAACGCCAAGCGCGTTGCCGATGCAATCAACGCCGCGATCCCGGGCAGCGCGTCGATGATCGACGGCGCCAGCATCGCGATCCGCGCCGCCGGCAATGGTGACGAGCGGATGCGGCTGATGTCGACAATCGAGAATCTGGGCGTCCAGCGCTCCGAACCATCGGCCAAGGTGATCGTCAACGCGCGCACCGGCACCGTGGTGATCAATGGCGCGGTCCGCGTCGGCACCGCTGCGGTCAGCCACGGCAAGCTCACCGTCTCGATCAAGGAATCGCCGACGGTCGTTCAGCCCGCCCCGTTCAGCCGCGGTGAGACTGCGATCGAGCCATCGAGCGAGATCGAGGTCGCCGAGGATTATCGCCCGGCCTTTTTGATGAAACCCAATGCCTCGCTGTCCGAACTCGTCGATTCGATCAACCGTCTGGGCGTGTCGCCCGGCGATCTGGTCGCGATCCTCGAGGCGCTGAGCCAGGCGGGTGCCCTGACAGCAGAATTGGTGATCATATGATGATGCCCATATCCTCAACGCCCGCGGCGCCGTCCTTTATGCCGGCTTCGGCGACCCCGACGCTCACCGGCGGCGGCGGCGACGGCGGCCTGCGCAAGGCGGCCGAACAATTCGAGGCGGTGATCCTGCGTCAGTTGATGGCATCGATGCGCCAGGCGAAGCTGGGCGACGATATGCTCGGGTCGAGCGCGACCGACAATTTCCGCGAAATGGCCGATGCGCGCACCGCCGACTCGATCGCCGCGATGCGCCAGTTCGGGATCGCCGACATGGTCGAGCGCCAGTTCCGCGGGCGCCTGAGCAGTACAGCTGGACGCGTACAATGAGCGACCTTCTCGGCATCGGCTACAGCGGGCTCAAGGCTTATTCGCGCGCGCTGTCGACGATCGGCGACAATATCGCCAACGCCCAAACCCCCGGCTATGCGCGGCGGCGGCTCGACATGATGGAGTCGGTCAGCGGCAATGATTCGGTCTTTTATCGCGGCAACGTCAACCCCAGCGGGGTCGAGATTCGCGGCGTCAGCCGATCGGTCGATGCCTGGCTGATCGAGGATTCGCGGATCTCGGGCGGCGACTCGGAACGGTCGGCGACCAGGCTCGGCTGGCTGGACAAGGTCGAAGGCGCGCTCAGCGACGAAACCAATGGCATCAAGACCGGCCTGACCAAGCTGTTCACCACCGCCGACCAATTGACCGCCGATCCGGCGAACAAGACATTGCGCAGCCAGTTTCTGCAAGCGGTCGATGACGTCGCGTCGGGCTTTCGCACCGCAGCAGGCCAGCTCGACAAGATGGCGGACGGGGTCGAGGGCGCGGCGACGGCGACGGTTCAGGATTTCAACACCAATCTGAACGCGCTCGAACAGATCAACATCGGGCTGCGCAAGGCGCGGCCGGGATCGACCAACGAGGCGAGCCTGCTCGACGAGCGCGACCGGTTGCTCGACAAATTGTCGTCGCAGGCGGGCGTCAGCGCGACGTTTGAAAACAATGGATCGGTGACGCTGCGCGCGAGCGGATCGGGCGACCTGCTCGTCGGCGGCGGCGCGGTGAACCCGATCACGGTGACCGCCGCCGCCGATGGACGACTCTCCTATAATGTCGGCGGTTCGCCGCTGGCGATTGCGACCGGCTCGCTCGCCGGATTGTCGGAAGCGGCGAACCATGTCGCCGACCAGCGCGCCAGCCTCGATACGATGGCGACCGGCTTTGCAATGCAGCTCAACGCCGCGCACCAGGCGGGCAGCGATGCCAATGGCAATCCGGGCGCGCCGTTGTTTAGCGGCACCAGCGCCGGGACGCTGACCGCCGCGACGCTGACCCCCGAACAGGTGGCAGCCGCCAACGCATCGGGCGGCAACGGCAACATGCTGGCGCTCGGCGCGCTGCGCGGCGCCAATGATCCCGAATCGCGCTGGTCGGGCCATCTGGCGACGCAGGCACAGACGACCGCGTCGGCGCGGGCGCAGGATGCCGCGGCGATGACCCGCGCCGACGCCGCCGCCGCGGCGCGTGACGGGGTGAGCGAAGTCGATCTCGACAAGGAGGCGGCCGAACTGTTGCGGTTCCAGCAAGCCTATCAGGCCGCGGCCCGGACGATCCAGGTCGCGCGCGAAACCATGCAAACGCTGCTGAGCTCGATCTAAGGGAGAGCGGACAATGATTAACGCCGTAGGCAATCGCATGACGCGCGAAGTCGCGCGCCAACAGAAACTCGCCGATCAGCTCGAGCGGACGCAGATCCAGATATCGAGCGGCAAGCGGCTGCAACGCATGTCCGACGACCCGGTGTCGGCGCGGCGGATCGCGACGATCGGGACCAGCCAGGCGAGCATGACCGCGTGGAACGCCAATATCAACTCGGCGTCGGCGCTGGTCGCGCAGGCCGATGGCGTGATGAAATCGGTGAGCAATTTGATGACCCGCGCGCGCGAGCTGACCCTCGCGGCGGCAAATGATTCGGCGAACCCCGCCGACCGCGCAGCGATCGCCGCCGAATTGGGAACGATCGCCGACGAAATCGATAGCCTGGCGGCGACGCGCGATTCGAACAGCGAACCGTTGTTCGCCGCCGGTACTGCGCGCGTCATGCGGTTTGATTCGGATATCAGTTTTGCGCCCGTTCCGGCGGCCGCCGACGTCTTTGTCATCGCGGGCAACAGCCTGTCGACCGGCATCCGCGATGCGGCGGCGGCGGTTACGGCGGGCAACAAGCCCATGATGGGCGCCGCGCTGACCGCGCTCGAGACGGCGATCGGCCATGTCGCCGACCGCCATGCCGCGCTCGGCCTGTCGGGGGGGCGGCTCGATCGCATCGGTGACGGGCTGGCGGCGCGCGGTATCACGCTGAAAGACGAACGTTCGTCGGTCGAGGATACCGATCTGTCGGTCGCCATTGCCGAACTCAATGCCCAGGATCTGACGCTGGGCGCGGCGCAGGCGGCCTTTGCCAAGATCAACCGGCAGACCTTGTTCGATATTTTGAACTGAGCGCGCTCAATATCGCGGCGCGGCTGCCGTTAAGCATAGAGACGTCTTTTGAATTTGGGGCCTTTGCCCCGCATGGAGTTGACCCCGCATGTTTCCGGTAATCGGCATCGTCGTACTGATCCTGCTGGTGTTCGGGGGCTTCGCGCTGACCGGAGGCAATCTTGGCCCCGTCATGGCCGCGCTGCCGCACGAAATGCTGATCATCGGCGGCGCCGCCATCGGATCGCTGATCATCGGCAATTCGGGCGCCGATCTCAAGGCGCTCGGCGGGGGTCTCGGCAAAGTGTTCAAGGGACCGCAGTATAAGAAGCAGGACTATCTCGACTGCATCCTGCTCGTCTCGACGCTGATGAAGATGATGCGCACCGAAGGCCCGGTCGCGGTCGAACCGCATATCGAGGATCCGGCCAATTCGACGCTGTTCCAGCAATATCCCAAGCTGCTCAAGGATCAGACGCTGATCCATCTGATCTGCGACACGCTGCGCTTGGTCGTTGTCTCGTCGGGCACACTCGACCCGCACGCGGTCGAGGATGTCATGGACAGCGCGCTGAAGAACCATCACCACCATGCGATCAAACCCGCCGACGGCTTGCAGAATCTGGCCGACGCATTGCCTGCGCTAGGCATCGTCGCCGCGGTGCTTGGCGTCGTCAAGACGATGGGATCGATCGACAAGCCGCCCGAGGTTCTGGGCGGCATGATCGGATCGGCGCTCGTCGGTACCTTCCTCGGCGTGTTGCTCGCTTATGGTCTGGTCGGTCCGTTCGCGACGCGCGCGCGCACCGTGATCGAAAGCGACGGCGCGATGTATCATACCGTGAAACAGCTGATCGTGGCGTCACTGCATGGCCATCCGCAGCCGCTGGTGATCGAGGCCGCACGGTCGGGCGTCGAACATGCCAACCAGCCGAGCTTTGCCGAAGTGTTTGACGGAATGCGCGGTCGCTGATGGCGGCGCGTCCCAACCTGCCGCGCCCGATCATCGTGAAGAAGATCATCGAGGCACCGCACGCCGGCCATCATGGCGGGGCGTGGAAGGTTGCCTATGCCGATTTCGTGACCGCGATGATGGCGTTCTTCCTGCTCATGTGGCTGCTCGGCGCCACGACCGAAAAGCAGCGCAAGGCGCTCGCCGATTATTTCGCGCCGACGATCGTCCAGTCGAAACAGGACACCGCGGGGTCGAATGGCTTTTTCGGCGGCGACTCGCTCGTCGCGGCCGACAAATATCCGCATGGCGCGGCGCAGACCGGGACCAAATCGATGACGATCCCGCGCGATGCGACCGGTGGGCCCAAGGAGGCGTCGGGGCGCGAGCGCGAACGGCTGAAGTTCCAGCGCGTCGCCAAGGCGCTGGCCGAACGGGTGCAGGCCAAGGGCGAGCTCCGGCGCTTCGCGCGCAATCTGCGCTTTACCGAAACGGTCGAGGGGCTGCGCATCGATGTGATCGACGACGCCGATTTTTCGATGTTCGCCATCGGTACCAGCCAGCTGACCCCCGCCGGCGTGCGGCTGTTCGGCGAGATTGCGGGGCCGGTCGCCGAAATGCCCAACCAAGTGATGGTGCGCGGGCACACCGATGCGGCGCCCTGGTCGGCCAAGTCGGGGACCAACAATTGGCGCCTGTCGGTCGACCGCGCCGAGGTTACGCGCCACTTTCTGGAGTATCGCGGCGTCGACAAGACACGCTTTCAGCGCATCGAAGGGGTCGCCGATCGTGAGCCCTATGTCCCCTCCGACCGATTCGATCCGCGCAACCGCCGCATCTCGATCACGCTCGGCTGGCGCACCGCCACCGACAATTAGTGCCAGTTTGGCAGCATATCGGATCGTTAACGACGCGATTGCGCGGAAAATACATCCAATATGGCAATAATCATTTGTTTTGAATGGGTTATGCCAAGGTGGATAATCTTTTGTTTACCACTTTCGTCAATCTCTGGGTCCATCGAAAAGGCGCCGAATTGGGGGGCGCGGTGGAGACCGAAATGACCGTGGGGCAGAACAACAGTGCAGCGCTTGAGACGCTGATCGTCGGCAGCAGCGCGGCCGCCGCGCAGCTGCGCGACATGATCCGCCGCGTGGCGCGGTCGAACGCATCGGTCATGCTCTGCGGCCCGTCGGGTTCGGGCAAGGAACTGGTGGCCCGCGCGATCCACGATGAAGGCGTCCGGTCGGGCAAGGCCTTTTCCGCGATCAACTGCGGCGCGATTCCCGGCGACCTCATTGAATCCGAACTCTTCGGGCATGAAAAGGGCAGCTTCACCGGCGCCCATGCCCGCCGCATCGGCCATTTCGAAGCGAGCGAGGGCGGCACGCTTTTCCTCGACGAAATCGGCGACATGCGGTTCGACATGCAGGTCAAACTGCTCCGCGTGCTCGAGGAACGGATGATCGTCCGCGTCGGCAGCAGCGATGTGAAGGCCGTCGACGTCCGCGTCATTTCGGCCACCCACCAGGATCTCGGCGTCGCGATCGCCGATGGCAAATTCCGCGAAGACCTTTTCTTCCGGCTCGGCGTGGTTGTGCTCCAGGTCCCCAGCCTGGCCAGCCGCGTCGAGGATATTCCCGCCCTCATCCGCCATTTCCAGCGCAAGATGCCGGGCGAGGCCAAGTGCCGCTTTGACGCCGACGCGATGGAATTGCTGATGCAGCACCGCTGGCCGGGCAATGTCCGCGAACTCAGGAATTTCGTCGAACGCGCCAGCGTGCTGCACGGCGGCGAAACGCTGGGCGCCGACGATGTCGCCATGCTTTTGAACCCCACCGCAGCGCCCCGGCCGCGGCAGGCTGTCCCCAGCAGCTTTGCCGCGGTCGAGGCCAGCGCGGACGACACCACGCCTGCCATGCCGTTCAGCAAGGCGCCGGCGCCGGGCCGCCCGATCGACCTCAAGCGCGAGATCGAAACGATCGAGCTCGAACAGATCCACGTCGCGCTCGACCTGGCTGACGGCATCATTTCCGAAGCCGCGCGCCTGTTGACGCTGAAGCGCACGACGCTGATCGAAAAGATGCGCAAATATGGGGTTCAACAGCAGGCCGCCTGATCGGCGCCCGCGACACGAGTTTCAGCACCCGCTGAAAAAAGGGGGCTCTGGTCCGCCCCTGACCACCCGGCCGCCCGTCCCCACCCAGGGCGGCCGGGTACCCAGCGGGATCCTTTGAAACGGCATCGGCCCGCTTCCCCACCCCGGGAAGCGGGCCGATCCTGTTTTCAGTTTGATGAGACGGCGGTCAGCGCAATTGCCGCCACGCCGCGCTGACCGTCAGGATACCGTCAAGAAGCTCCGCCAGCGCCTCGCCATTGTTCTGCGCCACGGCATCGTCGAGCTTGCGGCGCATGCTGCGATAGACGCGCGACAGCGCGGTCGCGACGTCGCCGCCGGCATCGCGGTCCAGCCCGGCGTCAAGCCCGATCAGGATCGCGCGGGCGCGGTGCGCGGGTTCGGTGGCTGAAATGCGCTGGCCCTGCCGGACCATCGACCCGAGCACGCCGATCGCGGTTTCCAGCTCGTCATAGAGCATGGTCACCAGCTCGATCGGGTCGGCGGCGGCGGCGCGGCTTTCATGCTGCAAGCGGCGATAGAGCCCGGTTGCCCGGACGGTCGAGGCGGTAGCTGTCACGGTCGATGCCCCTAATCGTTGCCCTGGTTGGTCCAGAGCTTGATCTGTTGTTCAAGATAGGTTTGCGTCGCCTTGAACGCCGCCAGCCGGGCGTCGAGCGAGCCATATTGTTTTTCCAGCCGGGCGCGATAGGCGTCCTCGCGCATCTCGATATTCTCGAGCTGCTCGGCCAGCGTTTCCTTGCGGTCGCCCAGCGATTTGCTCACCCGGCCGATCACGCCGTCGGTGGCGACCGCCTTGTCGCGGATCGCATCGAGGACAAAGGCGATGCCGGGGTCGCTGGCCTCGGTCCGGCCACCGTCGCGGCGCGGATTGAACAGCGCCTCGACCGCCCCGGCGTCGGTGGCGAGCACCTGCGCGAGCTTGGTCTCATCGACTATCAGCAGACCTTCCTTGGTCGTCGAAACGCCGATGTCGGTCAGCTTGTTGATGCTGCCGTGGCTGGAAATGACTTTGCCGACCAGCCCCGAAAGTTCGCGTTCGAGCTCGCGCAGCGACGTGGTCGACCCCGACAGGCCCGCGGCCGACGACAGGCTTTTTTTCAGCTGGTTATAGACCGAGACGAAATCGCCGACGGTCTGTTTGATGATGGCGAGCGGGCGGCTGGCGCCGATGTCGACCGGCTGGCCGGGCGCCGCCTTCTTCAGGGTCAGCGACATGCCCGGCACCACATCGTCGATGATGTTGGTGCCGCGGCTGAACGCGACGCCGTCGAGAGTGAATTCGGCGTTGGCGGCGCTTTGGCCCAGCGTCATGCCGCCGCCCGCGCCATAGGCAAAGGCGGAGAGGCCGGGATCGGCGCCGGCGTCGGCGGCGAGGGTGAAGGCGTTGGCGGCCCCCGACGGACCCTTCAGGATCAGGCGGTGCCCGCCTTGGTCGGCGATGATCGACGCGGTCACCCCGCCGCCGCTCGAATTGATCGCGCTGGCCAGCCCGTCGAGATTGTTGTTGGTACCATCGACGGTGATCGTCTTGGCGACACCCCCCACCGTCAGCGTCATCGTGCCGGTGCCGATCGCGGCGGTGCGGTCGGCGACCACCGCGGAATAGCTGCTTTGGGCGCGCGCGAGCTGGGTGACGATGATGGTCGCGGCGAAACTGTCGGCATGGAGTCCGGCGCGCGCGGTGGCGCTCAGCACGCTGTCGTCGGACACCGTCGGGGTGCTGCGCAGCGTCCCGTCGCTGACCATCTGGCCCAGCGAATCGGCAAAGCCGTCGAGGTCCGATCGGGCCTGCGCCAGGGCGCTGATCCGCGTCTGGTTCTGCTGGGTCAGCGTCGTGATCCGTGCGACCTTTGGCTCGCGCGATGCGGCGGACAGGTCGGTGACCAGCTGTTTGATGTCGATGCCCGATCCGGCGCCCAGGCTGTTGGCAATTGAACTGACCATGACGAAAAATCCTTCGCACCCCTTAACGGCAGCGCAGCGGCAATTTTAAGCCTGACGGCGCCCGTCGGGGTCGAAATGGTGCGATGCGGGAACATCGACCACCGGCGGCGCCGCGCCTTCGGCGACCATGCGCTCAAGCTGAAAGACAAAGGCGAGCACGGTGGCGACCGCGACGAACAGTTCGTCGGGGATCACCCGGCCGGCGCGCGCGGTGAAATAGATGGCGCGGGTCAGCTGCGGATATTCGAGCAGCGGGACATTGGCGCCCCGCGCCAGCTCGCGGATCGCCAGCGCGACATCGCCGCGGCCGCGCGCGACCACAACCGGCGCCGCATCGACCCCGGGACGATAGCGCAGCGCGATCGAGAAATGGGTCGGATTGGTCAGCACGACGGTCGCGTCGGACACCGCCCTGCGCGCCGATCCGCTCAACATTTCGTGCGCGCGTTGGCGCTGCGCCTGTTTGAGTTCGGGGGCACCGTCGGACTGGCGCATCTCCTCTTTCACCTCCTGCTTGCTCATCATCAGGCGCTGGTTACGCTGGAACCATTGCACCGGGACGTCGATCAGCGCGATGACCACCAGGCCGCCGGCGAGCACCAGCATGGCATGGCCGATCGCCTGTCCGGCGAGGCCGATCGCCGCGAGCAGGTCGGTCGATGCCATCGTCATGATCGCGGGGAGGCTGCGGCCGACGAGCCAATAGCCGATGGTGCCGAGCAGCAGCACCTTGGCCAATGCCTTGCCCAGTTCGGCGGCGCCCTGCATCCCGAACATGCGTTTGAGCCCGGTCATCGGGTTCATCCGGTTGCCCTTGAACGCCAGCGCCTTGCCGCGCCAGCCGAACGAGCCGAGCAGCGCCGGCCCCGCGACCGCGGCACCCAGCGCAAGCGCGAACAGGCTGGCGAGCGGCAGCAGGATTTCGACCCCATTGCGCATCAGCGCCTCGGCCGGCGCAAAATCGGCGACGTCGGCGGCGGTGAGGGTCAGCCCGCGGCGCAGCAGGTCGCCCGCCGATTGCACGAACCAGCCGCCCGCCGCGACAATCCAGCCCGCGGCGGCGAGCATCATCAACGCCGTCGCCAGCTCGCGCGACATCAGCACATCGCCTTCGCGCGCCGAGTCGCTCAGCTTCTTCGGCGTCGGCTGTTCGGTCTTTTGGTCTTTGTCGGGTTTGCTCGCCACGGCTCAGAGCCCCGCGAACATCCGCGCGCCGTCGAGCGCGTCGGACAGGATACGGACGATCGCCTCGGCCATCGCCGGCGTCGCGACGCCGAGCAGGATGATGCCGGCGAGCAGCGTCGCGGGAATACCCACCGCGAACAGGTTGAGCGCCGGCGCCGAACGGCCGATCACGCCCATGATGATCTGAACGAGAATGAGGACAAAGCCGACCGGCATCGCGATCGTCAACGCCGCGGCGAACATCAGGCTGCCGAACCGCAGCACGCCGCCGATCGCCTCGAACGAGGGGAAGGCGTTGCCGGGTGGGAGGGCGGTGTAGCTGTCGACGATGATGTCGATCAGCACCAGATGGCCGTCGGCGGCGAGGAACAGCGCGGTCGCGAGCATCGACAGGAACTGGCCGATCGCCGAACTCGATGCGCCGCTGAGCGGATCGACCATCGACGCAAAGCCCAGCCCCATCGCGTTGCTGATCGCCTCGCCCGCCAGCAAGGCGGCGGCGAGTCCCATCTGGAGAATGAAGCCGATGCCGAGGCCGATCACGACCTCGCCGATGACGAGCAGCAGGCCGGGGACCGACACAATGCCTTCGGGCGGCAATGCCATGCCCGATGCCGCCACCGCGGGCACCCCGATCGCGAGCGCGATGACCAGCCGCAGCTGGATCGGGACGCTGGTCGCGCCGAATACCGGCGCGGCGATGAACGCCGCACCGGGGCGGATCATCGCCAGCATCCACAGCTGGAGCATCGCCTCGATATTCGGGATGTCGGCGGGGTCCACAGCCGGTTTAGCGCACCAGCGCCGGGATCTGGGCGAAGATGTCGCGGGTAAAATCGGTGAGCAGCACCAGGATGCTGCCGCCAAAGATCGCAAGGCAGATCGCCGCGACGATCAGCTTGGGGACAAAGGTCAGCGTCTGTTCGTTGATCGACGTCGCCGCCTGGACCATGCCGAGCAGCACCCCGATGACGAGCACCGGGAGCAGCAGCGGCGCCGAGGCGAGGGCGAGGATCCATAAGGATTGCTGCGCCATGCCGATGAAATAGTCGGTTTCCACGTTAGGCCCCTACGTCCCGAACGAAGCGGCGAGCGAGCCCATCGTCAGCGCCCAGCCGTCGACGAGCACGAACAAGAGCAGCTTGAACGGCATCGAGATGATCGTCGGCGACAACATCATCATGCCGAGCGACATCAGCGCCGAGGCGACGATCAGATCGATGACGAGGAAGGGCAGGAAGATCAGGAAACCGATCTGGAACGCGGTCTTCAATTCGCTGGTGACAAAGGCGGGCAGCAGGATCGAGAAGGGGACGTCCTTGGGGCTGGCATAGGTCGGCGCCTTGGCAATCTTGGCGAACATCATCAGGTCGGTCTTGCGCGTCTGGGTCATCATGAACCCATGTAGCGCGGTGCCCGATCGCGACACGGCTTCGCCGATGTCGATCTGTTCCTGACCATAGGGTTCGATCGCGACGCGGTTCACCTCGCTGATCACCGGCTGCATCACGAACAGCGACAGGAACAGGCTGAGCCCCACCAGCACCTGGTTCGGCGGCGTCTGTTGCAGGCCGAGCGCATGGCGCAGGATCGACAGCACGATGATGATGCGGGTGAAGCTGGTCATCATCAACAGCAGCGACGGTAGCACCGTCAACAGGCTCATCAGGACCAGGATTTGCAGCGACAGGCTGAGCGGTCGGCCGTCGCCGCCGATGTCGTTCACCGCGCGACTGAGGCCGTCGGCGGTCTGCGCATAAGCGGCGGGCGCGGCGCAGAGCAGCGCGAGGCTGCCGATCAGCGCCGCGGCGCGCAGCCCGGTCTTGCGATCAATCTGCATGGAAGTCGCCCTGATTGTCGTCGGCGATGCGGGTGATGCCGTTCCGCGACACCGCGACCAGAATCCGCTGTCCGGCGAATTCGACCACCGCGAGCTTCGATCCCGGGCCGAGCGGCAGCACATCGACCATCTCGACGGCGCGCGTTTTCGCGGCCCCGCCGACGAGCGGCACCCCCATCTGGACGCGCTTCCACAGCCACAGGCTGCCCCACGCCATGCCGCCGACGAGCGGCAGCAGGATGAGCAGGCGGAGGATATATTCGAACATCAGGCTCTCCGCTCAAAGCCTTCGAGGCCGCGCGCCGGGGCGACGACTTCGGCGACCTGGATGCCGTAACGGCCATCGACGCTGACGATCTCGCCTTTGGCGATCAGGGTGCCGTTGGCGTAAATATCGAGCAGGTCGGTCGCGGCGCGGTCGAGTTCGATCACGCTGCCTTCGTCGATCGCGAGCAACTCGGCGAGGGTCATCGAGGTCGATCCGACCTCGACCGACACGCGCAGCGAGACGCCGGCCAGCAGATCGAAATTGGGCGCCGCAGCGATATTTTTGTTGTCGCGGCGGTCGGCGCGGGGCGCCGTCGGGGCGTCGCTGAGGTCAGTCATGGTTCGGTCCTTTTTCGATATGTTCGATCATGATGGCGGCGTTGCCATTGGCCTCGCCGATGCTGCCGACGGCAAAGCTGCGGCCAGCGACGGTCACCGGCACATGGCGCGGCATGCCGAGCGGAATGATGTCGCCAACCTCGAGCGCGAGCAGCTTGACGAGGCTGATTTCGGGGCGCGCCAGCACCGAGCGGACGGGCAGGCGGACGTCGCGCAGCGCCTTGTTGAGCGCGCCCGCCCACACCGGATCGGCGGCGCCGGGCATTTCGGCCGCGGGCTCTGCCCCGGCGATACCGCGCAGCGCGGCGAGCGGATAGGCGCAGGCGATCGTCCGGCCCTCGAACGGCGCGCCGCGCAGGATGAAACGCTGGACGAACAGTTCGTCGTCGGCGCGCACCGCGGCAAGCTTGGCCGGGTCGCCGGTCACGCAGTCGAGTTCGGGCTCCAGCGTCAGCTTGTCGCCCCATGCGGCGGCCAGTTGCAGCCCCATGTCGCGCCCCAGCCGCGCCGCGAAACGGTCCTCGGCATCGGTCAGTTCCTCGCGTTCGGCGGCGAGGCCGCCCTTGCCGCCATAGAAGATATCGACGAGCTGGAGCAGCAACGGGCGCGGCGCGGCGAGCAGCACCGGGCCTTTCAGTGGCGGCGCATGATAGCGCCAGAAGATCGCCGGAGCGGTCGATGCGCTCCAGTCGGCAAAGCTGATCGTTTCGCCGCCGGCGCGCTCGACCTGGATCGCCGGAACGCCAAGCGCGCGGATCAGGTCGCGCAAGCTGCGCGCAAACTGGACCGCAACGCTGTCGAGCGCCGGAAATGCATAGCTGCCCTCGGCCTTGCGCAGCAACAGCGACGCCTTGGCGTCGGCCGCCTCGGTGGTCGAGGCGGCGGGCGGTTGCACGGCTTTGACGGATTTTTCGCGAACGGTCACTGGATCACCAGGCTCGTAAAATAGACATTGTCGATACCACCAAAACCCTCTTTCTCGCGCAGCACATCGTTGATCGCAGCGGTCAATTGCCGCTGCAGTCGTTGTTTCCCCTGCGATGTCGAGAGCAGCGCCGGATCCTGTTCGGCCAGCACCATAAGCACGACCGAGCGGATCGGCACTGCCTGGCGTTTGATATTATTGATAACCTTGCCGTCATAGAAGGTCGAAAGGCTGATACCCGCCTGCAAGAAGCCCGACCCGTCGGCGAGGTTCGTCGTGAACGCATCGGTGATCGGGTAATAGGTGACCTCATATTTGCGCGGGTCGACCTTGAACTTGTCGTTGGGCACCGACACGGTGCCGACCTTGGGTGCCGCTTCCTTGTCCTCGCCCTCGGCAGCGGGGGCTTCCTCGCCGTCGCTGCGCACGACCAGCTTGGGATAATGATCCTCGGGCTTGACCTCGTGCGCCGACAGCGCGCCGAAATAAATGCCCGCGCCGGCGCCGGCGCCGATCAGCGCGATCGCGCCGACGCCGATGAACAGCAGTTTTTTGAACTTGCCCTTCTTCTTGGGCGCGGCTTCGTCTTTATCCTTGGTCATCGTGATACCCTCTATGGTCAGGCAAAGCGGCCGCGGCGGTCGGCGGCCTCTTCAGGATCGCGCGCTTTGACGCGCTCGGTAACGGTTTCGATCAGATGGCTGACGTCCTGCGCGGCGGCGCGGCCCTGGCCCTGCGACTGGCCCTGCATCTGGCGTCCATTGTCGCCCGGGGTGCAGGTCACTTCGCTGCCGGTCACGCGCACGCCCTGCTGGCGCAGGTCTTCGACCAGGCGGCCCTGCGCGGCGGTGACGATCGTCGCCGCCGCCTCATGCTGGGTGTCGAGCTTCAGCGACACGCCCTCGTCGCCCACCAGCATCGCGACGTCGAGGCGGCCGAGGTGGCGCGGCATCAGGCGAAAACTGATGTCGCCGCTGTCCGATCTGGTCGCGGCAATGTCGTGCGCAAGCTGGTCGATCCAGGCGCCATCGCTGGCAAGGTCGAGCACGCGTTCGGTGACGATGATCGGTTGCGCGACACTCGCGGCGATGGCGGCGCCCGGGGCGGGCGGCTGGGCAAATTGGATCGTCATCGACGGCGCGGCTTCCACGGGCTTGGCGAGCGGCGCTTCGGTTCCGGCGGTCGCGCGCGGCGAAGTCGGCGGCGTGGGGCGCGACATGATCGTCACCGGCGCGGTGATCGTGGCGGGGTCGCTGGCCGGGGCACCGGGCTTGGCAGCGACGGGGCGCGGCCCGTTGGCCAGCGACGTCGTCGTCGGCAGGTCGGCAGCGGGGGCGGCGGCAGCCTCGCCGGTCGCGATCGCGGCCGGTTCGCTCGCCTTGGTCGGCTTGCCGGCAACCGGGGCGATGATCGCGGCGATGACGGGCATCGCGGCGACGACGGCGGGCGCCGCCGCCATCGGGTCAGGCGTGATGACCGCGGTGCTGGCGACTGGCGCGGCCGGTTCGGCGGGAGCGGTGATCATGGGGCTGGCGCCGGTAGCGGGCGCGCTGGCGGTTTCGGTATCAGTGCCCGTTTTCGGTTCGACGACTCGGGCGGTTTTCGGCTGCGGCGCCGGGGCGCTGCCATTGACCGCGATCAGCAGCTTTGCCGCCGATGCGGCGGCTGCATCGGGGTCAGCGGCGATGGCGGTGCCGGGTTCGGCCGACTTTGCGGTCACGGCGGGCGCATCGATGGTCGTGGACGGCGCCGCCACAGCGGTCGCGACCGGCGTCGCAAGAGCGACCGGGGCGGTGACGGTCGGCATCGCGGGGCTGCCCGCAACGGCGATTGGTGTCGCGGCTTTGACCGGCGCGGCGGCCGGCATCGGCGCTGCGGCGAGCAGCTGCTCGAAACCACTGTCTTCACCGCCGCCGGTCGGCGTTTGGCCGATCGTGCTGAGGAAGGCGGCGAAGCCCGCGGGGGTCGAAGCCTGCGGCATGGGAAGGGACGCCGTGCTCATCACGCCGCGCCGCCTTCGATCAGGCGCAGGCGCATGCCGCCGCGCGCGCGGTGCGGGCGGTTGGCGTCGCTGCGGCGCTCGGCTTCGGCTTCGGCCGATTTGCGGCTGCGTTCGTACAGGCGGATGGCGGATTCTTCCTTGACCATGGCGCTTTGCGCCAGCGCCCCGGCATGGTCGCGGCGCGCGCTGGCGTTCACCAGGGGGGCGGTCAGATTTTCCTGCGCGATGTCGAGGCGCATCGACAGTTCGCCGATCGTGTTGAGCGCGCGGCCGGCGACCGCGCCCTTGGCCATCGCCAGATCGACGCGCAGGGTTTCGAGGCGCCGGGCGAGTTCGACCAGGCTGGCGAGTTCGCCATTGGCCCGCGCCAGATTGGCCTCTGCCATCTGATGTTCGACGGTGCGCACGCGGATGATACGTTTGCGGCGTGCGGTGCGGGCGGTCATGCGGAATATCCTTCAATCAGGGTTTGGCGGGAAATGTCGAAATCGACCTGCGCCTTGGCGGGCTGGGTCACAAAGGCGAGCTGGTCGGCGTGGCGGGCGATGGCTTCGTCGAGCACCGGATCGCCGCCAGCGACATAAGCGCCCATCAGCATCAGATCGCGATTCTCTTCATACGCCGACCACAGCTGGCGAAAGCGGGCGGCGGCGGCGGCATGGTCTGGATCGACCGAATCGACCATCGTGCGCGACAGCGACCGCGCGACGTCGATCGCGGGATAGACGCCCTGTTCGGCCAGGGTGCGCGACAGGATGATATGGCCGTCGACAATGGCGCGGGCCGAATCGACGACCGGATCGTCGATGTCGCCGCCATCGGCGAGGACGGTGTAGAGTGCGGTGATCGACCCGCCGGTTTCGCGGTCGATCCCGGCGCGTTCGCACAGCGAGGGGATCAGCGCGAACACCGACGGCGGATAGCCTTTCATCGTCGGCGGTTCGCCCAGTGTCAGCCCGATCTCGCGCTGGGCATGGGCGACGCGGGTCAGGCTGTCGATCAGCAGCAGCACCTTTTTGCCGTCGGCGCGGAACGCCTCGGCGATCGCGGTGGCGCGCATCGCGGCGCGCAGGCGGAGCAGCGGCGGATGGTCGGCGGGAACCGCGACGACGACCGCCTTCTTGCGCACTTCGGGGGGCAGCTTGGTCTCGACGAAATCGCTGACCTCGCGGCTGCGTTCGCCGATCAGGCCGACGACGATGACGTCGCATTCGGTGCCCGCGATCATCTGGCCCATCAGGACCGATTTGCCGACCCCCGAGCCGGCGATGATCGCGACGCGCTGGCCTTCGCCGACGGTGAGCAGGCCGTTGATCGCGCGCACCCCCATGTTGAGCGGGCGGGTGACGCGGCCGCGGCGCAGCGGATTGACCTTGCGCCCGGCGAGCGGCCATTGAAACTGCGATTTGACCGGCGGGCGGCCGTCGAGCGCATTGCCCTGCGCGTCGATGATGCGGCCGAGCAGCGCCTTGCCGCACGCGACCATCGAACTGGCGCCATGCGGCTCGACCGGGGCGCCGGTGACCAGCGGCATGTTGGTGTCGAACGGCAGGACCAGGCTGCTCTGGCCGCGGAAACCGACGACCTCGCCGTAAACATAATCATTGTTCGCCGACTTGATGCGGACATTGCTGCCCAGCGGCTGTGGGAAACCCGACACTTCGAGCATGATGCCCTCGTGCGACACGAGCGTGCCGACGCGGCGCGGGCTGGCGTTCGTCAGGTCGATCGGGTCGAGCAATTGCTGCGCCGACAGGGCGAGGCGGCGGGTCATGCGGGCGATCCTTCGCCCAGCGCCGCGTGCAATTCGTCCAGATAGACGGCGCGGCCATGTTCGATCCAGCCGGTCGAGGTTTCGATCCGCACCGTGCCGCGCATCATCGCCGCGTCGCTTTCAAGCGCCAGCGGCAGCGGGCAATCGGTCAGTAGCGCGGCATCGTCGGGATGGACCCACAGGGTGCGCGCCTTGTCGGCGTCGGCGACCAGCGCCGCGGCGGTTTCGGCCTGCGCCTGCAGCCAGGCGGCGTCGATCGGCGCGTCGGCGACGATCTGGTGCACCAGCCGTTCGACGGTGCGCGCGATCAGCTGCGCGAGTTCCTCGCTCGGTTCATCCTGCAGCGCCTCGGCGCCCGCGAGCAGGGCGAGCAGCTGGTGGCGTTCGGCGACATAGGCGGCCTCGGCGATGCGCTGCCCTTCGGCCAGGCCGCGGGCAAAGGGGTCGTCGAGATCGAGTTCGGCGGCGCTGCCGTCGGCAGGCTGCGGCGCGCGCGCGTTGCCGGAAAAGGCCAGCGGGCGAAAGCCGCTACTGCGCGCCATCGCCGCGGCGAGCGTGACCGGGGCAAAACCGGTTTCGGTAGTGCGATCAGACATAATCGTCGCCGCCGCCCGCGATCATGATTTCGCCCGACGCCGTCATCTGGCGCACGATCGTCATCACGCTCTTTTGCGCATCGTCGACGTCGGCGCGCTTGACCATCGTCATTTCGGCCATTTCGTCGCGGATCGTTTCCGACGCGCGCTGCGACATGGTGGCGAGGCACAGGTCGACCATCTCGTCGTCGGCACCCTTGAGCGCGACCGCGAGCTCGGCGGCATCGACCGAGCGCAACACCTTGCTGAGGCTTTTTTTGTCGAGGTCGCGCAGATTTTCAAAGATGAACATCTCTTCCTCGATCGCCTGGGCGAGCAGCTTGTCGGTCTTTTTGAGCGCGCGGATCGTCCGCTCGCTCAATGATTTGGGCATTTTCTTCATGATCTTGGCGACGTCGCTGGGGCCGCCGATCGTCTGTTTGGCGACGCGCTGGCCGTCGACATTGGCGCTGGCGAGGACCGATTCGAGATCCTCGATCGCAGCGGCGGGGACCGAGGTCAGCTGCGCGGCGCGCAGCACCAGATCGGCCTGCAGGATTTCGTCGAGCGTTTCGATGGCGCGCGCGGCGACGTCGGGGATCAGCACCGAAAGGATCAGTGCGCCGACCTGCGGATGTTCGGCCGCGAGCAGGCCGCTGATCGCCTCGACGTCCATCCAGCGGAGGATTTCGAGCGACGCGGCGCTGCGCTGCGGGGCGACCGCGGCCAGGATATTGTCGGCACGGACGTTGCCGACCGCCTGGTTCATCACGGTGCGGATGCGGACGTCGGCGCCGATGGCGAGCGCGCTGACGTCGCGGCTGCGCACCACGAAGCGATCGAGCGCCTGGCCGATCTGCTGTTCGCTGGCGTTGGCGGTGTCGAACATCGCCTTGGCCAGCTGGCGCACTTCATCGGGGCCAAGATGTTTCAGGATCGTCGCGGCTTCGCTTTCGTCGAGCAGCATCAGCAGGATGGCGGCGGCGGCCGACCCTTCGATCGCGGGCCGGGCGGACGGCGCCATGGTTTCGGCGGCGTCAGCCACGGGCGCCCTCCTGCATCAGCTGGCGGACGACGAGCGCGGCGCGCGCCGAATCCTGGCGGACAAAGGCGCGGACCAGATTGGCGCGGGTTTCATAGCTCGGCGCCTGTTCGATCATCTCGAGGGTGATTTCGCGCCCCGCGGCGGGGCTGGCGAGCGCCGGGCGGCCGTCGGTGGCGGCGAGCAGCGTTTCCTCCAGCGCGGCATTGCGTTCGGCGCGTTCAGCAGCGCGGGCTTTCGCGGCGCGGATCAGCGGGCGACCGATGAACAGAAAGGCGAGCAGCGCGGCGAAGATCGCCCCGACCTGCTTGACCAGCGGCAGAAACCAACCCTGGTCGTAAAAGGCGGGCTCGGCGGCTTCGACCTGGACGAAGGGACGCTGGCTGATCGCCACCTGATCGCCGCGCGTCGCGTCGAAACCGATCGCGCCTTTGACCAAACTGTCGATCTTGGCCATGTCGGCCTGGGTCAGGGCTTTCTTGCCCTGATTGAGCGCGACGGCGACCGAGACGCGGCGCAGCTTGCCCTGCGGCGAGTGGGTGACCGAAATTTCGCGGCCGACTTCAAAGGCGCGCGCGGCGTTTTCGTTGCTCGCGATTTCGGGCGCCGCGCCGGGCGCCGGGGTGGCGGTCGGGGCGTTGGCGGTGACCGTGGTCGCCTGCGGCGGCTGGTTCGACAGCGCGCCGGGGATGCCGACGGCGGCGGGGGGGCTGCCGGCGCCGCTGACCGTGCGGGTAATCTGTTCGCTGGTCATCGCGCGATCGTCTTTGGGAAAGCTCTCGCGCGTTGCCTGGCTTTCGGACATGTCGACGTCGGCGTGGACCTCGACGCTATAATTGCCGGCGCCGAGCATCGGGCCGAGCAAGGTGTCGAGCGCGCGGCGGAAGCGGTCTTCGACCTGCACCTGCAACTGGAAGGCCTTCATGTCGCTGCCCGATGCGGTGTCGGACAACAGCGCGCCGCGCTGGTCGATCACCGACACCTGGTCGGCATTCATCCCGGGCACTGACGAGGCGACGAGGAAGCGGATCGCCTGCACCTGACCATCGCTGAGCGAACGGCCGTTCTGCAGCGTCAGCATCACCGACGCGGTCGAGGGTTTATCCTCGCGGACGAACAGGCTGGGTTCGGCGGCGGCGACATGGACCCGCGCGCTCTTGACCGCATCGATCGTTTCGATGGTGCGCGCCAGGTCGGCTTCGCGTGCCGAGCGCAGCGCCTCGCCCTCGATCGCGCGGCTCGACCCCATTGGGAGCGCCGCGATCAGGCTGTCGCCGCTTGGAGCTGCCTTGGGCAGGCCCTGTCCGGCCAGCGCGATGCGCGCCTGATGCAATTTGTCGGCGTCGACCGTCAGCGCGCCGGTGCTCGCATCGATGCTGTGCGCGATGCCCTGCGTCTGGAGCGCCTCGGCGACCGCCGATTTGTCCATGTCGTCGAGCCCGGCAAACAGCTGCGCCTGCGGCGCCGACTGCATGGTGAACCAGGCGAGCGCGGCGATGCCGATCGCCGACGTCATGGCGATGGCGGGCAGCGCGCGCTGGACCGCCGGCTGACGGACGAAGCCGGTGAACGGCGCCAGCCGGCCGCCGAACGCCGGGGCGGGCAGGCGGTTCGCGTGGCCGTCGTCAACGGGGGTGAGGATCTGGGTCTCGGCCATGGGTTAGACCGGCATGTTCATGATGTCGCGGTAGGCGGACAGCAGCTTGTTGCGGACCTGCAACGTGGTTTCAAAGCCGAGCGAGGCTTTCTGCCGTTCGATCATCACGCTGACGATGTCGTGGGTATCGCCGCGCTCATAGGCTTCGGTGATCTCGCTCGCCTTGGACTGCTGGGCGTTGACCTGTTGCAGCGCATTGTTGATCGCAGCGCCGAAATCGGGGGTTCCGCCAGCGCCGTCGACGCCGCCCTCGGCGGTGCCGATGCCGCCGCGACCGGCGGCGCGTTGCAGCGCCTGGTTCTGATTGAGGATCGAACTGCGCATCTGCAGCAGCCGGCTCGGGTCAATCGTGCTCATTGCTTTTCATCCGTCCTGTGCGCAGCGGTGCGCCGCACGCAAAGAACAATGCAAAGCCTGTGCCAAAAAAATTAATATCGCAATTTCAAGAGACTGGATGGATTCGACTTCGCCTGTCAGGCGCATCCGGCGTTTTTTTGACGGGGCGGGCTTAAGCGCCGGTGCGGCCCGCCGTTACTGCTTTCGTGACCGCTCCTCGAGCCCTCACATCATGGGAATGGCCATCGGGGCCGGAAAGGAACATTATGACTGTCATCAACACCAATGTGAGCGCGCTTCGCGCCCAGAACAACTCGCGGGTTGCGGGTCGCATGCAGTCGCAGGCGATGGAACGCCTGTCGAGCGGCAAGCGCATCAACAGCGCGAAAGACGACGCTGCGGGTCTTGCCATTGCAACGCGTATGGACGCCAAAGTCCGCGGCCTGAACCAGGCCGTGCGCAACGCCAACGACGGCATTTCGCTGGCGCAGACCGCCGAAGGCGCGATGTCGGGCATCTCGAACATCCTCGTTCGGATGCGCGAACTGGCTGTCCAGTCGGCCAACGGCACCAACGGCACGACCGATCGCGCCGCGATGCAGACCGAAGTCACCGCGCTGATCGCCCAGATCGGTGACATCGCGACGCGCACCGACTTCAACGGCAACCAGCTGCTCAACGGCAGCGCTGCGACCGGCTTCGACATCCAGACCGGCACGGCGACGGGTCAGACGGTCAACATCACGATCGCCGATCTTCAGGCGACCGCGCTGGGCGTCGGCACCCTCGACATCTCGACCGCCGCCGGCGCGTCGGGTGCGCTCGCCACGCTCGACACCGGAATCCAGACGGTTGCCAGCCAGCGCGCCAACCTGGGTGCGCAGCAGAGCCGCCTCGAAGCGGCTGTCGACAATTTGACGTCGACCGTCACGAATCTGGCAGATGCCAAGTCGCGCATCGAAGACACCGACTTTTCGTCGGAATCGACGAAGCTGGCGGCTGCCCAGATCCTGTCGCAGGCCTCGACGGCGATGCTCGCTCAGGCGAACCAGAGCCAGCAGGGCGTGATGAACCTGCTTCGCGGCTAAACTCCGCACACGATTTTCAGGCTATATTTGGTTGGTCCCTTAGATAGCCTGATCCGATGCCCCGGCCCCCACAGCCGGGGCATCAACTTTTTGTCTGTGTGGTGTTTACGAGCCTGTCGTTCGGGTCAATGCCGACCGGAAGCTGCCCTTCCTTTCATCGTCATCCCGGACTTGATCCGGGATCCATGACGACGGCGCAGCTATGGATCCCGGATCAAGTCCGGGATGACGATGTTGAGATAGCAAATGGCCGCTTTCCACCCAAAGCCGGCGCATAGCCATCGGGGGCGAGGCGGTCCTGGACGTTGCTTCGCTGTGCCGGCTCCCATCAATGAAAATCGCGCGATTTGGGCAGGATGCGGACGTCGCGCGGATGGCCGTGTTTCGCCGCATAGCCGCGCGGCAGCTGCGGATGCGCGACCTCGTCGGCGCGGCACAGCTCGGGGCGGACTTCGCGCCCGTCGCCCAGCGTATCGAGCATCGCTGTCCGGTCGACGATCCGCGTCGCCATCAGGTGGATGACGCCTTCCTTGCTCCGCTGTACCTCGCCCTCGGCCAGCATCAGCCGCGACGCCATGACGGCGCGGCGATAGCGTTCGAAATGGCGTGCCCACAGCAGGATGTTGACGACCCCGCCCTCATCCTCAAGCGTGATGAAGATCGCATTGCCCTTGCCCGGGCGCTGGCGGATCAGCACGACGCCCGCGGTGCGGACGATCGATCCATTTTTCGCCGCCATCACTTGCGCGGCGCTCAGCACCCCCTCGCGCGCAAAATCACCGCGCAGGAACGCCATCGGATGGCCTTTCAGCGACAGCCGGGTCGTCTGGTAATCGGTCAGCACCTGTTCGACGAGCGGGGTGGGGGGCAGCTGCGCGTCGTCCTCGGCGCCCAGCTCGTCGGTTGTGGCGGCGCCGAACAGCGGCAGCACCCCCTGGCGGACGCGGCGCGCGTCCCACAGCGCCGGGCGGCGGTCGAGCCCCATCGACCGGCACGCATCGGCCTCGGCGAGCAGGCGCAGCGCGCGCGATGGCAAGTCTGCTCGTCGCGCGAGTTCCTCGACGGTGGCAAAGGGTGCGCTCCGCGCCGCCGCGATCTGCGCCGCCCATGCTTCGCGAAACCCGTCGACCTGCCGCAGCCCCAGCCGCAGCGCGAGGCTGCCGTCGGCGCAGGGCTCAAGGCTGTTGTCCCAATCGCTCGCGTTAACGTCGACCGCGCGCACCTCGACCCCATGTTCCTGCGCATCGCGGACCAATTGCGCGGGGGCGTAAAAGCCCATCGGCTGCGAATTGAGCAGCCCGCAGGTGAACACCGCGGGGTGATAATGTTTGATCCATGACGAGACATAGACGAGCCGCGCAAAGGACTGGGCATGGCTTTCAGGAAAGCCGTAGCTGCCGAACCCCTCGATCTGCTTGAAACAGCGTTCGGCGAAATCCTGTTCATATCCGCGCGCGACCATGCCGCCGACCATCTTCTCGCGGAAATTGTCGATCGTCCCGACGTTGCGAAAAGTTGCCATTGCGCGCCGCAGGCCGTTGGCTTCTTCGGGGGTGAAGCCAGCAGCGGTGATCGCCAGGCTCATCGCCTGCTCCTGAAAGAGCGGCACGCCGAAAGTATCGCCCAGAACTTCCCGCAATTCGTTGGGGTCATGGGGTGGGGAGGGAGAGGGGTATTCGACCTCTTCCTCTTCATTCCGCCGACGCAAATAGGGATGTACCATGTCGCCCTCGATAGGTCCGGGGCGGACGATCGCGACCTGCACGACCAGATCGTAAAGCTTACGCGGCCGCAGGCGCGGCAGCATGTTGATCTGCGCGCGGCTCTCGACCTGAAAGACGCCGATGCTGTCGCCCTTGCACAGCATGTCGTAAACCGCTGGATCCTTGGAATCGATGTCGAGTTCCAAACTATGGTCACCCAGCCCATGCGCGCGCATCAGATCGTAGCATTTACGGATGCAGGTCAGCATGCCGAGGGCCAGCACATCGACCTTCATCAGCCCCAAAGCGTCGATGTCGTCCTTGTCCCATTCGATAAAGGTCCGGTCCTCCATCGCGGCGTTGTGGATCGGAACCAGTTCGTCGAGCCGCCCTTGGGTGAGCACGAAGCCCCCGACATGTTGCGACAGGTGGCGCGGGGCCTTGAGCAATTCGCCGACGAAGCGGTGCAGCCGCTCGATCTCGCCATTGTGCGGATTGAGTCCGGCCTCGATAAGCCGTTCGACCGGCACTTCGTCGCCCCAGCTTCCCCAGCTCGTATCGGCGAGTCGCGCGGTCACGTCCTCACTGAGGCCCAGCGCCTTGCCCACTTCGCGGATCGTGCTGCGTGGGCGGTAGTGAATGACGGTTGCGGCAATGGCTGCGCGATCGCGGGTGTAGCGATCATAGATATATTGGATGACCTCCTCGCGCCGCTCATGTTCGAAGTCGACGTCGATGTCGGGGGGCTCGTCGCGTTCGGCCGAGACGAAGCGCGAGAACAGCAGCTTGTGCTCGTCCGGATCGACCGACGTGACGCCGAGCAGAAAGCAGACGATCGAATTGGCGGCCGATCCGCGTCCCTGACACAGAATCGGCGGCTCCTGCGCGCGCGCGAAACGGACGAGATCGTGGACGGTCAGGAAATAATAGACATAGTTCCGCTTCCGAATCAGCCGGAGTTCGTTGCCGATCAGCTTGCGGATTTTGGGCTTCAGCGGCGCGCCGTAGCGCTTTTCTGCCGCCGTCTTCACCAGATGGTGAAGATAGTTGAAAGGCTTCCAGCCCGGCGGCACCGGCTCGTGCGGATATTCATAGCGCAGATCGTCGAGCTCGAAGTGGATGCGGGCAAGCAGCTTGGCATTTTCTCGGATCGCCTGCGGATGATCCTTGAACAATCGCCTCATTTCGGCGGGCGCTCTTAGATGGCGTTCGCCATTGGCGCGCAGCAGCTTACCGGCTTTCTGGACCGTGGTACCTTCGCGGATGCTGGTGATGACATCGTGCAAGGGGCGCTGCACGATGGTCGCATAGAGCGCGTCGCTGGTCGCGAGCAGCGGGACGCCGGTTGCTGCCGACAGGTGTTCGCGTTCGACCGTCCGCCGTGCATCGGCGCCCGATCGCGCCATCGTTGCGGCGAGCCACACCGACTTTCGCCGCGCCCGTTTGAGTTTGCGGAGCAGCGCCGCATCGCCGCCCATCGCGATCAGTAACAGGTCGTCGCAATGCTCCAGCAAATCCTCCAGATAGAGGATGCAATCGCCCTTTTGCGCGCGCAGATTGCCGGTTGAAAGCAATCGGGTCAGCCGGCCCCAACCGTGGCGTGTCGTTGGATAGGCGATAATGTCGGGGGTACCGTCGGCAAAGACGAGCCGCGCGCCGACCACCAGCCGGAAATGCTCCGCCCTCGCATCCTGCCTGACCCGCAATTCTTTCAGAAACGCCCACGCCCGCACCACCCCCGCCACGCTGTTGCGGTCGGCGATGCCGATGCCGGTCATCCCCAGCGCCAGCGCCTCCGCCACCATTGCGGCGGGATGCGAGGCGCCGCGCAGGAAGCTGTAGTTGGTCGCGGCGACCAGTTCGGCAAAGCCTGGTTCGGGGCCGGTTTCGGGTGCGGGCGTGTCGTTCATGCGAACAGCCCGTGGATATACCAGCGTGGATCGGGCTTTTCGTCGTACAGCCCGTGGCGAAACAGCCAGTAGCGGCGGCCGCGGTCGTCCTCGACGCGGTAATAGTCGCGGGTCAGCCCGCCATTGTCGCGGCGGCGCCACCATTCGCTCGCGATCCGTTCCGGCCCCTCGTAACGGCGGATCGCGTGGGTCGCGCGGCGCCAGCGGAAGCGGTGCGGCGGACCGTCGGGAACCTCGGCGATCACCTCGATCACCTGCGGCGGATCAAAGAGGTAAAAGGGGCGCAGCGGCGGCTCGCCGGGGTCGGGGGCGGGCCAGGGCGTGGGCGGCGCGGCGTCGATCGCGGGCAAGGCGAGCTGCGCCTGTTCGGGGATATGGGTGTCGACGGCGACGAATTTGCGGACTCCGCTGCGGCCGAGCCGCGTCGCCAGCCGATCGACGAGATCGGTCATCGCCGCGGCGCGCACCTCCCCGCCTTCGAGTTTGAGCTGGGTCGCGGCGAGGGCTTCGAGCCGCGGCACCGCCAGCCGCATCATGTCGAACCCGAAACCGGGGTCGAGCGGATCGCGCAAAGCATCCATCCGTTCGGCGAACAGGCGCATGACCAGCCCCGCGTCGCGCGTCGCATGGCCGGTCTCGATCTCGATGCTGCGCGCCAGGCCGTCGCTGCGAAAAAAGGTAGCGCGGAAATGGCGCCCGCCCTTGCCGCGCTCGGCAAGCTCGACGATCGCCTCGCCGACCAGTTCGGCCAGGATTTGGGTCGCGTGGGGCATGCTGGCGACGGGTTCGGCAAAACGGCGTTCGGCGGCGACCGGCGGCGGGGTGACGCGCGGAGCGAGCGGGCTTGGCGCATCGCCGAGCAGGCGGCGCAGCGCGGTCGCGGCGTCGGCGCCAAAGCGCGCGGCGATATTGGCCATCGGCCGGCTCGCGAGGTCGCCGATCGTCTTGAGCCCGGCGCGGACCAGCGCGGTCGCCGCCTCGGCTTCGAGTTCGAGCGCGGCGACGGGCAGGCGGCGGATCGCGCTTGCCTCGTCGGGGGCGGGCCGCGTCTGGTAGCGCGCCAGTGCCCGCGCGGCGTCGGCGGTGGGGCCAAGCGCATGGCGCGGCGTCATGCCGAGCCGGGTCAGCCGCCGCTCGATATCGTCGATCAACCCCGCCTCGCCCTCGAACAAATGGGTGCAACCGGTGATGTCGAGGATCAGCCCGTCGGGGGCATCGAGCGCGACGAGCGGGGTGTACCGCGCGCAGCCCTGCGCGAGCCGGTCGAGCCAGCCATGGTCGAGGACGGGATCGTGCGGCACGATGGCCAGGCCCGGCACCTGTGCCCGCGCGTCGGCGAGTGGCATGCCGACGCGCAGCCCGAGCGCCTGCGCGCGGGCATCGACGCTCGCGATCCGCAGCGCGCCGCGCTGCTTCTCGGCAAAGACGAGCGGGAGGTCAGGCGGCTTCGGCGCCGAGCGGGTGAACCGTTCGGTGGGCAGCCAGGGGAAGAACAGCGCCAGATAGCGCCGCGTCCCGGAAAATTTGCTCATCTTTATCCCAATCGAGTCGCCAGCGCGTTCCGGCAGGCCCGCCGCGCCAGCGCAGCAGTTCGAGGTCGAAGGCCGGGGCACCGGGGGCGTTGGCTTCGAGTTCGCGCGACGGGGCGGCGACGATATGCCAGCGCGTTTCGGCGACGCTCGGCGTCGGCGCGGCATTCAGACGCAGCATCAGCAGCGTCGTCCCTGCATCGCGCGCGCCCAGCGTCAGGCGCCGCCCTGCGGTGAGATCGAGCAGCGGGAATTTCCCCCAGCTTTCGACGATCACCGCCGCCGATCCGGCGCAGCGCACCGCATCATTGGCGCAGGCGAGCAGCATCTTGGGATCGGCGGTCTCGATCAGCAGCAAGCGGCCCGGATCGCCGCCGAGTTCGGCGATGCCGGGAGCATAGATATGCCCCGTGCGGCTTCCGGCATCGACGGTGCGCAGCCACAACAGCGGCGCCTGGCCCGGGGTGCGCAGCGCGAGCAGCGCGGCGAATGCGGCGGCGCTGGCCCCGTCGAGCGCGTCGGCGGCGAAGAATTCATGTGTCCGCCCGACCATCAATCCGCCGCCGATCGCCGCATCGAACGCGCCATGTCCCGACGCCAGCCAGCCCTCGGCCGGGCGGCTTTCAGGGCCACCAGTGGTAGCCAGCCGGGCGATGCGCTGGCGCAGCCCGGCGAGAGGTTGGGACGACTCGCGCATATATGTTCCTGATTTGTTCTATTAGCGCGCGAGCGAGGGGGATTGTCAAGAAAGAGTCGGGGAGCAATGGCAGGATTAAGGTGCGGTCGAACCCGCGCCGCTATCGCCGCCCAGCGCGCGGAACAGCGCGATGCGGGTCTGGACGAGCAGCAGCTGGGTCGCGATTTCGCTGCGCCGCGCCGCATAGAGACTGCGCTGCGCGTCGAGGCTGGCGAGGAAGTTGTCGATCCCGCCCTTGTACCGCGCATCGGTGAGTGTCGCGGTGTCGGCGGCGGCAGCGGTGTTCGCCGCGGCGGCGCGCGCCCGTTCGGCGATCGTGCCTTGCACCGCCAGCGCGTCGGCGACCTCGCGAAACGCGGTCTGGATCGCGCCTTCATAGCCCGCGAGCGCGGCGTCCTGCTGCGCCTCGCTGACCGCGACCCCGGCGCGGCGGCCCCCGGCGTCGAAAATCGGCGCGGTGACGTCGCCGCCCGCCGACCAATTGAACGATCCGCTGTCGAACAGGCTGGACAACGCGTTGCTGGCAAAGCCGAGCAATCCGGTGAGCGAGATCGACGGAAACAGCTGCGCGCGCGCGACGCCGATGTTCGCATTGGCGGCGCGCAGGTCATATTCGGCCTCGATCACGTCGGGACGGCGGAGCAGGATTTCGGAACTGACCCCCGTGGGCAGCCCCACGACCGAGGGCGTGACTTCGGTGAGGCTCGCGGGCAGCTGCGCGCGGTCGACATCGCCGCCGACGAGCAGGCGGATGAGGTTCTCGTCCTGCGCCAGCGCACTCGTCTGCGCCGCGATCGCATCCTCGGCGGTGGCCAGAATCTGTTCGGCCTGGCGCAGGTCGGTGCGCGGTGCGACGCCGCCGTCGAGCCGCGCCTTGGTCAGCCGCACGCTTTCGCGCGCATTGGCGGCGGTGTCCGCGGCGATTTTCAAGAGGTCGCGATCGGCGCCATAGATCGCCCAAGCCTCGGCCAGATTGGCGATCAGTGCGAGCCGCACGGTGCGCGACGCCGCCTCGGTCGCCAGCGCGCGGTTACGGTCGGCCTCGGCCAGATTGGCGAGCTTGCCAAACAGGTCGAGCTCGAACGCCGTGACCCCGCCGCGCAGGGAAAAATCGCCGCTGCCACTCGTGCCGCTACCGTCCGAATAACCTGCCCCGCCGCTGATTCCGATTTCCGGGAACTGCCCGGCGCGGGTGACGCGTGCCTGCGCCCGCGCCGCGGCGACATTGGCATAAGCGACGCGAAGGTCGCGGTTATTCGTGAGCGCCTGCGCGGCCAGCGCCTGGAGGCGCGGGTCGGTGAAGACGCTTTGGTACGACAGGATCGGTAGCGCCGCCTCGCTTTGCAGCAGATAGGCGTCGCCGGCGGGCCAGCTTTGCGGCACCGGCGGCGTCGGCAGCACCGTCTTGGGCGCGAGTGAGCAACCGGCGAGCGCGAGCGTGCTCGCCACCAGCAGCGCGCGGGCGCCGATCACGCCGGCACCTCCGCCGCGCCTTCATCCTTGTTCTTGCCGAACCGCGCGCGCGCTGCGGCGATGCCGTCACGCACCCCGCGGCGAACGAGGACAAAGAACAGCGGGATGAAAAAGATCGCGAGGAAGGCCGCGGTCAGCATGCCGCCGATCACCGACGTGCCGATCGCGACGCGGCTGTTGGCCCCGGCGCCGGTCGCGATCGCCAGCGGCAGCACGCCAAAGATGAAGGCGAAGCTGGTCATCAAGATCGGGCGCAGGCGGATGCGCGCCGCGGCGATCGCCGCCTCGATCACGCGCTTGCCCTTGCGTTCTTCCTGTTCGGCGAATTCGATCATCAGGATCGCGTTTTTCGCCGCGAGTCCCATCGTCGTGAGCAGGCCGATCTGCAGATAGACGTCGTTTTCCAGCCCGCGCAGCGACACCGCGCAGACCGCGCCGATCAGCCCGAGCGGGATGATCAGGATGACCGCGAGCGGGATCGTCCAGCTTTCGTAAAGCGCCGCGAGGCACAGAAAGACGACGAGCAGCGAGATGCCATAGAGCAACGGCGCCTGTCCCGACGACAGCCGTTCCTGGAACGATGACCCCGACCAGGCGACGCTGGTGCCGGCGATCTGCCCTGCCATGGCTTCCATTTCGTCCATCGCCTCGCCCGAGCTGGTGCCCGGCGATGGCTGGCCCGAAATTTCAAACGCGGGCACGCCCTGAAAACGTGAGGTGCTGCTGGGCGTCGTCGCCCAGCCGGTGCGGGCAAAGGCCGAGAAGGGCGACATCTCGCCATCGGCCGAGCGCACATACCATTGCGACAGGTCTTCGGGCTTGGCGCGATAGGGCGCGTCGCCCTGGACATAGACGCGCTTGACGCGGCCTTCGTCGATGAAATCATTGACGTAACGGCCGCCCCATGCGGTCGCCAGGGTCGCATTCACATCGCTGTTGTTGATGCCATAAGCGGTCAGCCGCTGCGTATCGACGACGATCTTCAGCGTCGCGACATCGGGCAAATCGCTGAGGCGCACCGAGGTCAGCTTGGGGTTGGCATTGGCCATCGCGAGCAGGCGGTCGCGCGCCGCGACAAAATCCGCGCGGCTCATCCCGCCGCGATTCTGCAACTGCATGGTGAAACCCGAACTGTCGCCCAGCCCGCGCACCGCGCCCGGAACCAGCGCGAACACCTGGGCATCGCGCAGCCCGCTGAACGCCTTGCGCGCGCGTTCGGCGATCGCGTCGGCGGTGTTCTGTGCGCCCTCGCGATCGTCCCAATGGGTCAGGTTGACGAAGCCCTGGCCGGTGTTCTGGCCCACCGCGCCGCCGCCGCCGCCGCCGGCGACGAGGAACAATGTCCCGACATTCGCCTTTTCCTGGGTCAGCATATATTTTTCGACCGCGTCGCGCACTTCCAGGGTCCGCGCCTGCGTCGCGCCGGCGGGCAGGCGGAACTGGACCTGGACGCGCCCCTGATCCTCGCCGGGCAGGAAGCCGCTGGGTAGGCGCAAGAACAGGACGGCCAGCACGACCAATATGATCGCGTAAATCCCCAGGAACAGCCATTTGCGATCGACGACCTTGGTGACGCTGCCGACATAGCGTTCGACAATATGGTCGAAGCGGGTGTTGAAGCCGGTCTTGGCGCGTTCCAGCAGCGCGCGCGCGCGCGGCAAGCGTCCGCCGGTGGGTGCTTCGCCATGCGTTTTGGGTTTGAGCAGCGTCGCGGTCAGCGCCGGGCTGAGGATCAGCGCGACGAGCACCGACAGCGCCATCGCCGACACTATGGTGACCGAAAACTGGCGATAGATGACCCCCGTCGAACCGCCGAAAAAGGCCATCGGCAGGAACACCGCCGACAGCACCAGCCCGATCGCGACCAGCGCGACCTGCAATTCCTTCATCGACTGGATCGTCGCGTCGCGCGCCGACATCCCCGGATTTTCTTCCATCAATCGATCGACATTTTCGACCACGACGATCGCGTCGTCGACGAGCAGCCCGATCGCCAGCGTCAGCCCGAACAGGGTCAGTGTGTTGATGCTGAACCCCGCGATATAGAAAATGGCAAAGGTGCCGAGCAGCACCACGGGCACCGCAATCGCCGGGATCAGCACCGCGCGCCAGCTTTGCAGAAACACGAACATGACCAGGATGACGAGGATGATCGCCTCGAACAGCGACTTCTGCACTTCGCTAACCGACAATTTGATAAAAGCGGTCGAATCATTGGCATAGCTATAGGCGAGGCCATCGGGGAAATCGGCGGCCAGCTCCGCCATCCGCGCCTTGACGCGGTCGGCGGTTTCCAGCGCGTCGGACCCCGGCGACAGCGAAATCGACATGCCGGCGCCCGGGTGGCCGTTGATGCGGCTGATGACGCTGTAATTTTCGGCGCCGATTTCGACCCGCGCGATGTCCTTGATCCGCACGCTCGATCCGTCGGACTCGGTCTTGAGGACGATATTTTCAAACTGTTCGACGGTTTGCAGGCGCGACTGGGCGGTGACCGTGGCGTTGAGCATCTGGCCCTGCGGTGACGGCAGGCCGCCGACCTCGCCTGCAGCGACCTCGCTGTTCTGGGCGGTGATTGCGGCGATCACATCGCTCGGCATCAGCGCCACCGCGGCGAGCCGCTGCGGGTTGAGCCAGATCCGCATCGCGTGCGGGGCGCCAAAGATGTTGACGTCGCCCACCCCCTCGACCCGCGACAACGGATCCTGGATGTTCGACGTCATAAAGTCGGACACGTCGGCATTGGCGCGCGTGTCGGTCTCGTCATAGACGCCGACGAGCAGCAGCGTGTCCGAATTGGACTTGGTGACGCGCACCCCCTGCTGCTGCACCTGCGCCGGCAGGCGCGAGATCGCCGACTGGATCTTGTTCTGCACCTGCACCTGCGCGATGTCGGGATCGATCCCCTTGGCAAAGATCGCGGTAATGCTCGCCTGCCCGCGCGAGCTGGATTGCGAACTGAAATAGAGCAGCCCGTCGACGCCGGTAAGCTGTTGTTCGAGCACCTGGGTGACGCTGTTCTCGATCGCCTCGGCCGAGGCGCCGGGGTAGCTGGCGCGGATATTGACCTGGGTCGGGGCGATGTCGGGATATTGCTCGATCGGCAGCGCGAACAGTGCGCCGACCCCGCCCAGCATCACGATGATCGCTAGCACCCAGGCAAAGATGGGACGGTTGATGAACAGGCGGGACATGAGGGGCTATGGACTCTTTTCTGCTGTCTTGGCCGCGGACGCCCCCACCCGCTGCACGCTGCCGGCCGGCACCGGCGTGATCGGCGCGCCCTGTTTCAGATTGCCGACCCCCTGGGTGATGACGCGCTCGCCGGCTTTCAGCCCGTCGGTGACCACCCAATTGGCGCCGATCGTGCGATCGGCGGTCACCTTGCGGCGGATCGCTTTGTTGTCCGAGCCTGCCAGATAGACAAATGCCGACCCGTCGAAATCGCGCTGGAGCGCCGCCTGCGGCACCAACATGGCCCGCGGGTTGACCGCCTGATCGAACAGCGCGGTCACGAACATGCCGGGCAGCAGCACCCCCTTGGGATTGGGAAAGCGCGCGCGCAGGGTGACGGTGCCGGTCGCTTCGCTGACCGTGATGTCGGAAAACTGGACCGTGCCGACAAAGCCATAGGCGCTGCCGTCCTCGAGCCGCAGCCGCACCGACGTGCTGCCCGCGGCGACGCCGCCGCTGGCGAGCGCCTGGCGCAAGGTGGTGAGTTCGGCGCTCGATTGCTGCATGTCGACATAGATCGGGTCGGTTTGCTGGATCACCGCGAGCGGGCTCGCCTGGCTTGCGCTGACCAGCGCCCCGGGGGTGGCGAGGCTGCGGCCGATGCGGCCGCTGATCGGCGCGGTGATCGTCGCGTAGCGCAGGGTGATCCGCGCGGTTTCCAGCGCGGCATTGTTTTGCGCCACGGCGGCGCGCGCGACCCGCGCCTCGGCCAGCGCGTCGGTATAATCCTGCTCGGCGATCGCCTGCATCTTGGCGAGCGGGGCGAAGCGGCGGACGCGCTCGTCGGCGGCTTGGGCGCTGGCGCGGGCGCTGGCAAGATTGGCAGCGGCTTGGTCGACCGCGGCCTGATAGAGGCTGGCATCGATCTGGTAGAGCGGCTGCCCGGCGCGCACAAAACCGCCCTCGGTAAACAATCGCCGCCGGATCAGGCCATTGACCTGTGGCCGCACTTCGCTGGTCTCGAACGCGACGGTGCGTCCGCCGAGCGAGGTGGTGACCGGCACCGCTTCGACCTTGACGACGACAAAGCCGACCTGCGGCGCGCCGCGACCGTTCTTGTTTGCGTCATCCTGCCCCGAACAGGCGCCCAGCGACAAGGTCGCGGCGCACCATAGTCCGGCCAGCAACAGCGACCTCTTCTGCGGCATAAGGATGTTTCTCGTATCGGCTCGCCGAGCGGCGGGGGAAGAATTGCGCCTATTCAACCGATTGGATTGGTCCATGCAAGCGCAATGCGGAAATTGCGACAAACTACGACAATTTTCTTCCGCTGCACGTGCCCGGCTTATTTGTCATACAAGTGGGGGAGTTGTCATACAATTAGGGCTTGACAGGAGGGTGGCAAGTCTTCCATCACTCGTGACACCGGTTACCAATATCGGCAACAAACCAATGATGAGCGAAGGTGCCGTTGGCCGGCCGCAAAGGCGACGGGGTGACGGCAACCTTCCGAAAAGGCCTGGCAAGCGGTTCTGACGGACCGACTTTGCCGCGAGGTGGGAGGATGATTATGGCTATTCGAGCAAAGTGCGGAGTCCGCATATTGGCCAGGCTGGCAGGCGGCGCGTCGCTCGCCGCCTATGCGCTGTCGCCGGCCTATGCACAGGATGCAGCGGCACCGGCGGAGGAAGACGCAATCGTCGTCACCGGGATTCGCGCCTCGCTGGAACAGGCGGCCGACATCAAGCGCGACGCCGAGCAGGTGATGGACGTCATCACCGCCGAAGACGTCGGCAAGCTGCCCGATGCCAATGTCGCCGAGGCGCTGCAACGCGTCACCGGCGTCCAGATCACCCGCGTCTTTGGCGAAGGCCAGTCGGTGTCGGTGCGCGGCCTGCAACAGGTGCGCGTCGAGGTCGATGGCCGCACCCTGCTCGGCTGGTCGGCGCGGCTGTCGCCGCCCGAAAACGACCAGCTTGGCCGCTCGTCGGGGCTCGACTCGGTGCCCTCCAGCCTGTTCGGGCGCCTCGAGGTGCGCAAATCCCCGCTCGCCAGCCAGGCCGAAGGCGGGCTGGGCGGCACCGTCAACCTCGTCACCCCCAAACCGCTGAGCTTCAAGGAGCCGACCGCCTCGCTGCGCGTCCAGGGGGTCTATTCGGAAAATTCGGACAAGTTCGAGCCCGCAATCACCGGTTTTGCGACGACCAAATTCGCCGATGACCGGATCGGCATCATGATTGCCGGCGAATATCAGAAGCGCACCTCGACGACGCAGACGTTCGAGCGCAACAATTTCCTGAACCGCACCTACACCGGAACCGGCGGCGGGGTGTTCCAGACCCCGGTGCTGCTGCAATATGAGCAGTTCACCGTCGATCGCTCGCGCCTCGGGCTGAACGGCGCGGTCCAGTTCGAGGTCACCCCCGAATTTACGGTCACCGCCGATGCGCTTTATTCCAAGCTGACCACCGGCCGGAAGCAGGACTTTTTTGCCTTTCGCATGCCCACCGGCACCAATCCGGTCACCAACCGGGTGGTAGAGGACGGCGTCGTCGTCGCGGGCAACGCCAATGGCACCGTCACCACCGCGGGCCAGATCCGCAACGAGCCGACCGAGAGTTTTCTCTATGGTCTCAACGGGAAATATGAGAGCGGCGGGCTGACGATCGAGGCCGACGGCTATTACAGCAAGGGCACGATCGACCAGACGATCCAGATCATCACGCTGCAGGGGACCGCGCTGGTCCCGGGCGCGTTCGATTTCCGCGATACGACGATCCCGTCGTTGACCCTGACCGGCCCGTTCAACCCGGCCAATTATGCCTCATACAACCCCGCGACCAACGGCGTGCGCAGCAACCGGTTGATCGGCCTGCTCGAGGAATGGACGGGCAAAGTCGACGTCAGTTACGAAACCGCCGGCGGCGTGACGATTTCGGCCGGGGCGCGCTATACCGACCTGCACGCGCGGTCGAACGCCTATCGCAGCCAGGTGACCCCCACGCGGACCGAGATCGAGCCCTATCTGAGGCTGGTGGGCGCCGGCGATTTCCTGGCCGATCTGCCCGGCACCTTTCCGCGCAGCTTCCTCAGCACCGCGCCGACCTTTGACTATGTCTTCACCCGCGCGCAGGCGGCGCAGCCCAATCCCAACCCGAACGACAAATCGACGTTGCTGCCCAATTTGCAGCGCGATTATGATTTCAGCGAAAAGACGCTGGCCGCCTATCTGATGGTGTCGGGTGAGGGCGAAATTGCCGGCATCCCGTATCGCGCCAACGCCGGGGTGCGGATCGCCAGCACGCGGCTGTCGGTCGATAGCTATGTCAACGTCGGGACGGTCAGCGCGCTGGTCACCGACAAGAACCGCTATACCAATGTGCTGCCCAGCGCGAATATCGCGTTCAATGTCAGCGACGATTTCCTGATCCGCATTTCGGGGTCGCAGACGATGCAGCGTGCCTCGATCGCCGACCTTGCCCCATCGACCTTTTTCAACGCCACCAATTTGTCGGTCACCGGCGGCAATGTGAATCTCCAGCCGCCGATCTCGACCCAGGCCGACATCAGCTTTGAATATTATATGGGCAAGACTTCGCTGATTTCGGGCGCGGTCTTTTACAAGGATGTGAAGGATTTCATCGCCAGTTTCGTCACCACCGGGGTCGATACCAATCTCGACCCGCAGGGGCGCGAGCTGACCTTTTCGCGGCCCGAAAATCTGGCGAGCGCCAAGATCAAGGGGTTTGAAATCGGCATCCAGCAGTTTGCCGACTTCCTGCCCTCGCCATTCGACGGCTTGGGGGTGATCGCAAACTACACCTATTCGGATTCGGAGGATAACGCCGGTTTCCCCTTGGTGGCGGTGTCGAAGAACAGCTATAATCTGGTCGGTCTCTATGAAAAGGGCCCGTTCTCGGCGCGCCTCGCCTATAATTACCGTGACGAGGCGGTGTTCGAATTTTCCGAAGGACGGCCGAGCTTCGTGGGCTCGCGCTCGCAGCTCGACGCCCAGATCGGCATCGACATCACCAAGAATATCGCGCTGTCGCTGCAAGCGCAGAATTTGATGCCGAAAAAATCGGCGACCACCGAATATAGCAACTTCAACCCGACCGCGCTCAACAGCTATGCCCTGTCCGAACGGCGCTTTTCGATCGGGGTGAGGGCGAAGTTTTGAAATATCGACCGGGTCGCAGGAGGGAAGCCGTGATGATGTCGGGAAATCGACGCGGGTGCCGGGCTTTGGGATGGCTGCTCGGCGCGATGCTGGTGGTTCCGGCATATGCGAAAGCGCGGCAGCTGCCCGCCATCTTGTCCGACCGCACGGTATCGGCGGCCAAACCGCTGCCCGATTTCAGCTATGCCGGCTATGGCTTTGGCCTCGCGACCATCCCCGCCGATCGCGGGACGATCGTCGATGTCACCGACCATGGCGCGGTTGCCGACGACGGACTCGACGACAGCAAGGCGGTGCTGCGCGCGCTGGCCGCGGCGAATGCGGTGACGGGCAAGGTGACGCTGCGTTTTCCCAAAGGGCGGACGCAGATCACCGAAGTGCTGCGGATCACACGCAGCGACATCGTCCTCGACGGCGCGGGCAGCGGCCCGGGCGGCAGCGAGCTGTGGTTCCCGCGCCCGCTCAAGATCATCGACAACAGCAGCGATTTCGACGAGCTGCGCGACTATCTGGTGCGCGAGAAGAAGCAGCAGGTCGAGCCCGAGCAGAATATCGACTATCTGTTCACCGAATATAGCTGGGCCGGGGGGATGATCGTCGTCCGGCCCGAAACCACCCGGCCGGTGTCCTATGACGGCAGCAAGGATGTTCGCGACCCGCTGCTGGCCAATGGCGTATCGGGGAAGCAGTTTGGCCGCGCCCTGACCGTCGATGATCCCGCGAAGCTGCGCGTCGGCGACGTCGTGCAGCTGCAATGGTTTTCTGTCGATGGCCCGCGCAGCCAGATTTTGAAGTCGCTCTATGGCGACACCGACTTGCCGATAGGATCGCATCACTGGACCTCGCCCAAACGCCCGGTGGTCGCGCAGATGACGCGCATTGCGGCGATCCGCGGGCGCATGGTGACGCTGGGCGACCCCTTGCTCCACGACGTCCGCGCCGACCAGCCCGCCGTGCTCGCCAACTGGAAACATCTGACCAACGTCGGCATCCAGAATCTGCGGCTGCAATTTCCCGAATCGCCGTCGTTCGGCCATCATCTGGAGCAGGGGTATAACGGCATCTATATGACCGGGGTGTTCGACGGCTGGATCAAGGACCTGGTGATCGACCGGTCGGACAGCGGCATCCTGACCGACAATGCCGCGAATTTGACCATCGCCGGCGTCACCACGACCGGCGACCGCCGCGCCCATTATTCGGTGCATGTCGGCGCGGTGCACAATGTGCTGGTCAAGGATCTGAAGGTCGAAAATCCGGTGATCCATCCGCTCAGCGTCAACACCCGCTCGACGCGGTCGGTGTTCCTGCGCTCGGTGGTCACCCGCGACGCGATCATCGATCAGCACAGCGGGTCGAACCATCAGAATCTGTTCGACCAGATCGTGATGCACATCGATCCGAAACAGGCAAAAGGCGTTTGGGAATATCAACTGTGGGTCGGCGGCGGCGCGCCTTATTGGAAGCCGGGTCACGGACTTTACAACACGATATGGAACGCGCGGCTGGTGATGCCGGACGATGTCCCGGCCGGCGCAACGGTGCGGATCACCAGCGGGCTGGAGGGCCCTGGCGAACGGATCGTCGGGCTGCACGCCAACCGCGCGATCGACGTTCATTACACCCCGGCACCCTATATCGCGGGAACCGGGCAGGCGGTCGCCGCGGCGCCGTCGCTGTACGACTATCAGCTCGCCCGGCGGCGCCGCTGATCGCCTCAGGACTGGGGCGGTGCGACTGACTGGCGCTGGATGAAGGTCGAGTTCAGCACGCCGTTATCGCTCTCATCGACTTTCGTCGCGAGCGGCAGGAAGTCGGGGACGAGCGTCTTGGCGGCGCGCACCCCCATCTCGCGGATCGGCCAGCGCACCGTACTGAGTGCGGGCCAGATATGCGTCGCGGTCGGGCTGTCGTCGAAACCGATGATCGACAGCGCGCCGGGGACATCGATGCGCTTGGCGTGCGCAACGCTCATCACCCCGGCGGCCATCTCGTCGTTCGAACAGAAGATCGCGGTCGGCGGCTCGGGCAGCGACAGCAAAGCCTCACCCGCCTCGATCCCGGCGGTGTAGCGATAATTGCCCGGCGCGTTGAAGGACGCAGGCAGGTCGAGCCCGGCTTCGGCCAGCGCCTCCATGAACCCCTTTTCGCGCTCGGCAGCGGAGCGAAAGCCGACCGGCCCGCGCACAAAGCCGATGCGGCGATGGCCGAGTGCGATCAGCGCGCGCACCGCCTCGGCAACGACTTCGCGGTCGTTCGACGACACGCAATGCTTGGCATCGTCGAGCGGAGCCGAACCGATGCGGACATAACGCACCCCCAGATCTTCGCAGAGCGCCGCGAGATCGTCATTCTCAGAAATCGGCGGCAACAGCAGCGCGCCGATCGGCCGCTGTTTTTCGAGGAAGGTGCGGACATCGCCGAGCAGGCCGTCCGACCCGCGATCGACCGGGCGAACGAGCAGTGCCAGGTCGCTGTCCTTGATCGCGTCGAGTACGCCTTGCTGAAAGTTCAGCACCGTCTGGGCGTTGGGGTTGTCGTGGAGCAGCGCGATCAGGAAATTGCGCCGGAACGCCAGCGCGCGCGCCTGCGGGTTGGGGACAAAGCCCAGCGTCTCGATCGCCTGCTCGACCGCCTTGCGCGTCTTTTCGGTGAGGAATTCGGAGCGGTTGATGACCCGGCTGACGGTCTTTTTCGATACCCCGGCGAGCGCGGCGACATCGTTGATCGTCGGCTGCTTGCCGCCCGCCCCCTTTTTCTGTGCCGTCATATGCGCCTTATCCTCTGCGGGTTCGGGTCGCCGTCCCGCCATTCGCCTTTTGTGATGGGCGTTCGGCGCCCCGAAATCAACCGCGACAACCGCCATCTGGCGAAAACTGATACCGGTGTCCAGATCACCTGCCGGTCCCGAGGGAAGGCGATATTGACACCGGTTACCAAAGTGACTAGCTTGTCGCAAAACCAGCAAAGGAACCGGATCATGAAGATCGCGCTGATCACCGAAAACAGCCAGGCCGCCAAGAACGCCATCATCCACGAGGCATTAACGACGGTCGCCGAGCCGCTGGGCCATGAAGTTTTCAACTATGGAATGTATTCGGCGGACGACAAGGCGTCGCTGACCTACGTCATGAACGGACTGCTGGCCGGCATCCTGCTCAATTCGAAGGCCGCCGATTTCGTGGTCACCGGTTGCGGCACCGGCATGGGGTCGATGCTCGCCTGCAACGCGATGCCGAGCGTTTTCTGCGGGCTGGTGATCGATCCGACCGATGCCTTCCTGTTCGGCCAGATCAATGATGGCAACGCCATGTCGATGCCCTATGCGAAGGGCTTCGGCTGGGCGGCGGAGCTCAACCTGCAGGATGTCTATCGCAAGCTGTTCGATGGCGAGCGCGGTCTCGGCTACCCCAAGGAGCGCGCCGAAATCATGCGAACGAACCGCGGCATCTTGAAAGATCTCAAGGCCGCATCGTGCCACGACATGCTGACGGTGCTGAAGAGTGTCGATCAGGATCTGCTGCGCGCGGCGATCGCGGGCGAGAAATTCGCGGATTATTTCTACGCCAATTCGCAGGACGACGCGATCAGCGCCTATTTGAAGAGCGTTTCGGCGGAGCGGGCGCTCGCCTGACATGTCCGGACTGTTTGACCTAACGGGCAAAGTCGCGCTGGTCACCGGTGCGAACACCGGCATCGGACAAGGGATTGCGCTCGCGCTCGCCGAAGCGGGCGCCGACATTGCCGCCGCGGGTCGCTCGCCCGCCGACGATACGGTCGGCAAGGTGCGCGGGCTGGGGCGCCGGGCGGAGAATTTTGCTGCCGACCTGTCGAGTGTCGGCGCGGTGCAACCGCTCGTCGACGCGGTGCTCGCCGAGTTCGGACGCATCGACATATTGGTGAACAATGCCGGGATCATCCGCCGCGCCGACGCGGTCGATTTCACCGAAGCCGACTGGGACGCGGTGATGGACACCAATCTCAAGACGCTCTTTTTCCTGTGTCAGGCGGCGGGCAAGCACATGATCGCGCGCGGCAGCGGCAAGATCATCAACATCGCCTCGATGCTGACCTTTCAGGGCGGTGTTCGCGTGCCGAGCTACACCGCGTCGAAAGCGGGGGTCGGCGGGCTCACCAAGCTGCTCGCCAACGAATGGGCAGCAAAGGGGGTGCAGGTCAACGCGATCGCGCCCGGCTATATCGCGACGAACAACACCGCGGCGTTGCAGTCGGACGAGACGCGCAACCGCCAGATCATGGAGCGTATCCCGGCGGGGCGCTGGGGCGACCCCGGCGATATCGGCGGTGCCGCAGTGTTCCTGGCGTCGCGCGCGTCGGACTATGTCCAAGGCCACATCCTCGCCGTCGACGGCGGCTGGCTCGCGCGCTAGGCTGAAATAATCACCGTAGCCCTGAGCCTGTCGAAGGGCGCCTAGCCGAGAAGCGCCCTTCGACAGGCTCAGGGCTACGGTATAATGATTGCCCATCGATGACCGGGCGAACGGAGTTGGGATGGCGCAAGGCAAGCTAGTCTTTTTCGGCGAACTGCTGATCCGCCTGACCGCGCCAGGCAACGAGCTGCTCATGCAGTCGCCGTCGCTGGCGCTCCATGTCGGCGGCGCCGAGGCGAATGTCGCGATCGGCCTCGCGCATCTCGGCCATGATTGCGCGATGGTCAGCCATGTTGCCGATAATGCGCTGGGCCGCGGCGCGGTGGCGGCGGTGCGCGGCGGCGGCGTCGACTGCGCCGCGGTCACCAGCGGCCCCGGGCGTATGGGGCTCTATTTCCTCAGCGTCGGGGCGGGGCTGCGGTCGTCCGAAATCGTCTATGACCGCGCCGGGTCGAGCTTTGCGGCAACCGGCGCCGACGATTATGATTGGGACACGTTGCTCGGCGGTGTGCGCCTGCTCCACCTGTCGGGGATCACCCCCGCGCTCGGGCCGCGTTCGGCCGAAGCGGCGCTCGCGGCGGCGCGCGCGGCAAAGCGGCGCGGTGTACCGGTCAGCTTCGACGGCAATTACCGCGCGATGCTGTGGGAGGCATGGGACAGCGACCCGCGCGCGATCCTGTCCGAACTGATCGGCCTCACCGACATCTTGTTCGGCAATCATCGCGACCTGTCGCTGGTGCTGGGTCAGGAATTCAGCGGCGAGGGAGAGGACCGGCGGCGCGAATCCGCCGAAGCGGGCTTTGCCGCTTTCGCGGGCCTCAAACTGATCGCCTCGACCGCGCGGCACACCGTCACCGCCGACCGCCACCGTATCGCGGCGCGCGTCGACCTGCGCGGCGGTGGTCATCAGACCGACGAGATCGACGTCACCGGCATCGTTGACCGCATCGGCGCGGGCGACGCCTTTGCTGCGGGGGTGCTCCACGCGCATCTGGCGGGCGGCGATGCGCGGGCGATGGCTGAATCGGGCCTCGCGCTCACCGCGCTCAAACATTCGCTGCCGGGCGATGCCAGCCGCTTTGGGCAGGCGGATATCGATGCCTTCCACGGCGGCGGGCTTGATGTCCGGCGCTAAGCTGACGCGGCGCGGCCTGCTCGCCGCGAGCGCAGCGTCGTTGCTGTTGCCCATGGTCGCGAAGGCAGAGATTTTTACGCCGATAACGCATGTCGGCAGCGTCAAGGCGCATGACGGCGCCTACCGATCGGGCCGCTTCCGCGACTTTGGGTCGGACGGCAAGGCCTGGGCCTTCACTGGCATCCGCTATGCGCGCGCCGCGCGCTTTGCGGCGCCGATTGCGGTGACCAAGGCTGAGCAGTTGAAAGGCGACAGCTTCGGTCCGGCCTGCCCGCAGAGCGGCGACCGCTACCAACCGCAGGGCGAGGATTGCCTGTTCCTCAACGTCTGGACGCCCGACATTGCGGGTAAGCGCAAGCGCCCGGTGATGGTCTATTTCCACGGCGGCGCTTATTCGACCGGCAGTGTGACCGACCCGGTCAACGATGGCGCGGCGCTTGCTGCGCGCGGCGATGTCGTGGTCGTCACCGTCAATCACCGCCTCAACGCGCTCGGCTATCTCTATCTCGCGCGGCTCGACCCGCGCTTTCCGGACGGCGGCAATGCCGGACAGCTCGACCTGATCGTCGCACTCCAGTGGGTCCGGCGTAATATCGCGGCGTTCGGCGGCGATCCCGCCAATGTCACGCTGTTCGGCCAGTCGGGCGGCGGCGCCAAGATCGCGACGCTGATGGCGATGCCCGCGGCGAAAGGCTTGTTCCACAAGGCGATCACGATGAGCGGGCAGCAAGTCACCGCCTCGGGGCCGCTCAACGCGACGAAGCGCGCTGAAGCGTTTCTCGCAAAACTCGGCGACGGCGTCGATCCCGCCACGGCGCCGGTCGGACAACTCGTCGCGGCGCTGGCGGCGACCGATCCGGTGCTCGGCGGCGGGGTGTATATGGGGCCGGTACTCGACATGACGCATCTGGCGCGCCACCCTTTCTGGCCCGACGCTGCGCCGCAGTCGCGCGGTATTCCTATGATGCTCGGCAACACGGTGCTGGAGACGCGCGCCTTTTATGCGCCCGACGGCAAGCAGCTTGCCGGGCTCAATTTCGACAATCTCGCCGCCCGAATTGCGCCCGAAATGCGCATCGACACGCATCCCGAATGGGTGGTCGGCGAATTTCGCGCGCGCTATCCGGGGGCCGCGCCGCTCGACCTGTTCCACCGCATCGTCACCGCGGCGCGCAGCTGGCGCGGGCAGATCGAAGAGGCCGAGGCGCGCGCACGCGCGGGCGCGCCGGCGTTCGTCTATCAGCTCGATTTCGACGCGGCCAAACACACCGACGACATCGGGCTCAGCTTCGGGACGATTCCCGATCCGACGGCGGCACAACAGGCGATGAGCGACAGGCTGATGGACGCTTTCGTCCGCTTCGCGCGCACCGGCGATCCGGGCTGGCCCGCTTATGATCTGCAGCGGCGGCCGACGATGATTTTCGATACGGCGAGCCGGGTCGAAAATGATCCGCGGCAATGGGAACGCGAGCTGTTCGCGCGGGTGCCCTATATCCAGCCCGGAAGCTAGACCATCTTCCGGTCGGCGAGCCAGTTCCACAGCAACTCGGGCCAGATCGCAACCGGCAGACCCGCCGTCTTCATCAAGCCAAAACCATGCTCGCCGCGCTCGAAAAAATGCGCCTCGCATGGCGCCCCGACCCCGCGCGTTGCCTCGCGCAGCCGGACGCTGTTCGCGATTTTGACGACGCTGTCGTCCTCGGCGTGGAGCAGCCACAGCGGCGGCTGGTCGGCGCGGACATTGCGCTCGGGCGAATAGAGTCTCTCTCGCGCCGCGTCGGGATTCGCGCCGATCAGCTTCTCGCGGCTCACCGCATGCGCGATCGCGGGGTCCATCGACACCACCGGGTAGATGGCGGCGAGCGCATCGGGACGCGCCGACAGCGCATCGGCGGCATCGACCGGCGCATAAACCCTCGCATCGAAGCGCGTGAGCAGGCTGGTCGCAACCTGCCCGCCCGCCGAAAAGCCGCCGAAGGTGACGCGTGCTGGGTCGATGCCGTCAAACTTGGCGCGGCTCCTGACGAGCCGCACCGCGCGCTGCGCATCGGCGAGCGGGACGTCGGAACCGTTCCTCCAGCCGTCGCCGGGTAAGCGGTAGAACAGCACGTAAACGGTGACGCCGCGGTCGCGCAGCCAGCGCGCCAGCTCATAGCCCTCCTTGTCGATCACGACATAACGATAGCCGCCGCCGGGAGCGAGGATGACCGCGGCGCCATTGGGCTTGGCGGGGCGGAAGATGTCGAGGCGTGGGCGGGTGATGCCTTGCAGCATCCGGTCGCTGGCGTTTGGATCGTCGCTGCGCTGGACGACTTGTTCGACGAGGCTGGGCGGCGGCTTCAAATGACCCGCGGGCCAGAGGGGGATGCTCGCGTCAGGGGCAAGCCCGGCGGGCCGTGTCCACGCCGCCTGTACGGCCGTGCTCGCGAACGGCAGCGCGAGGCTGGCGGTCAGCAGGTCGCGGCGCCCGACCGCCACTTACTCAGGCACCTTGTTGGGATAAGCGATGATCAGCACCAACGGTTCGTCACCGGTCTGGCGGATACCGACTTTCGCGCCTTTGTAGAGCCACGCCGCCATGCCCGCCTTTAGTGCCTTTTCGTCGCCGTCCGAGTGGACGACGCCAGTCCCCGACAGGACATAGTAGATTTCATCATGGTCGATCGGGTGGACGCCGATCGCGGCGCCGACGTGCAGTGCGCGCTTGCGAAATTCAAAGCTGCGTGGGGCGGGGACGCGGTCGCTGATCCGGTAGGCGGTGGACAGGCCGATCGCGCCGTGCGGCGGCGCCTCCTCGCGCACCGTGTCGGCTTCGTCGATCACGACCATCGCGGGCGCATCGGCCCCCGCGAGGAGGAGCGCGGCGAGCCACATCGTCACTGGCCCGTCCGCGACGCGCGGTCGCGCGGTGAGAGGATTTCCTGCGGCATCGGCGCCGTCTGGCCGGGATAGAGCCCCGATCGCGGCTCCATCGTCGTTAGATCCCAGTCGCCCTCGACAAAGCGCGCGCGCACTGCCTCTTTGACCTTGGGATAGGCGCTGACCTCCTTCTCGTCGTCGATCACTTCGCCGCGCCCTTCGGCAACGAAAAACAGCACCCGAATTTCTTCGGCGTCGCGCGCCCACGGCCGCGCCCCGGCGCTAGCGAGCACCGATGTTTCGACGTCGCGCACCGGCAGGATCTGGTATCCGGCCAGCGGCGCGAGCGGTGCCTTGGCGCGGATCAGCTTTGCCTGCGTTTCGCCATAACGGCCGAATTCGGGCAGCCGCTGGCCGTGGCGATCGACCGCCAGATTGTCCTGGCCATAATAGGCCAGATCGCCGTCGCCGCCGAGCATCAGAAAGGGCAGGTCGGCATCGGTGTCGTTGCCGCCGCGCATGACATTGCCGACCGCAGTAATCTCGCCGGTCGCATAGGGCTGGCCGACCCATTCGAGGTTCATCAGATTGTAATGCACCGCGCGGTGCTGCGGGTTATAGATCAGATTGTTGATCATCAGCGCCTGCGCGCCGCCCTTGATCAACGGGTTGCGCTCGACATTATGCGCCCAGACATTGCGGTAGAAAACGATCCCGGTCGCATTGTCGTGGATCAGCGACCCCTTGCTATGCTCGCCCTTGGGATGGCTCGCATCGGCGAGGCCTTCGGCGGCAAGGTTGTTCGAAAAGGTGATGTTGCGGCTCGTCCCCGCGCGCCATTCTTCGACGGTCTTGCCGGTAAAGCGCGGCCCCGACGCCGACATATTTTCGTCGATCCCCCACATGAGCGTGCAATGATCGACGATGACATTATGCGCCGCGACGGTCGAGAAGGTGTCGGCTTCCCACCCGCTGCGTTTCGGCTGGCCGTCGACCCCGGTGTAGATGCGCAGGTGGCGGATCACGACGTCGTGCGTCTTCACGTCGATGCCGGTGCGGATCAGCGTGATACCAGGTCCGGGCGCGGTCTGGCCGGCGATTGTCAGAAACGGATGGGTGACGCTGATCGTCTGGCGGCCCATGTCGATGACGCCGCCGACCTCGAACACGATAATGCGCGGCCCCGGGGTTTCGATCGCCGCCTTCAGCGATCCCGGGCCATCGGGCGCGAGCGTCGTGACGCGCAGGATCTGACCGCCGCGTCCGCCGACCGTGTGGGCGGCGGGACCGACCGCGCCGGGAAACGCCAGCGCCGCGGCATCGGCGGCGAGCGCCGGACTTGCGGGCAGCGCCAGCGCCAGAAAAAGCGCGGCTAGCCAAGGCTTTTTGGGCATCCCGTCTCTCCATTTCTTTGGGGTATTGACACGGTTGATCCAATCCCTCTATCTTCCTGACACCGGTTACCCCAATCGGTCAACGAGAAAATAGTCCAAGGGAGAGGGTTATTGCCGGGCCAGTCGCAACCGACGACGGCCCCGCCATCACTCTCAAAAATTTCTGGCCAGGCGATCGCGCCGATTTGTCTGGTCTCGCAAAGTAACCGGTGTCATTTCTTGCCAAAGCGAGAAGGACGGCCGATCAAGGGAGGATGATAATGGCTATTCATGCAACGCGGGGCCTTCGCGCTTTGACCCAATTGGCGTGCGGCGCTTCGCTTGCCGCGCTGGCGGTGTCGCCGGCCTATGCTCAAGACATGGCAGCGGCTGAAACGGCGGGCGAAACGGTCGCGGCCGAAGACGAGATCGTCGTCACCGGCTTCCGCGCCTCGCTCGACAAGGCGCTCGACGTCAAGCGCGAATCGGTCGCCGCGGTTGACGCGATCGTCGCCGAAGACATTGCCAAATTCCCCGATCAGAACCTCGCCGAATCGCTCCAGCGTATTCCCGGCATCACCATCCAGCGCGACGGCGGCGAAGGCCGCGGCATCACGGTGCGCGGTCTGGGATCGCAATTCACCCGCGTTCGCGTCAACGGGCTCGAAACCGTCGCCACCTCGACCGACGGCGCCTCGGCCAACCGCGACCGCGCCTTCGACTTCAACGTCTTTGCGTCCGAACTGTTCAGCTCGATCGTCGTCCACAAAACCGCATCGGCCGAACTCGACGAAGGGTCGCTCGGCGCGGTCGTCGATCTCAACACCGGCAACCCGCTGGCGGGCAAGAGCGGTTTTACCGCGGCGCTGTCGGCGCAGGCGAGCTACAACGACCTGTCCGAAAAGGCCGGTCCGCGCGTTGCCGGGTTGCTCAGCTGGGTGAATGACGCCGGGACGCTCGGCTTCGCGGTGTCGGCGGCCTATTCGGACCAGAAGACGCTCGAACTCGGCAACAATACGGTGCGTTGGGCGCAGGCGCGCTTCGATTCGGTCAATGGCGCCCCGTGCTTTACCACCACCGCAACGAGCGGCATCGGGGTTGCCAATTCGGGCGGCGTTTATACCAATGGCCGCTCCGCCGCATGCGATTCGGTCGCGCTCGCCTTTCACCCGCGCATCCCGCGCTATGGCGAGATCGCGCACGACAAAAAGCGGCTGGGGGTCACCGGGTCGATCCAGTTCGCGCCGACCGACGCGACCAAGATTTCGCTCGATGCGCTCTTTTCCAGCTTCAAGCATCAGCGCCGCGAGCGCTGGGCCGAGGTGCTGCTGCGCAGCAACGAACGCTCGATCAATGTCCGCGACTATGTGATCGACGGCGACAATAATCTGATCTCGGCGACGCTCGACGACGCCTGGGTGCGCACCGAACATTATCTGCGTCAGGCAAAGACCGAATTTTATCAGTTCGGCGGCAGCTGGGACCAGGACGTCAGCGACAATTTCCGCTTCACCCTGCTCGGCGGCCTGTCGAAATCGACCGCGTCGATCCCGCTCGAAACGACGCTCGTCTTCGACGATCGCGATGCGCAGGGCTACCGCTATGATTACACCGACATGGCGAGCCCGGTGCTGACCTTTGGTACCAGCGTCACCAACCCGGCGAATTTCCAGCTTGCCGAAATCCGCGACCGCCCGTCGGAGGTCGAAAACAAGTTCCGCACCGCACAGCTGCGCACCGAATGGGACATCGCCGATGGTTTCACGGTCAAGGCGGGCGGCGTCTATCGCCGCTTCGACTTCAGCAGCATTGCCTTCACCCGCGACACCGTGGTGTGCGGCAATGGCGGGGTCGACCGCGTCCTCGGCACGCTGACCTGTTCGCCGTCGTCGGCGTTCGGCCCGACTGCTGTCTATGGCTTCCCGGTGACATCGTCGCTCGCCGAGCTGTTCACGCTGGGCAAGGCGGGTCAGCCGGCAGGGACCACCACCGAATGGCTCGTCCCCAATCTGGCGGCAGGAACGACCTTCACCGGCCTTTACAACCGCACGCCTGCGCTTGATGCCGGCAACAACCGCAGCGTGCGCGAAGAGGTGACCGGCGGTTATCTGCAGTTCGATGCCAAGGGCGAGCTTGGCGGCCTGCGCTATGCGCTCAACGCCGGTATCCGCTACGTCCATACCGACCAGACGTCGAGCGGGCTCAGCAGCGGCGCCGCAGTGACGGTCGAGCGCAGCTACGAAGACTGGCTGCCGTCGATGAACCTCGCGCTGTTCCCCCACGACGACATCATCATCCGCGCCGCGGTGGCCGATGTGATGACGCGCCCGACGCTTGGCAACCTGACCCCTGGCGGTTCGGTCGACGGCTTCAACTATCGGATCAATTACGGCAATCCGTTCCTCGATCCGTTCCGTGCCACCGCCTATGATGTCGCGATCGAATGGTATTTTGCGCCGCAGTCGATCTTTTCGATCGCGCTGTTCAAAAAGGATATCGCGAGCTTCCCGGTGTCGACGACGACCAGCGGCACCTTTGCCTCGACGGGCCTGCCGCTGTCGATCATCCCTCCGAGCAGCCCGGCCGCGATCGATCCCGAACGTCAGCTATGGACGATCAACTCGATTGGTAATGGCCAAGGCGCCAGCCTGAAGGGCATCGAAGTGTCGCTGCAGGCACCGTTCAGCTTCCTGCCAGGCTTCCTCTCGAACTTCGGCGGCATCGCCAACGCAACCTTCATCGACTCGGAGGCGGATTATTCGGTTGCTGGCCCCGCCATCGTGCCGGGCGGCCCGCTGATTGGCGCAACACGTAACGGCACGCTCTTCAACCTGTCGAAGCGCGCTTACAACGGCACGCTCTATTATGACGACGGCAAGTTCAGCGCCCGCGCCTCGATCAGCTATCGCAGCCGCTACGCCGACGCCAACAGCGGCACCGGCAATGTGTTCGAAGGCTATGGTTCGACGATCAACGTCGATGCGTCGATGCGCTATGCGATCACCGACAATATCGAATTGTCGGTCGAGGGCATCAATTTGACCGACGAATATCGCTATCGCTTCACGGACATCGACGCGAACCGTAATTACGAGAATAATCATTTCGGCCGCACCTTCCTGTTCGGCGCGCGCGTCAAGATTTGACGCATTGCAAAGGGTAGTCCCGGTGAGGCCCGGTCTTGGCTTGCGGGGGCCGGGCCTTTCTTTTTCAAGGAATGCAAAATGACCGATCGCCGCGATATGCTGAAACTGGCCGGGACGGGTCTGGCCGGTGCGATGGTCGGCGGGCTGGGGCTGGCGGGAGCCGCGGCCGCGCAACCGAAACCGGTCGCCGCCGCACCAGCTTGGGCGAAGGGCTTCGACGGCCAGCGCCAGGCCGATCTGGGCGACGGGCGTTTCCTCAATCCGATCATGGCCGGCGACCATCCCGACCCGTCGATCCTGAAGGACGGCGCCGATTATTACATGACCTTCTCGACCTTTGATTCCTATCCGGGGCTGGTCATCTGGCATTCGCGCGATCTGGTGAACTGGCGCCCGATCGGCCCCGCGCTCACCCGCAACATCGGATCGGTGTGGGCGCCTGAGCTATGCAAGCATGGCGGCCGCTACTTCCTCTACATCCCGACCAAGGGTCCGAACACGAGCTGGGTAATCTGGGCCGACAAGATTGAGGGGCCGTGGAGCGATCCGGTCGACCTGAACCTGCCCAATCATATCGACCCCGGCCATGCGGTCGGCGAAGACGGGTCGCGCTGGCTGTTCCTGTCGGGCGGCGACCGCGTCCGCCTGTCCGACGACGGGCTCGGCCGGATCGGCGAACCCGAACATGTCTATGATCCGTGGCGCTACCCCGCCGACTGGGTGGTCGAGGGCTTCGCGCCCGAAGGGCCAAAGATCACCCGCCACGGCGACCATTATTACATGATCACCGCGGTCGGGGGCACCGCAGGCCCGCCCACTGGCCATATGGTGATCGCTGCGCGGTCGATATCGATCCACGGGCCATGGGAAAATTGCCCGGCGAACCCGCTTGTCCGCACCACCTCGGCGACCGAAAAATGGTGGTCGCGCGGCCATGCGACACTGGTCGAGGGACCGGCGGGCGACTGGTGGAGCGTCTATCACGGGTTCGAGAACGGCTATTGGACGCTGGGCCGCCAGGCGCTGCTCGATCCGATCGAGTGGACCGATGACGGCTGGTTCCGGATGACCGGCGGCGACCTGTCGGCGCCGATCGCGAAGCCGAAGGGCGGCGTGGCCGGGCCGCACGGCATGGCGCTGTCGGATGATTTCAGCACGCTGGCGCTCGGCGCCAAATGGAATTTCTTCAAGCCCGCGCCCGACGAGCGCAGCCGCGCGCGGGTCGATGATGGCGCGCTGGTGCTGAAGGCGCGCGGCAAGGCGCCGGTCGATTCGTCGCCCTTGCTGCTGATCGCGGGCGATCAGGCGTATCGCTTCGAATGTGATATCGCGATCGCGCCCGGCGGCACCGCGGGGCTGATCCTCTTTTACGACGACCGGCTCTATTGCGGGCTCGGCTTCGACGGCGAGCGGTTCGTCACCCACCAATATGGCATCGAACGCGCCCGTCCCGCCAACCCGCATGGCAGAAGCCTGCGGATGCGAGTCACCAACGACCGCCATATCGTCACCTATGACACCAGCGGTGACGGCGGGAAGACCTGGGTCCGCTTCGACCGCGGCATGGAGGTGTCGGGGTATCACCACAATGTCCGCGGCGGTTTTCTGATGCTACGCCCCGGCCTTTATTCGGCGGGAGAAGGCGCGGCGCGGTTCCGCAATTTCACCTTCCGCGCGCTCGATTAAAGCGTCACGCCCGATTTCCAGATCGCGATGTCGCGCTCCTCATTGACCTCGGCCTTGGTCGGTTGTCCCGAAGCGGTGGCGACGATCAGGTCGAGCAGCGCGCCCGACGCCGCATCAAAGCCATCGCCGATCACCATCCCGGCGTCGAAATCGATCCACCCCGACTTGCGCGCGGCCAGCTCGCTGTTCGAGGCGATCTTCAGCGTCGGCGCCGGAAAGCCAAGCGGGGTGCCGCGCCCGGTGGTGAACAGGATGACCGTCGCGCCCGCCGCGGTCAGCGCGGTCGATGACACCGCGTCATTACCCGGCGCCTCGAGCAGCGTCAGCCCGGGCAGCCTCGCTTCGCCGCCGTAACGCTGGACATCGACCAGCGGAACCTGGCCGCCCTTCTGCACCGCGCCGAGCGACTTTTCCTCCAGCGTCGTGATCCCCCCAGCAATATTGCCCGGCGAGGGATTCTCGCTCACCGGCTCGCCGTTGCGGGTGAAATAGGCCTTGAAATCCTGCACCAGCTGCGCCGTCCGGTCAAAGACGTCATGCGACGCCGCACGGTCCATCAGCAGCTGTTCGGCGCCAAAGATTTCGGGAATTTCGGTCAGGATCACCTTGCCGTCGGCCGCGGCAACGGCATCGGCCATCCGCCCGACCAGCGGGTTGGCGGTCAGCCCCGACAATCCGTCGGATCCGCCACATTTGACCCCGAGCACGAGCGCCGACAGCGGCGCCGCGGTGCGCGGGGTGTCGGCGCAAGCGTCAACCAGTTCGTCCACCAGCGCCAGACATGTCGCTTCGTCATCCTCGACCGCCTGCGCCGACAGGTTGCGGACGTGGCCGCGGCGACCCTCGGGAATAGTGTCGAGCAATGCGGTGAGCTGGTTGCTCTCGCAGCCCAGCCCGACGATCAGCACCCCGCCCGCATTGGGATGCTGCGCCAGCGCCGCGAGCAGCCCGCGCGTGTGGCCCAGATCGTCGCCGAGCTGCGAGCAACCGAACGGATGCTTGAAGGCATGGATACCATCGACGCGCCCGGCATGGCGGACACCCGCGATCCGCGCGACCCGCGCCGCCAGATTGCCGACGCAGCTGACGGTCGGCAGGATCCAGATCTCGTTGCGTGTACCGACACGCCCATCGGCGCGGGCATAGCCCATGAAGTGGTGCGGGGGCTGCGCGGGCCGGGGGTCGGCGGCGGACGGCGTATAGGCATAATCGTCGCGGCCGGTCAGCGCGGTTGCCAGATTGTGGCTATGGACATGCGCCCCCCCGGCGATGTCGGCGGTCGCGATGCCGATCGGAAAGCCATATTTGATCACACTGGTCCCGCGGGCGATTGGGGCCAGCGCCAGCTTGTGCCCGCGCCCTATTGCTTCGCTGATCGTCAGGCGCTGCGAGCCGACGGCCACCGCACTGCCAGCGGCCAGGTCGGCAAGCGCGGTGGCGACATTGTCGGCCGCATGGATTCGGATCGCATCGGTCATCTGCCGTTTTCCATCCTCGTTCATCGCGCCATATTCGCTGCGTCTGGCGCGCGACCTGCATGCGGCTCGCCCACCGCCACCAGCCGTCATTTTATCATTGCCACCAGCTATTCGCTTGCTTTTGACACCGGTGTCTCTTAGACGGTTTCGCGGAAGAGGGAAATCACAAAGATGCTGGCAACCCCTGAACAAGAAAATATCGCCCGCGCCTTTCTGGCCGCTCGCGCCGAAAAGACACCGCTTACCTTGTATCCGGGCGCGATGCCGCAAACCATGGCCGATGCCTATGCGATCCAGAGCGCGGCGATCGATTTCGACGGCCGGCAGATCGGCGGCTGGAAGGTCGGGCGGATTGCCCCCGACCTTGTCGAGCGCTTTGGCGGCGAGCGCATCGCCGGACCGATTTTTGCCGACGAGATTGCTGCCGACGGCGCTGCCATGCCGGTCTATGCGCGCGGCTTTGCCGCGGCCGAGGCCGAAGTGCTGCTCTGTCTGGGCGACGTCGGCGACCGCGACCATGATATCGCATCGGTCCGCGACTGCATCCTCGACGTTCGCACCGGGATCGAGATCGCCAGCTCGCCCTTTCCCGATATCAACCGTCATGGCCCCGCGGTCACCGCATCGGACTATGGCAATAACAAGGGACTGGTGCTCGGGCCGCCGATCCCCGGCTGGCGCGACCGCGACCTGATCGCCATGCCGGTCGAAATGACGATCGACGGCGTATCGGTAGGAGGGGCGACGATGGAAACCATGCTCGACGGCCCGTTCGGATCGGCGTTGTTCCTGATTCGCACCCTGCGCGCGCGCGGCATCGCCATCGCGCCCGGCACATGGGTGTCGGCGGGCGCGATCACCGGGGTGCACGAAATTACGGTCGGCCAACGCGCCGCAGCGCTGTTCGACGGAAAAATCCGCGTCGGCTGCTCGATTACCGGCTACTAAAACCATATGGGAGAGACTGGATGGCACAGGCATATGCGAACGGAGGTGCGGCGCCGCCGGTGCCGCGCGCGGGTCGCTACCGCTGGCTGATCATCGCGCTGCTCTTTGCCGCGACGACGGTCAATTACATCGATCGCACGATGCTTGGCCTGCTCGCCCCGGTGCTCGGCGACGAGCTGGGGTGGAGCGAGAATGACTATGGCAACATCGTCACCGCGTTCCAGGCCGCTTATGCGCTCGGTTTCCTGCTCATGGGTTGGCTGATCGACCGCTTCGGTCCCAAGATCGGCTATTCGATTGCGATCACCATCTGGACGATCGGCCATATTGCGCACGGCTTTGCCGGGTCGGTCGCCTCGTTCATGGCGGCGCGCGTCATATTGGGGGTCGGCGAGGCGGGGCATTTCCCGTCGGTCGTCCGCGCCAGCAGCGAATGGTTCCCGCAAAAGGAGCGCTCCTACGCGATCGGCTGGGTCAACAGCGCGACCACAATCGGGGTGATCCTGACCGCGCCGACGATCTGGCTGTTCATGGTCTGGATGGGGTTCGACTGGCGCCAGACCTTTATCTACAGCGGCGCTTTCGGGGTCGTCCTGCTGATCCTGTGGCTGTGGCTCTACAGCAACCCGCGTGAAAGCGGGAAGGTCAGCGAGGCCGAACTGGCGTGGATCGAACATGATCCGCCCGAGCAGGTCGAGCGCCTCGGCTGGTCGAAAATCGTCACGAAGCGCGAAGCGTGGGCGTTTGCGATCGCCAAATTCCTGACCGACCCGGTGTGGTTCCTGATGCTGTTCTGGCTGCCCAAATATTTCGCCTCGACCTATGACGTCGACCTCAAGATCGTGCTGCTGCCGATGATCATCATGTACCTGCTGTCCGACGTCGGCAGCATCGTCGGCGGCTGGACGTCGTCGAAGCTGATCCAGAACGGCCACAGCGTCAATTTTGCGCGCAAGATCACGATGATCGGCGCGGGGCTGTGCGTCCTGCCGTTGCTGTTCGTCACCGGCCTTGACAATATGTGGCTCGCGGTGGTGCTGATCGGCGTCGCGCTTGCCGGGCATCAGGCATTCTCGTCGACGATCCTGTCGATCCCGCCCGACATGTTCCCGAAACGCGCGGTCGGCTCGGTCATTGGCCTTGGCGGTTTCATGGGCGGCATCGGCGGCATGATCATGGCGAAATCGACCGGGTTGGTGCTCGATGCCACCGGCGGCAATTATACGCTGATCTTTGCCGCGTGCACGACGGTCTATTTCCTCGCGGTACTTGCCGTGCACCTGCTCAGCCCGAAACTGGCGCCGGTGCGCGTGGAAAGCGCGGCGGCGCCTGCATGACCCGGCCGTTGATCCTGCATCCCGACCGGCTGTTCCCGTCCGATCCCGACCAGCGTGCCATCGCGCGGCGGCTTTACACGGAAGTCGCGGACCTGCCGATCATCAGCCCGCACGGGCATACCGATCCCAGCTGGTTTGCCGGCAATGCGCCGTTCGGCAATGCGGCGGAGCTGCTGCTCCACCCCGATCATTATGTGTTCCGCATGCTCTATTCGCAGGGCGTGTCGCTCGACGCATTGGGTATTTGCAATCCGGAGGCCGACCCGCGCGAGAGTTGGCGGATATTCGCGCAAAATTACCACCTGTTCCGCGGCACCCCGTCGCGGATGTGGATGGACTGGGTGTTCGCCGAAGCGTTCGGGATCGACGTGCAGTTCGAGGCCGCGACATCGGACCTCTATTACGACCGCATCACCGAGGCGCTGGCGACCGACGCCTTCCGTCCGCGCGCGCTGTTCGACCGCTTCGGGATCGAAGTGATCGCGACAACCGAAAGCCCGCTCGACACCCTCGAACATCACGGCGTGATCCGCGCCGCCAATGCCAGCGGTGAATGGGGCGGGCGCGTCATCACCGCCTATCGCCCCGATCCGGTCGTCGATCCCGATTTCGAGGGCTTTCGCGACAACCTCGCGCGCTTCTCTGACCTGTCGGGCGAGGATGCGTACAGCTACGCGGGTTATCTCGCGGCCCACCGTAACCGCCGCGGCTTCTTTGCGGAAATGGGCGCGACGTCGACCGATCACGGCCACCCGACCGCGGCGACCGCGGACCTGTCCAATGCCGAGGCCGAGGCGCTGTTCGCGCGTGTCACCGGCGCCGACGTCAGCGCCGCCGATGCCGAGCTGTTCCGCGCCCATATGCTGACGGTGATGGCGGGGATGAGCCTCGACGACGGGCTGGTGATGCAGCTCCATCCCGGCGCCTTCCGCAACCACAATCGCTGGCTGTTCGACCATTATGGCCGCGACAAGGGCGCCGATATTCCGACCAGCACCGACTATGTCCATGCGCTGCGCCCGCTGCTCGGCAAATATGGCAATGAAGCCGCGCTGACGATCATCCTCTTCACCCTCGACGAGACAAGCTATGCGCGAGAACTCGCGCCGCTCGCGGGCCATTATCCGGCGCTCAAGCTCGGCCCCGCCTGGTGGTTCCACGACAGTCCCGAAGGCATGCGGCGGTTCCGCAGCCAGATGACCGAGACCGCGGGCTTCTACAACAGTGTCGGCTTCAACGATGACACCCGCGCCTTTCTGTCGATCCCGGCGCGCCACGACGTCGCGCGCCGTATCGACTGCGGCTTTCTCGCGCAGCTGGTGGCCGAGCATCGCATGGAGGAATGGGAGGCGGCCGAGCTGGCGACCGACCTCAGCTACAATCTCGCCAAAGCGGCCTACAGACTGTGAGGCTTGGTTCCGACACGCCCCTCCCGGCGTCGGTGCAGGCGCCGGGCTACGACGGCGCCGCTCAAGCCGCCGGGATCGTCCATATCGGCATCGGCGCCTTCCACCGCGCGCATCAGGCGGTCTATACCGACGATGCGATGACCGCGGGCGACCGCGATTGGGGGATCATCGGCGTATCGCTGCGCTCGGGCGACGTCGCGGCGCAGCTGAACCCGCAGGACGGGCTTTATACGGTCAGCACGCGCGGCGCGGCGGGCAGCCAGTTGCGGCTGGTCGGCGCGGTGCAGCAGGTGTTCGTCGCGTCCGAAAATCCGCAGGCGGTGATCGACGCCATCGCCGCACCGACGACGCATATCGTCAGCTTCACGGTGACCGAAAAGGGCTATCTGCGCGGGTCCGACGGGACGCTCGACCTCGCCGCTGCGCAGGGGCCGTCCAGCCTCTACCGCTTTGTCGGCGCCGGCCTTGCGGCACGTAAGGCGGCGGGGCTGCCGGGGCTGACCCTGCTCAGCTGCGACAATCTGGCTGGCAATGGCGCCGTGTTGCAGGCGCTGATGCGGCAGTATCTCGCGGTCGAGCACCCCGACCTTGTCGGCTGGTTCGACAGCGAATGCCGCTGCCCCGCAACGATGATCGACCGTATCGTCCCCGCCACCACCGACGCCGATCGCGCCGCGGTCGAAGCGGCGCTCGGCGCGCGCGACGAGGGGGCGGTGGTGACCGAGGCGTTCAGCCAATGGGTGATCGAGGATAATTTCGCCGGGCCGCGCCCGCGCTGGGAAGCCGTCGGGGCAGATCTGGTCGCCGACGTCGCGCCCTATGAAACCGCCAAGCTGCGCCTGCTCAACGGCGCCCATTCGGCGCTCGCCTATATCGGGCTCGGCCGCGGGCATATCTATGTCCATCAGGCGATTGCCGACCCGGAAATCCGACCGGTCATCGAGCGGCTGATGCGCGATGAAGCCGCACCGACGATCGATGCCGCGCCGGGGCAGGATCTGCGCGCCTATGCCGCGGCGTTGCTGGGCCGCTTCGCCAATCCGGCGCTCGATCACCGGCTGATCCAGATCGCGATGGACGGCAGCCAGAAGATTCCGCAGCGCTGGCTCGAAACACTGGCATGGCATCAGGCGCGCGGCGCCCGCTGCCCGTCGCTCGAAGCGGCGGTGGCGGCGTGGATTGCGTTTCTGCGCAGCGGCGCGGCGATCGATGATCCGCTGGCAGATAAGCTGCGCGCCGCGGCCGCGGGACCGGACGCGATGGACAGCCTGTTCGGTAATGGCGGCCTGATCGCTTCCGGCTGGCATCCGGCCTAGGCCGGCACCAACAACCCGCGGCTCTCGCGCACCTCGGCATCCAGCCAGTCGATAAACGCCCTGATCCGCGGCTGCGGGGCGACGTCGCGGTGGAGCGCGAGCCAGAAGCTGCGGCCGATCGCCTGATCGGGCCGCACCCGGACCAGCGCCGGATCGCCCGCGGCGAGGAAGCAGGGGAGCACGCCGACCCCCGCGCCGCCCGCGATCATCCGCCGCTGCGCCAGAATCGATGAAGAGCGGATATTGGCGCGCAGCCCCGGCTCGATTTCGCCCAGATAGTCGAGTTCGGGGGCATAAAGAATGTCGGGCATATAGCCGATCACCGGGATTCCGGCGCGTGACAGCGGCATGGCGGCGACCGCGTCCTGCCAGTCACTGCGGTCGGCGGGGGCATAGATGCCCAGACTATAGTCCGACAGCTTGCGGGTGATCAGCGGGCCTTTTCTGGGCCGCGCGAGCAGCACCGCCATGTCGGCCTCGCGCCGCGACGGGTTCAAAAAGCCCGAAGAGGCGACCAGATCGATCTCGATTTCGGGGTGGGCGGTGGTGAAACGCGCCAGGCGCGGCGCGATAAAGCTGTTCCCGAACCCTTCGGACACGCTGATCCGCAACTGTCCCGACAATCCCGCGCCGCTCTCGGCCAGGTGAATGCGCGCCGCCGCCGCCGCCATCGCCTCGGCATGCGGGACCAGCGCGCGGCCAGCCGCCGTCGGAATGAAACCGCTTGGCGCGCGTTCGAACAATGTCTGTTGCAACGCGCTTTCCAGTGCGCTCACCCTGCGACTGACCGTTGTGGCGTCGATGTGCAGCGCCTGGGCGGCGCGCGCGACGGTCCCCTGTCTGGCGACGGTCAGGAATATTTGCAGGTTATCCCAATCCATGACCTGCAAATATGCAGGTTATTGCTGCAAGTCTATCCCTTGCAAATGGCGCGCACATCGTCTGTTGCAACGGCAACCAGACACGGGAGACTCGACCATGCGACAGATTGATCACCATATCGTCGGCGGGGCCGGCGGCAGCGCCCGCCAGGGCGACGTGTTCGACCCCAATAATGGCAGCGTGCAGGCGCAGGTCGCCTTGGGCGATGCGGCCTTGCTCGATCGCGTCGTCGCCGCGGCAAAGGCAGCGCAGCCCGCTTGGGCGGCAACCAATCCGCAGCGCCGCGCCCGCGTGATGTTCGAATTCAAACGTCTCGTTGAAGCGAATATGGACCAACTCGCGTATATGCTGTCGAGCGAGCATGGCAAGGTCATCGCCGATTCCAAGGGTGATATCCAGCGCGGGCTCGAAGTCATCGAATTTTGCTGCGGCATCCCGCATGTGCTGAAGGGTGAGTATACTCAGGGCGCCGGCCCGGGCATCGACGTCTATTCGATGCGCCAGCCGATCGGCATCGGCGCCGGCATCACCCCGTTCAATTTCCCGGCGATGATCCCGCTGTGGATGTCGGGCGTCGCGATCGCGACCGGCAATGCCTTCATCATCAAGCCCAGCGAACGCGACCCATCGGTCCCGGTGCGCCTTGCCGAATTGTTCCGCGAAGCCGGACTGCCCGAAGGCATTTGTCAGGTCGTGCATGGCGACAAGGAAATGGTCGATGCGATCCTCGACCATCCCGATATCGGCGCGGTCAGCTTCGTCGGCTCGTCGGACATTGCCCATTATGTTTACAATCGCGGCGTCGCCAACGGCAAGCGCGTCCAGGCGATGGGCGGCGCGAAGAATCACGGGATCGTGATGCCCGACGCCGACCTCGATCAGGTCGTCAATGACCTCACCGGTGCCGCCTTCGGGTCAGCGGGCGAACGCTGCATGGCGCTGCCCGTCGTCGTGCCGGTCGGCGAAGACACCGCCAACCGCCTGCGCGAGAAACTGATCCCGGCGATCGCGGCGCTGCGCGTCGGCGTGTCGACCGATGCCGAGGCGCATTACGGCCCGGTGGTGACGCAGGCGCACAAGGAAAAGGTCGAAGGCTGGATCCAGAAATGTGCTGACGAAGGCGCCGAACTGGTCGTCGACGGCCGCGGCTTCTCGCTTCAGGGGCATGAAAAGGGCTTCTTCATCGGCCCGACCCTGTTCGACCATGTCACCACCGACATGGAATCGTACAAGGAAGAAATCTTCGGTCCCGTGCTCCAGATCGTCCGCGCCGCCAATTTCGAAGAGGCGCTCGAACTGCCGTCGAAGCATCAGTACGGCAATGGCGTCGCCATCTTCACCCGCAACGGCCATGCGGCGCGCGAATTTGCGGCGCGGGTCAATGTCGGCATGGTCGGCATCAACGTACCGATCCCGGTCCCCGTCGCCTATCATAGCTTTGGCGGCTGGAAGCGTTCGGCATTCGGTGACACCAACCAGCACGGCATGGAGGGGGTGAAATTCTGGACCAAGGTCAAGACGATCACCCAGCGCTGGCCGGATGGGTCGCCTGACGGCGGCAACGCCTTCGTCATCCCGACAATGGGTTGATCGGGCGCATTTCGTGAAACCGGCATCGGCCATTGCGCATTGCTCCTCGCAAGGGAGACAGACGATGATGCGATGGACGATGCCTGCCGCGATGCTGCTGCTGGCTGCGTGCGGCGGCACTGAGGACAAGGCGCCCGCCCCACCCGAAAACAAGGCGGCGGCGCCGCGCGAGGCAGCCAAGCCGGTCGCGCCAGCGACCGACCCCGATGCGATGGCGCGCTGGGAAGAGGATCGCGGCTATGAGCCCGATCCGTCCGAACCGCCGCTGAAGCGCGCCGAGCCCGGAATCGGGATCGGTGACAAGGCGATCCCCGCGGCGATCCGCGGCCGCTGGGCGCTCGACGCCAGCGATTGCCCCAAGCGCCCCGGGACCGACTTGACCGCGCTGGTGATCGACGCGGCGAATCTGCGCTTTCACGAATCGCACGGCGAGCTGGCCCGGATTCGCGAGCGCGATGCCAGCCGCATCGTTGCCGATTACAAGTTCAGCGGCGAAGGCATGGCGTGGGATCGCCTGATGGTGCTCGACGCGCAGGATGACGGCAAGACCCTGATCCGCCGCGACTATGGCGAAGGGGCTGCGGGCGAGGGTGCCGCCGCCGGTCCGATGCGCTATACCCGCTGCGCCTGATGGTTTTGAAAGGGAGACTCACATTGGACGTTCGCATCTTGGCCCTTGCCGCCACCCTGCCACTCGCGGCGTGCGCCGCCAGCGAGGCCCCCGCCGAAACCGCGCCGCCGCCGCCCGCCGAAGCGGTGTGCAGCGCCGATGCCGTGCAATCGCTGATCGGCCGGACCGCGACCGCCGATGTCGGGGCGCAGCTGCTCAAGGGCAGCGGCGCGCGCACCCTGCGCTGGGTGCCGCCGCGCACCGCGGTGACGATGGATTTTCGCCCCGACCGGCTGACCGTCTCCTATGACGATGCGCTCAAGATCGAGCGGATCAGCTGTGGCTGACGCGGGCATCGGCGGGGCCAGCCGCCGCAACCACAGCTCGGCATCACCGTTCGAGGCGATCTACGGCTACAGCCGCGCGGTTCGCGTCGGCGACCGCATCGACGTCGCGGGTTGCGCGCCGATCGAAGCCGATGGAACGTCGACCCCCGGCGACGCGAGCGTGCAGGCGGCGCGCTGCCTGGCGATCATCGGCGAAGCGCTCGACGCGCTCGGCGGCAGCTTCGCCGATGTCGTGCGCACCCGCATGTACATCACCGATGCTGCCGATGCCGATCTGGTCGGCTGCGCGCATGGCGCGGTGTTCGGGGCCATTCGCCCGGCATCGACGATGCTTGTCATTCCCGCGCTGATCCGCCCCGAGTGGAAAGTCGAAATCGAAGCCGAAGCCATCATCATCGAGAAAAACGCATGACCGACCAGTTCCAGCTTACCGACGACCAGCTCGCTATTCAGGATATGGCGCGCAAATTCACTGCCGATCGCATCACGCCCTTCGCGGCCGAATGGGACGAGAAACATCATTATCCCGTCGATGTGTGGAAGGCGGCGGGCGAACTGGGTTTCGGCGCCATTTATGTCGCGGAGGAATCGGGCGGGATCGGGCTCGGCCGGATGGAGGCGGCGCTGATCATGGAGGCGATGGCCTATGGCTGCCCGGCGACCAGCGCCTATATCTCGATCCACAATATGGCGACGTGGATGATCGACCGCTTCGGCGGCGCTGAGGTCAAGGCGCGCTTTCTGCCCGACCTCGTCAGCATGGAGAAGATCGCCAGCTATTGCCTGACCGAACCGGGTTCGGGGTCCGACGCCGCGGCGCTCAAAGCGACCGCCAAAAGGGACGGCGACCATTATGTGCTGAACGGCACCAAGCAGTTCATCTCGGGCGCCGGCTATAACGACATCTATGTCTGTATGGTTCGCACCAGCGAGGAAAAGTCGAAGGGGATCAGCTGCCTCGTCATCGAAAAGGACACCCCGGGCCTTAGTTTTGGTGCGCCCGAGAAAAAGCTCGGCTGGAATGCATCCCCCACGGCGCAGGTGATTTTCGAGGATTGCCGGGTGCCGATCGAAAATCTGGTCGGCGCCGAGGGTGACGGCTTTCGCTTCGCGATGGCGGGGCTCGACGGCGGGCGGCTCAACATCGGCGCCTGCTCGCTGGGCGGCGCACAACGCTGCCTCGACGAAGCCGTTGCTTACACCAAGGACCGCCAGCAATTCGGCCAGCCGATCGCCGATTTCCAGAACACCCAGTTCATGCTCGCCGACATGGCGACCGACCTTGAGGCGGCGCGCGCGTTGCTTTACATGGCCGCGGCAAAGGTCACCGCGAACGCCCCCGACAAGTCGCGCTTCTCGGCGATGGCGAAGCGGCTGGCGACCGATAATGGCAGCAAGATCGTCAACGACGCGCTCCAATTGTTCGGCGGCTACGGCTATCTGAAGGATTATCCGATCGAGCGTTTCTGGCGCGATCTGCGCGTCCATTCGATCCTCGAGGGCACCAATCAGGTGATGCGGATGATCGTCGGACGGGACTTGCTGCGCCAATGACCCCCAATCTCACCGAAGACGTCCTGATTTCAACCGACGGTCGTGTCGGCCGCCTGTCGCTCAACCGTCCCAAGGCGATCCACGCGCTGAACCTCGCCATGTGCGAAGCGATGATCGCCGCGTTGCTGGCGTGGCGCGACGACGATGCGATCGAAGCGGTCATCATCGACCATAGCGAAGGCCGCGGCTTCTGCGCCGGCGGCGACATCCGCATGCTCGCGGAAAGCGGCGTGAAGGACGGGACCGAAGCGCGCCAATTCTTCCACACCGAATATCGCCTCAACCATCTGCTCTTCACCTATCCCAAGCCGGTCACCGCCTTCATGGACGGCATCACGATGGGCGGCGGGGTCGGCATTTCGCAGCCGGCGAAATATCGGGTCGCGACCGAACATACGCGCTTTGCGATGCCCGAGACCGGGATCGGCCTGTTCCCCGATGTCGGCGGCGGCTGGTATCTGCCACGCCTCGAAGGCCGCGTCGGGGTGTTCCTCGCGCTCACTGGCGCGCGGCTCGACGGCGCCGATTGCCTCGCGCTCGGCCTCGCGACCCATTATCTGCCGTCCGAACATCTGGCCGAAGCGAAGGCGCGCGTCGCCGCGCATCCCGACCGCATCGGCGGCATATTGGGCGATCTGGCGGTCACCGCGCCGCCCGCCGCGATCACGCATCAGATCGACAAGATCAACCGGCTGTTCGCCAGCGACACCTATGAAGACATCCTCGCCGCGCTCGAAGCCGATGGCGGCGAATGGGCGACAAAGGAACTCGCGGCGCTGCATAGCAAATCGCCGCAGACGTGCAAGGTCGCGCTGCGCCAGCTGAAAGAAGGCAGCGAGATGCACGACTTCGCCGCGCAGATGACGCAGGAATATGCGATCGGCAGCCGCGTCGTCGCGATGCATGATTTCCTCGAAGGCGTCCGCGCGCTGATCGTCGACAAGGACAACAGTCCGCAATGGGATCCAGCCAAACCCGAAGCGGTGACCGAGGACTGGATCGACGCAATCTTTGCGCCCTTGCCCGATGAAGAGAAATGGACGCCGCTTTAATCCTCCCCGGAACGGGGAGGGGAACCGCCGCAGGCGGTGGAGGGGGGCTTCGGCCTTGCGCAAGGTCGCTATCCCCCTCCGTCAGCCCCTCCGGTTCGCTCCGGGTCTGCCACCTCCCCGCCAGCGGGGAGGATTTTAGGAGATACGAATGACCTACGAAACCCTCCTCGTCGAACAGCGCGGCGCCGTCACCTTGGTGACGCTCAACCGCTCGCAGGCGCTGAATGCGCTGAACTCGCAAGTGCTCGACGACCTGATCGCCGCCTTCGCCGCCTTTGAAGCCGACAACAGCCAACGCTGCGCCGTCCTCACCGGCTCGGGCGACAAGGCGTTCGCTGCGGGCGCCGACATCAAGGAAATGGCCGACAAACCCGCGTCCGATTTCTACCTTGAAGACTTCTTCTCGAAATGGACGAGCGATTTCGTGAAGAAAATCCGCAAGCCGTGGATCGCGGCGGTGAATGGCTTCTCGCTCGGCGGCGGCTGCGAGCTGGCGATGATGGCCGACTTCATCATCGCGTCGGACAAGGCGAAATTCGGCCAGCCCGAAATCAAGCTCGGCGTAGCCCCGGGCATGGGCGGGTCGCAGCGGCTGACCCGCGCGATCGGCAAGGCGAAGGCGATGGAAATGTGCCTGACCGGCCGGATGATGGACGCCGCCGAAGCCGAACGCTCGGGTCTCGTCGCGCGCGTCGTTCCGCATGAGTCGCTGGTCGACGAAGCGGTGAAGACCGCGACCGTCATCGCGTCGATGCCGCCGATGGCCGCGATGGTGAACAAGGACATGGTCAACGCCGCGTTTGAAACGACGCTCGATCAGGGGCTGATCTACGAACGCCGCCTGTTCCAGATATTGGCGGCGACCGAGGACAAGGCCGAAGGCATGGCCGCCTTCATCGAGAAACGCGAAGGCGTGTGGAAGGGGCGGTGAGCCCAGTCCCCCTCCC